>Ga0172371_10011800_pt1 | contig 11587 bp, 9 predicted proteins | sample Lak12m_FD_114543 | JGI IMG/M metagenome (GOLD analysis project Ga0172371, IMG submission 114543) | Freshwater microbial communities from Kabuno Bay, South-Kivu, Congo - kab_022012_12m | ecosystem: Environmental > Aquatic > Freshwater > Lake | place: Democratic Republic of the Congo: South-Kivu...
CTTGCAAGCTAAACTTTCCGCCGAGAAATAATTTATAACCCAACAACAAATAGCTAAGAATAAAAATTACATCAACGCCGATCGTATTGAAATAACCGGAAAGCAAGTACAATATCGCGGTAGCTAAAATTATAATTGCCAGCTTTAATTTCTCGTATTCAAAATAGAGCGCTTTATGAGAAATAATAAACGAATAACCTGCAATGAGAAAATAACTAACAAGTGTTGCAGCGGCGGCGCCTAATAATCCAAATCGTGGAATCAAGAAAATATTCAACAAAATATTTGTAATGAATCCGATTAAATCACCGATGAAGAAATGATAGCTTTTGCCGGTAGTTAAAGGATAAACCGAATAAAACGATGCTATGCCTCTGAACATGTAACTTGCAAGAATAAATGGAATGATGACGATACCTGAATAATATTCTTTTGCGAAAAGAGTTTTACCGAATAATTGAAAATTGAACAAATTATCCGCAAAAAGCGAAACTGCCAAAAAAACGAACGAAAGCATAAAACATAACTTTGTAAAAACAATCGGAAAACTTGTGTGAATATTTTTTTGCTTCGCGTCATCTAATGAACGCGGACTCCAGGCTGCGCCAAACGATATCACCACGATATTCATCACCATAGCAATTCGATAAGCAAAACTATAACTACCTACTTCCTTAGAACTTAAATAGTGATTAATCAAAAACCTATCTGCCAGATCAACAAAAGTTGATAGAATACCGGCAGCTAACATCGGCATTGAAAAAAGAAATATTTTTTTTAGAAGCTGATAATCAATTTGAAATGTGTAATCATTTTTTATATATCTAAACGAAAGCGCTAAAGAAACGCATGAGGAAAATATCTGCGCAAAAAATATTCCTATAATTCCGAATTTAAACCAAGCAATAAATAAAACATTAAAAAAAAGATTTATTATCGCTGAAATTGAAACAACAAAGACATATTTCCCCGATTCTTCCCTTGCTCTCAATAAATGAAGATTGTAATACCCGACCGTTTCAACAATTAAGAGAATAGCCGTCGAAATAATAATAGTGTCATATCTTTGAGTTGCTGTAAGAAGCAGAGAAGTTCTTCCGGCTAATGCTACTAAACCAACGGCAACTATAAATGAAAGTATTGTAAGCGTATTTACGACAGTTGAAAATACAATCTTTTTTCGGCTTGCTGAATCCGCTTCCACATAAAATTTTGTGAGCGCCGTTTGAAAACCTGCTTGCACTATTACTGCAAGGATTGTATAAAATGAAAGCAGTAATGTATAGCTGCCAAAATCTGAAGTTGAAAAAGATTGCGAATAAAAAGGAAGAAGCAAAAAATTTGATGCACGAAGAAAAATCATTCCTAAGGAATAGGCGCCGGTTGATTTGATAATTCCGGGTTTATTGTTCGTCATACAATATTGCTTTTCTTATACAAGTCGTAGAGTCTTTTGTTTACGCTATGATAGCCATGATATTTTTCAACCCAAGCTGCACCGCGTAAACCGAATTCAATTCTGCTTTGCTCATCGGCGATAAGAAAGGAAAGTTGGTTGTATAAATCATCTGCGTTGTTTGCAACAACAAACGGATTTTCCGGCAGCCAATCTTGGTATTCTTTAGTCATATTGGTTATTGTGGGAATCCCCATAGCAAGCGTTTCAATTCCTGCTTTTCCATATCCGGTCCCACCCATGTTTCCTCCAACCTGATCAATAGAAATGTCGCAGCCGCTTTTTATTTCTAATACGTTATTGCGATTCATATTTTCTAAAAGAATAAACTCAATTTTATGTTCTTTCTTAATTTTCTCTATCACCGATAAAATAAGTTCTGTTCCTTTGTATTTTCGATTTGTAGGTGAATGAACAATTTTTATTTCGTTTGATTGGCGCTTTTTTCGTTCCGGCAATTCGTTTTTATCATAAGGATAAAAAACATATTCCAGATTATTTTTTAATGAAAGATGGTCATATTCTGACGTGATGTTTAAATCTGAAATAGCATCGAGTTCTTTTATTATGCCGCGAATTCGTAAATCGCTCCCATAATAACAGCACACAATTTTCTTTCCCATTTTTTTCCATTTGATTGCCTGTTTTGCGCTGCGATAAAAATCTAACCCGGCATCATAATGAATGATGTCAAAATCATTCAGGCGATATTTTTCAATCGTTTCAAAAATTAAACCTTCTCGTAAAAAATCATTGAGGATATAATATGTTTTTTCAGAAATATTTTTTGGTTGAAAGATAGGAGCAGCATGTAATTTCTCAACTTCTCTCAATTCCATTTTTTTTCTGCGCCACTTTTTAGCAAGATCAAAATTAGGAAGAGAAAGATTTAGGCAAATATCTTCAGGAAAGTTCAAAGGATTTTTATGTAAAGTAATCAAGCGGGAAAAATCACCTAAAGAGTTGTGCATCCGAAAAAAATCATACGGAACGCCGGCATAATTTTGCGGAGCAATATGGAGGATGTTAAGCATTACATTTCTTTATAAAAAGTATCCCTAAAAATTCCTCTCGCCCCAAAATTTTCTTTAAATCTTCCTAATCCCCAATTAGGGTCCATGTTAACTGTAAATATTCCGAAATCCAAGAATTTAAATCCTTCGTCTTGCGAACGTTTCATTATCTCATAAAAGAGCAGATTGACAGCGCGGTATTCTTGATATTCTTCATCATGGCTTATGTAAAAAGCAAGAACTACTTTATTGTTTGCAGAAAAATTACAAACACCGGCAATTATTTTTCCATTTACAAAAGCGCCCCAGAGCCTGACTTTTGCAGGGTAGAGTTTTTTAATCTTCAGCAATTCTTCAAGCGTGTGGGTGGGATTTACATTGTGCCGCATTTTTAAATTCTTTTTCAGAATGTCATAATATTCAGAAAACTGATCGCACTCAACAATTTCAACGCCTTGCTTAACTGATTTTTTCACGGCAGTTCTCGCTTCAGCGCGATAAGTTGCCAACAACTCATCTTTCGGAACATCAAGCTGCACAACGCTTGACACTTCCCTTTTCAAATACGTAAATCCGTTTTTTATTAAGGCAAAATCAATGTAGTTGGAATATTTTGAGAGATAAATAATCGGCGGAAGAGTGAGTTGGATTGCGTCACACTTCTGCTCTTTCGCGAACTTTTGAAGAACATCAACAAGTTCAAAAGCTTCTTGAAAATTTAAATTTGAGTTGTAAACGAATCCGCCGTATGAAGCGCCCGAATGAGAAGATAATATTTTCTTCCCATCTTTCGTTACTATTACCGCCGGAAAAAGGGTAATTATTTTATTGTTTTTCTTCAGCACAAGCGAGGCATCGCGGAACTTTTCCGCAGGATGGTAGGACAAAAATAACCGCTGATGAAACATAGTTCCGTTATCCGAAGCGTTGACAAATGCATCCCACTCCGTATTAGTTAATTGCGAGTCTTCAAAGGATAAGTAATCAATCATAAATTAAAAAGTATATTTGATAGAAATAGTTTGCGCTTGTCCAAGTCCGTATGAAAAAGGTGTCATAGCATAATCAAAAGTAAATTGATTCCAATAAATTCCTAAGCCACCGGAAATATTTTTAGACAAATAATTAGTTTGATAACCGATTCTTACCGCAAACATTTTATTATAAATGGTTTCAAGACCAATATTGATGTGTACATCGTTCTGCGCTAAAAATTTTTGAAATTCTCCGCCGGCTTGCAAGGTAAGATTGTACTCTGGTAAATCAAACAAATACCCTGGTCCAACGCTAATCTCGGAAGGTAATTTTGTAGCATCTTTTTGCAGTTGGTTCATCGTTCCGATATTTTTAATTACTGCCGAAACAAATAAATTTTTGAACGGCGTTTTATAATGAACGCCAAGATCAAACCCAATTCCTTCTGCCATATCATAAAAAATATCTTCATACAAATATTTTACCGTGATGCCTGTTGAAATATCATCAAAAAAAGAAAATGCGGTTGAAACCGAAGCGAAGAAATAATGAGAGTTGAAAGTTGTTTCTGCTTCGCCCGGTTTTGTTCTCACTTCTATTCCTTTTATTGAAGTTGAATTTATGCCAATACCAATCGGTAAATTAAAGAGTGAAAATTTTATGCCGAGCAGTTCGGTTGCCGCATCCTGAATCCATGAATTATGGGTAAAAATGATTTCGGGTGAAGTGCCTTGAAGCTGCGCCGGGTTATAAAAAAGAGCCGAAACATCGTTGGCAAAAACGACGCCATTATCGCCTAAAGAAAGATTTCTTGCGCCGGAACCAATTTTCAGAAATGCTAATCCGTTACTTCCTCCGCTTTGAGGAAAACTACTAACCGAAAGTCCGAAAAGTAAAAGAAGCAACATCTTTTTTTGATTTAATTTTTTCATAGGTAAAAATAATAAAAGAATTAGAAATTAATGTGCAATCCAATGATATGTCTGTCTTGCGAAGAATACGCTTCATAGACAAACGCATAATCAAATCCGAAAACGATAGTAGAAAGCTTTTCTGAATATCCAAACCCAAAAGATGGTCTCAAAAATGCCGCACCGCTACTTAACTGATAATTATCAAATCCGCAACGGAAGAATAAATTGTTTACTGGGTTATATTCACCGCCAAGCCGAATCATTTTTGTTCCTAAGTTATCAAAATAGAGGTCAGAGGCAAGTAACACCTTGTAGTCATCTAACCAATAACTAAAGCCGATTTTCTTTCCGGTGGGAAACTTGTTCTCAGTTAAAGAACCATCAATATCGTAGAGAGGTGAGGAATCCCACTTGTACTTGCTGTTCAAATCCATTAGCACAAAAGAAAATTTCATATTTTTAGAATAAGAATAAAGGAACCCCAAATCAAAACCTAACCCGGTTGACGACATATCTTGATATAACTTGTAATAATAAAACTTTGCCGAAAATCCGGCGGCTACTTTTTCAGAAAATTTTATAGCTAAAGAAAGATAATATTGATTTTCTGACGTTGAGAGTGAACCTTTCTTAAAGCCTTGATTATCGCGTTCATCTATATTTGAAACTCCTGAATTAATTAACCCGGCGCTAACGCCTGCCGAAGCTTTCGGCTTTCTTGTCTCGAGCGCAGAATCTTTAATAGAATAAAAATCAAACCTTCTGGTAAAGGAAACAAAATTAAGACTTCTATCAAGCGAAAGGAAAGAATATCCGCTTTGAAAAGAATTATCATTCTGAAAAACCGACACAGCCGGATTGTAATAAGCAACTAAATCCCCTTCAGTAATTGCGGAAATAGCATTTCCCATAGCAATACCTCGTGGACCAAATCCCATGCGGCTAAAAGCTCCTGCAGCAGCATTTATTTTGCTCATCGTCGGTTGCGCCGATACCGTTATTGCTGCAATAATTAGTAAAAACGCAAAACTTATTTGTTTTATTTTTTGCATCACTGTATAACCATAATTTTGCCGAATTGAGACGCTGAGCCTTCAATATCAATGCGATAAAAATAAACTCCATTTGGTACAATGTTACCAAAATCATCTTTCCCATCCCAATAATCAATTACACCGTTAATTCCATCAGCGTTTCCCTGGTTAATTTGGTGGGCAGGATTTCCCCGCTCAACATTTTGAACAACAGTACGCAAATAATTCATTCCAAAATCAAAAATTCTGATAGTAACTTTTTTAGACAAACCTGCGGTATTGTATTTAATTTTTACTTTTTCCATTTTGGGTGAAAAAGGATTTGGAAACGCATACGTGTCATTTTGCTTTTGTAACGGTTGCGAAGCATAAAAGATTGTCCACACATCCGACCAACTGCCGCTGAGAATTTCATTTTTAATTAAGCCATCTTCTGAACCCGCCCAAATAGTCTTGCCATTATTTGAAAAAGCGGCAGAATAAAAAATTGAAGTTTGTAATTCCAGCATTGTTTTTTTATCAACTATTGAGCCGGTAGCAAGCCATCTAACAAGCGAACCGGTTTCATTTAAATATATTCCATTATCCGATGTAACGATAACGCTATTTCCGCTTGAAGCAAAATTATGAACTTTTTCGCCCTGCATTGTAACGCTCCAATTTGCGCCGCCGTCTGTTGAATAACTGACGGCGTAATATTCATTTAGATCATTCGCTTTCCATGATGCCGAAAAAAGCGTATGCAAATTTTTGTTGTACCCTAATGCAACAATAAAATTTCCGCTCATTGAGTTATTTTGATTTTGGTGATTGAATTTCTCCCAGCTAATAGAATCAGCCGGAAGAAAAGCGTTTGAAGTTTTGTTTATTCCATCAGCGGTTCCGGCGTAGAGAATTGAATCGTTTGCAGCGCATAGCGAGAAGAGACGGTAATTCAAATATTCTTCTTTTCCAAACTTTCCAGCAACCGGTTGCAGCGTGAAAGAGAGCGTATCAGACGGTTTTACAGAAGAAAGATAATCAGGCGGAAGAATCGTCCGGCTCCATTTTGCAAACGGATTTATCATCAAACTATCAAATAAAACTGAACGCAAACCTCCGGCAAAAGAAGCTATCCAAATTTTATTTCCGGCAAACGCAAAATCATAAATAATATTTTGAACTGCTACTGTAACCGGAAGCGCCCGCAACGTGTTTTTACCGTATGTAACTGAAGAATCACCCGAATCATCTAATGGTTGTGGAACGCTGTGCCAGGTATTGCCATTATCTGATGAAAAGCGAATACCGCTTCCTTCTGGAAATGAATTTCCTTCTTTATCAATTGAATGCGCCGTGGAGGCAAAAATCACTCCTTTTGCATAAAGTAAAGCCGTAACGCTTTCCGTTCCAAACGCAGAAGTGTTATAATAATTTTTCCAGGTCGCGCCATTATCTGTAGATTGGCTTAACCCTTTTGAAGTGCCAAGCCAAATGGTATCGCCGACAGCAAGAATATCATTTATGCTATTACTCGCCGGATTTTCACTTCCAACAAATGTCCCATCATTTATTTTTCCTAGTTCAAATGATTTCACCAGTGATTGCGCAAAAATATTTTGCATAGTAAAAAGAAGAAGGGGCGCGATAATTTTGAATTTCATTACTTAACCACAATATATTTTTGTACGATGGGACTCACTAAACCGCCTCTGTCTTTCGCTTGGAATTCAAAACGATAAATCCCCTTTTGATTAGTCGGAGAAATACTTAAAAAGCGGGAAAATATTCCATCACCGGCATAAACATCGCCATTTGCGGAGGCATTTCCATCATCATAAAGATATGTTTTCGTTCCGTTGGATGTTAAATCCGGTTTATAGGTTATAAAATAAACTTCATAAATATCTTTTATTCCATTGGAATCGGCTGTTGAGACGAAAATTGAAAATGCTAATGAGACATCTTTAACGGTTAGTGTGTCAGGAACTAAAACAGCTGTAATTAAAGGAGCAACGTTTGAACTTCCATTATTATAAAGAAAAGTTTGAGATGCAGCTTTTTTAGTCGTTCCCGTTTTATCTTCAACAAAATAGTTTATTGTATAGCTGCCGTTTACAAATTCTTTCTTCATTGCGATAAAATTAGAATACCTGCTATCGCCTTTAACGTCATCACCGTTAGCCTGAATTCCATTATCAAATAAATTTATTTTACCGGAATAAATGTTTTCGTTTTCAGGAGAAATAATCTCAACCCAAACATTTTTAATTGAAGTAGATGAAGTAAATTTAATAGAAACGTTTACACTTGAATCAAGCAGCGAATAGGTAAACGTATTGAAATTAGATAATGAATCAACTTGGTAAACAGCTAATTTTGCTTCAACTACCGAATCATACTTCTTTTCACACCCATAATGAATTAAGAGGAGAAGAACTAATAAGAGAATTTTTTTCATAGCGGAATATCTTACAGCTAAGCTGAGAATTAAAGGTAAAAAATTATATCTTTAGAAAATTATAAATGGTGTCGGTATAAAACATCCAATAAATATTGCAATGGTTAAGTACCCGATTATTTTCCGTTTGCCATCAAGCGGGGTTTCATCATAAATCGGCGGATGTTTAATTTTAATTACAAAAAAGAGAATCAATGCCCAAAAGAGCCAGCCTGACCAGCCAATACTTAACGGAATAGGAAAATAGACAATTAACACGCCAAGTACGCCAAATACTATCAAGAAAATCATGGCAACTGAACTAATGGCATATTGTTTCTTTTCACCAAATAAGGCGTAAATAACATGTCCTCCATCAAGCTGCCCAACAGGAATCAAATTCATTGCCGTTACAAAATAGCCGAACCAACCTACGCACAAATATGGATAATGGTACATCTCCGACATTGGCGGAACAAAATTTTGTGAAGACGTTAGCGCTTCACGCAAAAATGCAAATAAAAGTGAATCTCCAAAAACTAAAGCAAGACCATTTTTACCATAAGTTGGCAAATCATAATCGGGATGAATCTGAAGTAAAAATTCTTTACCGGGCAAATGGGTAAATCCATAAATTAGTAAAAGAGTAGAAGCTATAAAGCCGGCAATTGGACCGGCAACTCCAATATCAAATAAGGCTTTTTTAGAAGGAATTGGAGATTTAATTTTTATTACCGCTCCCAGCGTTCCAAAGTTGAGAAAGCCAAAAGATGGAAACGGAATGAAATACGGAAGCGTTGCTTTTACTTTGTGGATTTTTGCCGCAAAATAATGACCAAACTCATGCGTGCCTAACACAAACAAAATTGAAAACGCGTACGGAAATCCGGAGGTCAGTTCCATGAATTCCGTTCGATTTGAAAAACCGCTCACCCATTCATAGCCCGCAACCGTTGTTGTAAAAAATGTAGCGATAAATAAAAGAAAGTGAAGCCAATATTTTTGGGTTACTTGCTCTGATTCTTCAGAATTATTTTCCAAGTGGCTCTTAAATATATTTCTCATACTACAAATCTACATTCATTCTAAAGGCAGTATATTCTTCTTTATAGTCGAAATATTCGCCGTGAATATTGTTGCCGGAAAAATAATCTATCATAAAGCTGATTCCGCCATTATGTTTATTGCCGATTTTTAAACCGGCGGAGAGAGCGTTGGTCCCAGAATATTTTCCGATTTTAGTTAAGCGTAAATCATAGGCAACAAATGGAAATACAAAATCTGTAAAAGGTAAACCAAAAAATTTTTCTGCGCCAACTTGAAAAATATGCTTTCCAACTGTCTTTGGAACAACGTGAAAAAGATATGTATAACCGGCACACAAACGATAACCATTACAAGCATAAAATGGAGTCGCTTCAATAAACTCGCGGCTATACACACGCGGAGGTCTTCCGGCGCGCCATACGTTTTGGAAATTATCATAATGTCCATCTACAAAATGAGCGGAAATATGGCTCAGCCGAAATCTTGCGCCATATTCTTCAGTTTGATTTTTCTTTTTAATACTTCCGTTCAAACCGAATAAATAATCAACTGCATCCACCGGGAAATGAAAATCTTTTTCACCGCGAAGTTTTGTAAACGTAAAAAAATCGCCGCCGAATGAATAGCTTGTTTCATCTTGTACCAACTTAAAAAAATCTTTCGATGTTCCGATATCAAGCCGCAAGTTGTTTTTTCCAAAAGTAAAAAGAGAGCCTGCTCTTGGTTCAAGCACATTTGCGATGAATGGTTTAATGTTCATTTCTGCCGGAAACAGCACAAATTTACTCTGAGGAAAAACCGCATTTCCGAATAATAAAATGAATAATGTAATACTATTTATATTCTTCATAATTGAGATGATGCCTTGCGCAATAATTTTTGTTTAATCAGTTTATGGTAACCATAATTAATTTTTGAGGAAAGACTAACAATGCCGTACATATTTGTCGGGAACGCAAAAGATGGTTCAAAGTAACAATTTACCGTGCAGCCTTTACAAAAATTAAATCTCCCTTCCATTTTCTTAAAGTAAGCAACCTTTTCAGATTTTCTTATTTCCTTTATCGGGCGGTCTATCTTTATTTTTTCATTTTCAAAATGGTAACAAGGTAAAATAATTTCGTTGTCCGGAGAAATTACAATAACGCGCGAAACAGCTTTGCAAAGCGGTTTTTCAATATTATTTCCGCCATTCTTCCTTAGTTTTAAATAGGCTTTGTTAAGATAAATGTCGTGTTTCCCTTTTACATAATTTTCAATAAATTTTATTGCATGTTCATCTAAGCCAGGATTTCCGAAATAAGAAAATACCGGATTAACTATTAGCACTAAATTTTTCTTCTGAGCAATCTCGTGCATTTTAGGAAGTTTTACATACGTTTCGTTTGTAACCGTAAAGAGAATGTCGGGATATTCACCCAAATTTTTAGCAGTATCTAAACTTTTTAGTACCGATTGAAAACAGTTTATGCCGCGTATCTTGTTGTGTTCATCTTCATCCGGTGAATCAAGCGAAAAATGGAGTAAAGTAACATTTCCTGCAAGTTGTTCGGCATACTTATGGTAAAGCAGCCCATTTGTTGTGATGCTTGTTTGCAAACCCAACGCTTTGGCGAATTTTACCATATCAGAAATCTTTGGATGAAGAAGCGGTTCACCACCGGTAAGGTCTAAAAATTTCACTCCTAAGTTAGCAATTTGTGCAACATTAGTTTTGAAATCTTCCAAACTGGCAAAATGGGAATTTTTGAATTTAGCATGGTCAGCGAAATGACAAAAATTACAATACGCATTGCAGCGGTAAGTTACATAATAATTACAGAGCAATAACACTAATATTCTCTTCCCTTCCACTTTACTTTGCGATTTGGGAGAACCGCAAACGGCAGAAGCACAACATAAAGAATATAATAAATTTCAAAAGTAAAAAAGTACTTTAAGGTTGAGGTTAGTTTTAATTGATTTAAAACAAAGTACAGAAACAGAAAATCAATAGTTAATTTGAAAAAGAATAAAGATAAACCTGCCGGTGTAAAAAAGAACGGAAGCAACAAAATGGCAAGATGGGCAATCCAGCCAAGAGACATAATCAAAAACCCTCTCAACGGCGCTTTCATTCCGCCAACTCCCCATCGTTTCTTTTGGCGGTACAGCGTTTTGAAATCAGCGCAAGGAAGCGTGGTTACTAAACCTTCAACATCAAGCGGATAAATGATTTTATATTTCTTCAGCTTATGAATTGCAAACAATAAATTAAAATCTTCCGTAACGCTGAAAGGTAAATTTTCATAGCCGCCGACTTCTAGATAAGCCTTTTTGCGGAACGACATATTATTGCCGATACAGCTTAATGGTTTATCATAATTAATTGTTCCTGAAGCAACCGCAAGAAGAAATACAAAATCAAGATGCTGCATCCCGGAAAATTGGCTATGTGCATTCTGTACCGTAAATCCATTTACGATGGCAGCATCGTTAGTATAATAGGAAGTTAATGTTTTTGCCCAGGTTTTCCCGACGATACAATCTGCGTCGGTAGTTAAAATTATTTCTCCTTTTGCCATTTCAATTGCATTCGCTATCGCATTGGTTTTCCCTTTAAGATGCCCAATTTCTTTTTTCGTAACAATTTTTTTAAACTTTGGTTTATCGCTAATAAAGGAAGTTATTATCTCGCCGGTTTTGTCGGTTGATTTATCATCCACAATAATTATTTCAAGTTTCCCTTC
>Ga0172371_10011803_pt1 | contig 11585 bp, 10 predicted proteins | sample Lak12m_FD_114543 | JGI IMG/M metagenome (GOLD analysis project Ga0172371, IMG submission 114543) | Freshwater microbial communities from Kabuno Bay, South-Kivu, Congo - kab_022012_12m | ecosystem: Environmental > Aquatic > Freshwater > Lake | place: Democratic Republic of the Congo: South-Kivu...
AATCCTGTAGAACTTAGAGCCAACATTGACGATTTGGTAGCACTATTATGGAAGATCGGTCGGTAACATTCTTATTTGAGACAGCGATCAACCTTTAGTAACATTTTCTTTTGAGGCACTACGGGTGAGCTGAATAGGTGAGCTGAATAGTGCAGCAGGCTTCCGTGTCAACCCTGTTGGTTTTCCTTCAGGCAGGTCTTTAACGATTGTTGCGCAGGTTCCGTGAAGGAAGGCAAAGCGCGTCTGATAAAACGTGGCAGGTCCTCTGATTTGGATTCCTGGATGATCTGTTTGAGAAAATATACGGTTTCGGTCTCTGATTTAACCTGGAGCAGATCAATAATGTTTAATAAGAAAAGAGCCAGGTGTGGGTCGGGATTGTTGATCACCGGCTGCAGCAGGTCAAAAACGATGGGCAGATTATTGAAATCTGGGTCATTCAGCAAAGGATGCAGTCCCAAAATGGCCAGTTTTTGAAAGGCCGGTTCCTTGCTCAGCAGCCATGACTGTAATTTCTTGATCCAGATATCAGGGTTCTCACGGCGGATGGTTTCCGTCCCTTTGGAAAGCAGCATCTCAAGCAGTTCTGATTTTTCCTCATTGTTCGACCATTCCTGAATTCGCTCGAGCACCTGGCCAGACTCGGAGATCGGCAAATTCCCCAATAGGCTGGCAGCCAGCAGACAGGGTTCATAGACCTTGGATTCCCACAACAGGTCGGCGATCTGCAGGGTTTCCTGCGGATGCGATCTGGCGCGCGGACGCAGCAGCCTTTCCAGTTCGCGGTTGATCACTGTCGGAGCGCGATACGATTTTAACGCAACGAATTTTCCTGCCCGTGCGTGGCTGGTCTGAAAGGTGAGGTCGGAATAGAAGAAATAAAGATCGTTAAGGTCTTTGAGGAACTGCTCAGGCCGGTCGTAGACCCGCCCAAGCAGTTCGATTTTGGTCCTTAATCGGCTGAATTCAATGGCCGGCATGCCAGTTTCCCATTAATATGCCTTGGCAAAATAGACCTTGTGGTGCGCTTCTTTTCCGCATACGATGCATTTTCCGCTACCCTCAGCCTGGTCCAGGGGGATGCAGCGCGTGGTGGCTTTGGTGTCTTCCTTGACCTTCGCCTCGCAGGCGGGGCCTTCGCACCACCAGGATAGCGCCCATCCTTTTTCCACGACTTTCTTTAATTCTTCATAATCGGCGGGGTCGAAGATGTGAGCATCCCGGAAGGCTTTTGCGCGCTCATACATATTTTTGTGGATCTCATCCAGCAGGTTGCCGATGCTTTGGCTGATGCCTTCGAATGGCAGGATGGTCTTTCCGTCGCGCCCGGGGATGTCGCGGCGCGCGGCCATGACCGAGTTCTTCTCCACGTCCCTCGGGCCGACTTCCAGCCGCACGGGCACACCGCGCAGTTCCCAGTCGTTGAACTTGAACCCGGGTGAGACCTCGGTGCGGTCGTCCACCTTGACGCGGAAGTCCTGCAAGGCTGCTTGTAATTTCTCGACCATGGGCAGCACCAGGCTTCTCTCCGTATCGTTCTTGTAGATCGGCACGATCACCACCTGAATGGGCGCCAGCTTGGGAGGCAGCACCAGACCCTGGTCGTCGCCGTGGGTCATGATGATGGCGCCGATGAAGCGCGTCGAGAGGCCCCACGAAGTGGTCCAGCAGTATTGCAGGGTATTATTCTCATCCAGATACTGGATGTCAAAAGCCTTGGCGAAATTCTGCCCCAGCAAATGTGACGTACCCGCTTGGAGCGCCTTGGTGTCGCCCATCATGGCTTCAATGGAATAAGAGTGCTGTGCGCCGGCAAACTTTTCATTGGCTGATTTGATGCCTGGCAGAACGGGTACGGCAGCTTCATCAACGGCGAAGCGCGTATAGACTTCCAGCATGCGCTTGGTCTCTTCTTCCGCTTCCTTCTCGGTGGCGTGGGCGGTATGGCCTTCCTGCCAGTAGAATTCCAGCGTACGCAGGAAGGGGCGCGTGCGCATCTCCCAGCGTACCACATTGCCCCATTGGTTGATCAGCACAGGCAGGTCGCGGTAAGACTTGATCCACTTGGAATACATGTAACCGATGATGGTCTCGGAGGTTGGACGTACGACCAGCGGCTCTTCCAGCACCTGGCCGCCGCCGATGGTCACGACCGCCAGTTCCGGAGAGAACCCTTCCACGTGTTCCTTTTCTTTTTCCAGGAAGGATTTGGGGATGAACAATGGAAAGGCGGCGTTGACGTGTCCGGTGGCTCTAAAGCGTTTGTCCAGCGCCTGCTGGATGTTTTCCCATAACGCCCAGCCATGCGGACGTACGACCATGCAGCCGCGTACCGGTGCGTTATCCGCCAGTTCCGCGCGTTGGATGACCTGGTTGTACCATTCTGAAAAGTTCTCACTGCGAGGGGTTAATTTCTCATTGTCCATGGATTTTTTCCTGATCTAAGATGATTTCTTGCTCTCGTTTTCAAACCGATTGATCAGATGCACGGCATCGTTGACGTCTTCGGCAAATTGAACTCTTATTTGATCGTGGTGATGGATGAATCGCCCTTGTTCCTCAAGGAAAAGGCTGATGATCTTTTTCCAGCCAGTTCCGACAAGCACCATGATGCGGGGGGATTTTTGAGAAATGATCTCTTCATTCCACATTACGGCCAGCTCCGCCAGCGTACCCACACCACCGGGCATCATCACGGCTGCCTCGCATTGATCGATGAGGGCATACATGCGTTCTCTTAAGGTCTCGTATTTCCACTCCTCTTTGACCCAGCCATTGGCTTTTATTCCGCGCCATTCCTCCAATTGGATGCAGGTCGAGCCGATCACGTGAGCCCCGGCTTCGTTAGCTCCTCTTGAGGTGGCTTCCATGACGCCAATATAGCCTCCGGTCATTACCGTATGGCCTGCCTTACCGAGCAGGAAGCCCAACTGCCGGGCTTCTTCATAATCCTGGTCTCCAGGTTTGGGTGCCGCTCCGCCGTATACCGCAACTTTCATGTATTGTCCTCGATATTGATAGATTTCTGGTCCCACTGCCTGCCGTAGTTGGTCCGTAGCTTCGCCAGGATGGCTTTTTCCAGGTCGATCCTGCTTATGCTGGCCAGTTGCAGCAGATAGAGTGCAACGTCGGCCAGTTCGCTCCCGAAAGATTCCTGATCGGTGATGGTCTCATTCCATTGCACGTGCTCCAGCACTTCCGAAGCCTCCAGAGAGAGGGAAATGGCCAGATTGCGGGGTGTTTGCGGACGCGGCGTGTCTTTTTCGTACCAGCCTTTGGCAGTAACGAAACGGTTCATCTCGTCGGTCAATTCGCTGAGGTCCACGCGCCTAATCCTTCCTTTCTTTCAGGGCTTGCAGGGCAGCCTGCGCTGAAAGCGCCTGTTCGGGGTGCCAGCCGTCTTCGCTTGCCATCTTGTTCAAATGCTCCAGCACGGTCTTTTGACTTTCAGGATCCAGTGATGCGAAGCGCTTGCAGATGCGCCGGTTGTCGCGAGAAAGCAGGTCGTCCCATGCCTGTTCAAGAAAAGTATTTTGAAAGTCCATTGGAACCTTTATCAATTCTCCTAGATTACCAGACAAGAAGTACAGCGTCAAGCAGGGGGTGAAAATAAAAAGCTGGACGGTTCTTCCGTCCAGCTTGAGAAAACGGTAAAAACGTCAGTCTTCCTTCTTGTTTTCCATTTCCTTGGTACGGGCGTCGATGATCGGCTGGGCAATGTGGGCCGGCACGACATCCGTGTGATCGAATTCCATGGAGAAGAATCCGCGGCCTCCGGTGATGGAGCGCAGGGTGGTGGTGTAGCGCAGCATTTCCGCCAGCGGGACGGTGGCGGTCACTACGGAACGTCCTTTTTCGGTCTCCATACCCTGGATGCGTGCGCGGCGGGTGTTCATGTCACCCATGACGTCACCCATGTTGGCTTCGGGGACGGTGATCTTGACCAGCATGATCGGTTCGCGCAGCACAGGTCCGGCCTGGCGTACTGCCTCTTCAAAGGCCTTGCGTCCTGCCACCTCGAATGCGACCGGTTTCGAGTCAACGGGGTGTTCCTTGCCGTCCACGATGGAAACGTGGACGCCGGAAACGGGGTAGCCGGCGATAACACCTTCCTTCATCACGCTGGCAATACCTTTCTGGATGGAGGAGGAATAGGATTGTGAAATGGCGCCGCCAAACACATCCCAGGAGTAATCGAAATCTTTATCGGTTAATGGAGCTACTTTCAAATGGACTTCGCCAAATTGACCTGAACCGCCGGTTTGTTTCTTGTGGCGGTACATGGCGGCAGCCGGTTTGGTGATGGTCTCCTGATAAGGAACCTTGGGTTCCTGCAGGATCACGCCCACCTGGAACTTGGTCTCGGCGCGGCGTATGGCCACGTCAATGTGCTGGTCGCCCATGCCTTGCAGGATGGTTTGAAGCGTCGTGCCGTCATTATGCCAGCTCAACGTCATGTCCTCTTCGCATAGACGGTGCAGGGTGGAGGTGATCTTGGTGGAATCGCCCTGTGTCTTGGGGAATAGCGCCACTTGATACAAAGCGTTCGGATATTCGGGGATCGGCAGGGTCAGGGGGTGAGACTTGTCGCAGATCGTATTGGATGTTGAGGTCTCGGTTAGTTTCGGCACGATGCAGATATCGCCTGCATGCACGGCTTTGATACTGATCGATTCCTTGCCGCGGGGAATGCCGATGCTGCCCACGCGCTCCTCGATTTCCTTGGTCTGGTTCCAAATACGTGAATCAGCGGAGACCGTACCTGAATATACTCTCAAGTAGGTCTGTTTGCCAACAAACGGGTCAGCCGTAGTTTTCCAAACGTAAACAGCCAGGGGGCCGTCGTCGCGGGCTTCGAGTTTCTCTTCGCCGGCTTTGCCTTTGGCCACGAACGGACCGGCATCTTTCGGCGACGGCATTAACCCGATGATCGCATCCAGAAGCTTTAAAACTCCCGTACCCACGGAGCCGGCACTGGCCAAAACGGGGATAAAGTTGCAGGTTTTTACAACTTCGGCCAGACCTTTCATCACCTCTTCATCGGTCAATTCACCGGCTTCGAGGTATTTTTCAAGCAAGGCGTCGTCGCCTTCAGCGGCGGCTTCAACCAGTTTGGCGTGGGCTTCCTCGGCTTCGGCTTTCATGTCCGCGGGGATTTCTTCTGCGGTTTTGCCGTCGCCCTTGAATGCCTTCATGCTGATCAGGTCGATCACACCCTTGAAGTCCTGTTTTTCACCCCAGGGTAATTGAATGGGGATCAAACGGACGTCTGAGAACTCTTCCACGGTGGTCAGTGACTTTTGGAAATTGGCATTCTCGCGTTCCATTTTATTGATCAGAAGGAAGCGAGGAAGATTGAATTGGGAACAATAATTGAGGGCAATTTCAGTACCGACTTCAAGACCGTTTACGGCGTCTACCATCACGACCACGCCTTCCGCCACACGCATCGAGGAGATCACTTCACCGATAAAATCGGTATATCCGGGGGTATCCAAAAAATTGAATTTTGTATCCCGGTATTCCACCGGTATGACGGATGTATAAAGGGATATTTTTCTTCTGATCTCTTCTTCGTCAAAATCGGATGTTGTTGTTCCATCTTCGATTTTCCCCATGCGAGTGGTGGCGCCAGTAAAATGAAGTAAAGCCTCGCACAGAATTGTCTTTCCAGCACCTGAATGAGATGCCAAAACAATGTTGCGGATCTTGTCAGTCGAGTACTCTTTCATGAAAGGGGGCCCTTCTCTTCTTAAGATAATTTCAATCATCCATTTTAAGGGATGATGACGTTCTTGTCAAAGCGAACCTTAATAAAACCGGTATATATCGGATTGTATGGTTGTACAATGAGGAGGACTGAATCATAATTAGGGTGAATATGATCCGCCGATTGCTAATCATTGGTTTTCTTGCCTTAGCGACCGCCTCGCCGGTGTCCCCGCTTTACTGGACTGTTGGCGGGCAAATAGAGGCTGCCTCCCTCGGGTCCGCTCAAATGTGGCAAGTAATTCCACCAGAACCGCCGACGGATATGGACTTTGGCAGCGAGCAGGATTGTCTGGTCTATCGAGATCAGGCAGTACGCATCATGGATTGTCAAAGACCGGACGCCCCGCCCAAATGGCAAAGCCCGCAGGACTGGAAGGTGACCGAAGCCTTGTCCGCCGACCTCAACCGGGACGGCAGTAAGGAATTGGTCATGCTGGTCTGGCGACCCTTTAAACCCTGGCCGATCGATTCCTTTTTACCTCACGGCGGGCGCATCGAGGATTTCCATGACCGCAGCGGCATGAGCTGTCATGTCATCCTGGTAGGCTGGGACGGCGGGCAATACCGTGAACTTTGGGCTGGCTCTGCCTTGATCGACCCGGTGTTTGATTTACGTGCGGCCGACCTTGACCAGGACGGTCACCAGGAATTGGCAGCCCTGGAAGGCCGCTATGATTCAAACAATGGATTTGGAAATTTAACTGTTTGGGATTGGAGCGGGTTTGGTTTCAAATTACGCGCCCGCTTGGAGGGGAAGTTTTCAGCGTTTGGGATCATTTCAGTGGATAATACCGTCTTGATAATGTCCGATTGACAACAGGAGGAGAATTATGAAAAAGAACAAACTATGGGCCTGGACAAGCGCGTTGATCCTGCTGCCGTTCATCTTGTCGGCTTGCAGTCTGACCAGCCTGCTTTCCAACGTATTGACGGATGTCAAGGATGAATTCCAGGGTACCGTACCTGAAATTGACAAGACTGCTGTTCCAAATGTCGACACGGAAGGGCTCTATGAACAGGCTTTCGCCAGCTACAACCTGCCGCAGGTCCAGTTGCCCGCTCAGTTCAGCGGCGGGTACAGTCTGCCGCTAAGCGCCGAACAGGTCAAAGGACTGGATGACGAGAATTTGAAAATGTCGGCATCCCAGCAAAGCGCCTTGCTGCAGAACGGCTTCGTGGCGGTTCCTCCCGGTAATGCAGGCTATCTGTATTCCGAGTTTTATCAGGCCTATGAGGCTTATCGCTATTCGTCCATCCCTGTTTTTGTGACCACGGATTCGATTTTCCATGTTTACCATTTGATCTTTGACAAGATGCTGCGGGATCTGGAAAAAACCTCATTTATCCCGATCCTCAATGAACTGACCAGCGCCATGCTGCAGTCCAGCCTGCAGCAATATCAGCAGTTGACCGGCACCGATTTGGAGGAATTGGCCCTGCGGAACGTGGCCTATTTCACCGTCCCGGCCAAATTACTGGGGTTGCCGGCGGATGTACCGCAGGAAGCTGCGCAGCTTGCCGATAAAGAGATCGCTCTGATGGACGCCAAAGCTGTAAGGGAGATCTCACCGATCTGGACGATGGGCGGCGAAACCGAGAATGACCTGCTATACGAAGATTATTCCCAATACACACCGCGTGGTCATTACACGCGCAGTGAAGCCCTTGAAAAGTATTTCAGGGCCATGATGTGGTACGGCCGTATGACCTTCAGGCTGAAGTACACTGAAGAAACTCAAAGGGCTTTATTAATGATCCAGGCCATGCGCAGCGCGCAGACTTCTTCCGGCAGGTCGGCCACCGACTTGTGGCAGGCCATCTATGACCCTACTGTTTTCATTGTGGGCAAAGCGGACGACCTTTCCTTCCACGAATACGGTGTCATCTCTGACCAGGTATTTGGCGTGAACCCCGACCTGACCAGTTTTGCCGATGCAAAGAAAATGGCTGAATTTACTGAGGCAGCCAAACAACTGCCGCCTCCTCAGGTGAATTCCATGTGGGTCTATATCTGGCAGGACCGCGATGAAGCCACGCAAGGCTTCCGTTTCATGGGGCAGCGCTTTACCCTGGACCAATACGTCTTTGGGCAGTTGATCTTCAGGAATGTCGGCACCCTGGACGATCCCCGCGGGCTCCCCAAGGGGCTGGATCTGCTGGCAGCCATGGGGTCGGATGAAGCTTACACACTGTTGGACCAAATGGGCGAGACAGCCTATGAGAACTATGACACACAAATGACCAAGGTAAAGGAAGAAGTTACCGGTTTTGGTTTCGACTCCTGGACGCAAAACCTTTATTGGTCCTGGTTGTATGCCATGCAGCCCATTTTTGAACCCAAGGGGACGCAGTACCCGGCCTTCATGCAGAATCAGGCCTGGCTGCGCAAAGACCTGGCCACCGCCCTTAGCACCTGGACGGAACTGAAGCACGACACGATCCTTTATTCAAAACAGGTCATGGCCGAGATGGGCGGAGGGGGAGAGGAGGAACCTCCTCATGGTTACGTGGAGCCCAATCCCGAGGCGTATGCCCGTCTGCTGGCGCTGGCTGAAATGACCCGCTCGGGGCTTCAGTCTCGTAATCTTTTGGATGAAACCACTAAAGGAAACCTGGACAACCTGATCGACGAGCTGCAATTCCTGCTGGATATCTCGCAAAAGCAGTTGAATGGCGGCGCGATCACGGATGATGATTACTGGCGCATAGCCTATTATGGCGGCTGGCTGGAATCCATGACGCTGGCGGCGGCCGACCCGGCCGACGAAAACCAGGGACGCAGCTATCTGGAAGATCAGAAATCAGCCCTGGTGGCGGACGTGGCTTCAGGCTACGGCTTGTCATTGGAAGAAGGTGTCGGATATCCCACCGAGATCTTTGTGGTGTCTCCTGAAGCGCCCTATCACTTGACCGTTGGGGCGATCTATACCTATTATGAATTTCCGGTTGAATCCAGTAACCGCCTGACCGACGAGACCTGGCGTTCCATGCTGGAGGATGGAAAAGCGCCCGCCATGCCAGACTGGACGAATTCTTACATCGTGCATTGAGTTGAAACATCAGATTTTGCGAGGAGCACTGGCAGCAGTGCTCCTCCTTATTTGTGGCTGTCGATCTGCGAGATCGGACTTCACCATCACTCTGGGCGGCGATATCATGCTTTCCCGCGCCGGCCAGGCGATCTTCGTTCAGGATGGCCAGCAGATCGATCCCTGGCGGCAGCTCAAAGCGGACGGCATCCTCGGAGTGGATGATACCGGTCCATCAGATTTTTTCATGGCAAACCTGGAGTCTCCGCTGGGGATGGAGACCGTAAGCGCTGAGATGAACCTGTGCAGCAACCCCTCCGAAATTCGCGTTCTCCAGCGGGGGCAGCTCGATTTGCTGACCCTTGTCAACAACCACCGGGATGACTGTCTGGCAGGTGGAGATCTGCAGACCGCGCGGTATCTGGCGGAAAGTGATATCCCTTCCGTTAGGGTGGCCGACCAACCTTATTACCTGGAAACGCCTCAAGGAAGTATCGCCGTTCTGGCTGTGGAGGAGGTCACAGCCCGACTGGATGAAACCGCTTTGTTGAACGCGGTCTCGGGCGCACGGGAGAAAGCCGGCATGGTGATCGTCTCGATCCACTGGGGCAATGAATACCAGTCCGGGCCGGATGTGCGCCAGCAGGCACTGGCGCAGCAGTTGGCTGATGCAGGCGCGGACGTGGTCTGGGGGCACCATCCTCACGTCTTGCAGAAAATGGAGTGGTTGACCGCTGCAGACGGCAGGCAGACGCTTGTGCTCTACAGCCTGGGCAACCTGCTGGCCGACCAGTGGATGCTGGAAGACGCGCAGCGTTCCGCCTTGATCAGGCTGAGCATCACTGATTTGATGATCGGCAAAATAGAGGTGATCCCTGTCACTCTCGACAGGCAAACCAGACTGCTCACCCTTTCGAAAGAGTACCAGGATATTTTTGAAAGATTAAAATTGAGCAGTATGTCAGACGATTCCGTGCAGATTGTTGAACGGACTTCCCCCTGAATTATTCCAAACTAGAGTTTTTTCTCCATCCGCCAGGAGGGTTCATTGACCGTTCGCCAGATCCCTTTATGGTCCGGGTAGGACCAAGCCCCGTCTTCCTTGGAGACGATTTGAAAACCCAGTCGTTGATATAAGCGGATGGCTTGCACGTTTTCACGGGCAACGTTCAGGGTCAGCCTGGTGAAGTTCATGTTGCGCAGCGAGTCTTCCAATACCGAGATCAGGCGTGACCCGATCCCCAGATTGCGCCACACCGGGCGGACGCGCAGGGAATAAAGGTAGGCGCGGTTCCAGCCGTCGGCCATTTCAAGGCGCTCGCTGGAAAGTTGCAGAAAGACCTGTCCCACCATGTGCCCGTCCGCGGTAACGGCCACCCAGGCTTTTACGTTCCCTTTTTCGATTTTTTTATAGGCTTCTGCGAAAACATTACGAAAGTGTTTGTACTCTCCGTCCCATTCAAGGGCAGGCAGGTCGGATTTGATCAAGGGTCTGATTTTGATCATTTGGAGCAACTTGTTGTCGATTGGATGAAGGGTGACCTCAGCCATAGATACTTTTTCCATTAATAAGAATGGATCAATTGCTCCAGATATTCTTTCTCTTGCGAGTCGTCCTTGATTTTGCCGTCCAGTCTGGCGTTCCTTAATTCCTTAAGGATTGCGGCATAGCGCGGACCGGGCGGTACGCCTAATTGTTTGAGGGTTTCTCCGTTGGTGGATGGCTCCATACTGCGCCAGAAGTTCAGGTATTTCAGGATCCTTTCCTTCAACGCTTCGTTTTCAGGCATGTTCGAAATAACATATAACGCGTTTTCGGGCAGTCCATGCAGTTTTTCTGTGAACTGGCTGACCGGCATTTCGAGCAGGGCATGCTTATCGTCCATCAGCAGTTGACAGGTTTTCAGGGCTTTGATCATTGTATTTGAAAAATGCAGTCTGTTGGCCGTTGCAATGGCAGTCTTTTTTTCAAGGTTTGAAAACCAGGTTAGATAGGCCAGCGCGGTTTTATCCAGATCGGCGGAATTCCAGGGTGCTGAAATCTTGTTCATCAAGACGCTGAACATGGGCTTTGCCCACCGGTCCTCCCAATCCAGGCCCGGACAGACCGCGGAAAGGAGGTCCAGTTCTTTAAGGCGGTTCAGGTCTTTGATTGGGTCGGCTTCCTTGAAGATCAGGTCGAACTCGTGCCGGATGCGGTCTCCGCTGACTTGCTTGAGGTTCTCACGCGCTTCCTGCAGGAGCTGCAGTGTTCGCTTTTCGATTTGGAAACCGAATCGTTGTTCAAAGCGTACGGCTCGCAGCATGCGTGTCGGGTCATCCACGAAGGACAGGGAATGAAGCACCTTGATCGATTTCATTTTCAGGTCGTTCAATCCGCCCCAATGGTCTTGCAGTTCGCCGAAGTGAGATCCATCCAGCCTTAATGCCAGGGTGTTGATGGTGAAATCACGCCGGTGCAGGTCTTGTTTGATGCTCGAGTTTTCCACAATGGGCAATGCGGTGGGGCGGTCGTAGAATTCGGTCCGCGCGCTGATCAGGTCCAGCGCTTCCGGCAGGTCGAACATGTTTTCAGCAGGGCAATCCAGTTCCTCGGCAAGTTCTTTCCGTGTTTCTTTGATCTTCCACTTGGCGGTGCCGAAGCGCCGGTGAGCTACCACGCTGCCCCCGTATTTTTTTGCCAGCAGGCGCGCCAGTTTGATGGCATCCCCTTCAACCACAATATCGAAATCCTGTGAGGGTTTCTGCAGGATCAGGTCCCTCACGAATCCACCCACGATATAG
>Ga0172371_10011806_pt1 | contig 11583 bp, 14 predicted proteins | sample Lak12m_FD_114543 | JGI IMG/M metagenome (GOLD analysis project Ga0172371, IMG submission 114543) | Freshwater microbial communities from Kabuno Bay, South-Kivu, Congo - kab_022012_12m | ecosystem: Environmental > Aquatic > Freshwater > Lake | place: Democratic Republic of the Congo: South-Kivu...
ACAGTCCAAACCAATCTGCTGGGCACACCGATACTAGCTACATTGTCTGCAAGACTAACTTAACATGTGGTACATAGATCGGGGGCAGGTCACCGCATCAGCCCCACCCCAACACTTCAACTCCCAAGCAGCCCAAAAGCCGATGATAGCTAGAGCTGCGAAAGGTGAAGTTTGAACAGATAGATATACTCCAAAAAATAATAAAGGAAGCCAGGTGATGATTCGACCAATTTCATCCATCTGAAATAGATTTGAGATCCTTTCCCTTTCACTGACAACTACGACTAACGCAGTGAGCAGAACAAGGGGCCAACCACCTTGCCAGACACGAAAGGCTCCAGCCCCGATCAGCGGAATCACCACCCAGGCACTGTTTGGTATCTCACTTTTGCGAATATCGAACCATGAAACAATTCCCAACCAGACAACAACAACGCCAAAAATAATCCAATGCATAAAAAACCTCGCAGGGGACTGTCACCTTTAGGCGACAGATGAATGCGAGAACGGTTCTGCCGTTCTCTTATTATAGAAACAGATAATTGCCAATGTTCTAGACACAAGCTATACTTTCCTTATGACAGATAATCGTTATCGCCACACGCAGGCAGCATATATTCGCTCAAGTCGCATCCTGCGTCAGAAGTATCCGCAGTTGCGTACCCGAATTCCCGGCTTGTGGAGCTGGCGTTACTAAATCGGCAGTATAGGCTTTGTCTCGGAAGAAACGGTAAAAGAAGTACATCGAGAACTAGAAGGGAAGTTAGATGATACGCACCTACAAATACCTTCTGCGCCCCACGTCTGAACAGGAACAATCGCTGGATTACCTGCTCTGGCAGTCGCGACGATTGTATAACGTCGCTTTGGAACAGCGTATCAACGCCTATCAGGAAACGGGAAAGGGAATTAACTACCAGGCACAATGGGCGCACTTTCGAGATATGCGTCACTCCGAACCGGAAACCTTCGGGAAATTGAACGCCACCAGCATGCAACAGCTTCTGCGGCGCTTGGATAAAGCCTTTTCCGCTTTCTTTCGTAGATTGAAAGCGGGGGAAACACCCGGCTTTCCACGCTTCAAAGGACGGAACCGTTTCAAAAGCATGGAATATACATATAGTGATGGTTGCAAATTGCGTAGTAATGAACAGGGACGTTTCACCTTCTACGTTCAAAACGTGGGTGAAATGCGAATGTGTTATCACAGAGCAATCCCTGAAAACGCCAGCATCAAGCATGTGGTGGTCAAATGCGTCAATAATCGCTGGTATGCTTGCCTGATGATTGAAGTTCCAGACAGGCCGATTGCGCCAAGAACGGAACCAAGAGCAATTGGCGTGGATGTGGGGTTGAAATCCCTGCTTGCTCTGAGCGACGGCAGCCTGATTGAAAACCCACGCTGGTTGCGGGAAAGCCTTGCGGAGCTGCGCGTGGTGCAGCGTAAAGCTTCCCGGCGCATGAAGGGCAGTAATCGCAGGCGCAAGGCTTACGAAAAGGTCGCGAAGTTGTATGAACACATCACCAACCAACGCGGTGATTATCTGCAAAAAATTACTAATACGCTTGTGTCCAAATATTCCTTGATTGGCATTGAGGATTTGACGCTCGCCTTTATGAACCGAAATCGCAGCCTTGCCCTGTCGTCTCATGATGCGGGATTGGGTATGTTCCGGCAATTGCTCCAGTACAAAGCGGAAGAAGCTGGTACGTTGGTAGTTGCTGTGAACCCAGCCTATACCTCGCAAGTGTGTAGTGGGTGTGGTGAGATTGTTCAAAAAGATTTGAGTGTTCGTATTCATGAGTGTCCTTCCTGTGGTTTAGTCCTTGACCGGGATATGAACGCAGCCCGGAATATTCTTAGTTTGGCTTTACAAAAACAGCCTGGATGGGGCTGTCAGGACGTAACGTGGGCGGCTGCGCCGTGCGTGTCCTGAGAAGCCGCCGCATTTATACGGCGGAGAACATCACTCTGTGTCCTCCTAAGGTTTGATTTGCTCTTCAATTCGTCGAATGTACTCAGCACCACTTGAACACCCAATTGAAAAATTGGCAGCAATGCTATTCCAGCTGTTCGGTGTACCCACCCTCCGGATTGCTTGATAAGTACATCCGGCACCGGCATGGTAATTTGCCAATACCAATCGCCAAAAATCCTCATAACTCATCAAGGATGATGGCGTTTGACCAGTCGCCAATGAAATCACTCGTGCAGATTGAGAACAACTTGCGTTGAGGGATTCTGCTAAAACACGCACTGCCAGCTCTCCCCTTTCGATATCGACACCACCTGGGCAAGTAGGGCAGGTAGCATCAATTTCCCTCAAAACCAATCCGCGCAAAAGCCTTTGTGTGGATAGATCAAGAAACCGATAGCCAGCACTGCACCCACCATTTCCAAATGCCTGCCGGCAAATTCCCTGAAAATACTCTGGACGCCAGGTTAAAACCAGATCTGCCCCAAATTCAGTCATCTGTCCCAACCCGATCTCTCCCCGGATCCAATTCGCTGCTGGCCAGAATTGAGATTCAACCCCAATAACTGCTTTTATTATCTTGGGTGGCAAATTATTGGATTGAGCTGCTGAGAGGATGACCGAGTCGTATTGGTTTTGCCAGGTGATTGTTTGTTCCCTGGTCACATCTAATCCGCACGCGTTGGGAGAACCATCTAGGTTTAATCCTCTGGAGGGACATGAACTTCCATCAACCAACCCTGTCAATAAGAGTTTGCCAGATAGAAGATCATATCGATAGGTTGTACTCAAGTCCATATTGGATTGAGTGGGTTCAAGCCATTCTGGAAGGGATGTCGGTGATGCGCCATAGGCGGCCTGGCACGTTCCTCCGCTCTCAGCCTTAACCGTATATGGAGAATATCCAGCGGTGCAAATCACCAAGATAGCCACCAAGGCAAATCGTTTTAAGGACGACCATGGACGGGATGCCATGCTACCTCCCAAATCACGCTCGATGTCCGATAGGTACGCCCTGCGCTGTCAGTAAGATCGCTCCAGGCTGTCCAGACACCCTGTTCGGTGGTGCCAAAATTGATATCTCCAGAATTTTGGGGAGTTACCGACCAGGTGGGGCCACTGTGGGATAGGCTTATTTCAACCCCGGAAGGAGCTCGTACATAAACCGTGATGGAGTAGGGAGGCTCCCCTCCAGTTACCGTTCCCGATAAAGTTTGTGCAGGTTGTCCCAGGTTGGGAGCGAACAAAAGCAAACGCGCATAAGTAACAGTGATCGTTCCACTCAGCGGTGTTACCGAGTAAATAGTGACTGAATCACTGGCTGTTCCGGATATATTTGTGCAGGTGATTGTGTAAGTATGGGTACCCACCGGAATGCTTGCAAATGCCCGATTTCCACTCAGCACAACACTGCCTGTCCAACCTCCATCTGAACTGGAGGCTGAACAACTGGTAGCATACTGGCTGGTCCAACTCAGCGTGTAACTGGCAGGAGCGACGCGAGTAATTGGCCCGTTGCCTCCTTCCACACGTAAATCAACCGTGGGAGGGAGTGGGTTGACCCTGATCTGAACGGTATCTACGACCTGGGCACCAACCGGATTGAAACAACGAACGGTATAGTTGTAGGTTCCCTGGAGAATATTATTAAAAGTCTGGCTGCCATTTAATCCGATAGAACCTGTGAGATTACCCTCTGCCTGGCATGAACTGGCGTTTGAACTACTCCAGGTAACTGTATAAGCCGACGGCTCAAAAAATGATAAAGGACCATCCAAATTATTGGCCTTTACATCCACGGAAGGTGGTGAAAACACATAAGCGGTCACACTGTCCGAGGCTGATCCTGAAGGGTTAGTGCAGGTCAGGGTATAGGTATACGTACCGGCTGTTACATTACTGTATGCTTGTGAACCCAATCCGGTTTTCGCTCCACTCCAGTTCCCTGAAGCAGTGCATGTGGAAGCATTGGCGCTTGTCCAATTGAGGGTATACCCGCCAGGAGCTGTCTGTGATAAAGGCCCCTGGGTGTTATTGATCTGGATATCTACAGTTGGCGGCGGTGAAGCCCGGTAGGACGTGGTTACTGCCCGGAAATCGACATATCCACCGGAAGCCGTAATTGACCAAGTGCAATCTCCCGAGGTAGGAACACTCCAGGCCGGGCTGGGAAAGTTATTAAAACCTGGCGCGCCGGATCCTGGTGTGTACAGGTTTACCGTTGCTATGACTGTGCCGCAAGCCCGGATGATTGCCGTTCCCACGGAACTGTCTCCGGTATATGCAACCTGAACGTTAAAAGTCTGCAAAAAAGTGAAATTACCAGATACGGAACTGCCACTCCGAATCCGTGTGACCGTCTCTGTGCAGCCATTGTTACAGTTGGCTCCACCTTCAGATGCAGGTAAGGAGGTGTTGTCACGGTGGTACAGCGATACATACGACACCGATCCGTTCCACTGGATATAAGAACTCTCCTGGTCATACGTGCGACCGCTTTTGAGATAATCCGGTGAAATTGCAAAAACGGTTTGGACAGCAATGGCTGCCATCAACAATGCGGTAAAGAGTGCAAAAAAATATTTTTTCCTGATCATACGATCCTTTACTGGACTACGCCTGCTGAAGCAAAGACGGAAATCGATTTTTCTGCGATTCCCAAACGATCTAATAACAGCCAGTTTACGGGAATGGAAAGGTAAACCCCTATTGCGGGTTCATTAGTGCTCCAATCTCCTCGACCGTTTCCAAGTCGCACAGGACGGGGAGGGTAGCCCGTAATTGTTCCACCGGCTGGATCAGGCAACACTCGGATATCAAGGGTGTAACCCGATACACCTCGTGTGTTCATTTCTGCAGAGACAACCTGTTGTGCACCTGAAGTGGCAAGAGTCGAAGTTAGCCGAATATTTCCGGTTGCAGACACATAAGCCCAATCTCGACCTCGGGAAGCGCCGGCTAAAGCAGCTTCTTGCGCGACTGTATACGCCCAATTGCGAGCTGCATAAAGACGGTATATATCCACTAACCCAGCGGCGATGATGATAAATATCAGGATGGTTAACAATCCCCATACTGCCGATTGGGCTCTCCGTTCTCGGATCATCCCGTTACCATCCGAAAATTTTGAATAAGACAGAGTCATGGATAGCGCTCCACAATTCCCCAATGGCGTACCCGAATCGTCATCACCGGTTCATCCAGGAATGGGAGATCAGCCTGAAATGGAGCAGAAGCTTCCAAAATAAAAGATGTGCCAAAGGGGCTTCCAGAAAGCCAGGCTGAACTGCGAAGATTGCCTGAAGCATCATAGACTTGCAGATTGGTGGCTACATTTGCGCCCATCACATTCTGGTTCACACCCTGTTGGACAACATTGCCTGCGAAGCTCCATTGTGCAGGGTCCAGCGATAACGCCCGAACGGCAGCCCCAGCGTTACTATCTAACGCCTGACGAACTGCCACACCTCGACTGAGTTCAATCCCTCCGAAAATGACCAGAGCAAGAATCATCAAAACCAGCAGCGCTTCTACCGCTGCTTGCCCCTTATGATCCTTACTAAGACCCGATTTCAGCGTTGACATCATTAAACTTGACCCTTAATGTGCTAAAAATTTCCCAAAGAGCGCCGCCTACCAGAGTGATCAATATTGCCAGGATAACGATATATTCGACAACGCTCTGCCCATTACGATCATGCAACATACTTCCTCCTTCTCCCGAAACACCCCACCGCAGAAGCCCGAAGGCACGCTCAGCAATATGGGGGATCGTGGCGGTCGGCTTCCATAGGAAAAAGCCGACCGCCCTTTATCTATACCCTCCAAACCGGCAACGTTAGAGGGCTTGGTCGACGGCTACGGGTGCGCTGCAGGCACCGCGATGCTGTCGATCCAGTCCGCGATACTGCCGCCCTGTGTGCCGACATTGCTCAGGATGTCCCAGATGGCCACTGCGCCCAGAACAACGGCAATACCCAGAACGACGACAAACTGCGGAATCTCGGACGCTTTCTTATCAAACAACATACACATATCTCCTTTTTCCCAGCACCTTGTGCAGGGATATTTGACCCCTTATCGGGGCTGACAAAAAATGGGTTGATACGTCTCTTAAGAGACTAGAAACCACCGCCGACCGTGACCCCGGAGAGGGTTTTCAGGATCCGGTCAACAAGCGGGTAAAACAACAAAATGACGATAGGACCGAGTAGAAAGGGCATGGCCAGCAGGGTTATGCGCAGGGGCAATCGCTGCATCTGTTCTTCTGATTGGTAGCCAATTTCCTCGTTTAACTCCTCAATAGCACCGGTAACAGCCTGGTCGATATCCGACACACCACCTGATTGTTGTGCCGTCTGAATACGTTGGACAAGTCTGCTAAACAGGGAGGATTTAAGATCCTCGGCGATTTGATTTAAGAGATCCAGACCGCTGCGGGCAGAACTACCCGCCAATCTTCGTCGGAGCGATTGGTAAACCGCTGAAGTTTCCAGAGTAGTTTTGGCGATACTTTCCAAGCCCAGCAAAAGCGATCCTTGCAAACTCATATGCAGGCGCACATCAATCAAGAACTGCCGAATTTGACCGACCATGAACCGTTTGCGCTGCTGGATCAGGTATCGTTTGACTAACCAGACCAAGGCCGGTAAAGCCAGGAAGCCCCATTTCAGACTGGTTAGAGATGGGCCAAGAACAGCCAATAGGAATAATCCGATCAACGCCACACCAGCATACAAACTGTTCCATGGAATATGGTCCAATCCTAGAATGGCATCTTCTGATTTTTTATCTTCTTTTTGTTCCCGAACGCCGAGCCCGAGCGCATGCAACCGCCCGTGACTTCCCATTCGGCTAAACCTCCTTCCTGTTTCAATAAAAATGGATAGAACGGTATTGGCAATCATGCCCGCTCCGATTGCCAGGCTAAAGCCCACCACCAAGGAATAGGTATCCATCAGGCTCCCTCCCCGTAACTCAACTGGTAGACTTCATACTCAAAATATAGGCTGGCCAGCGCTGATGCACAGATTAAGACCGCCAACAACACACGATGAGAAACGTCTTGTAGAAAAAAATCTCGCCAGGCAGGAGAAAGTACAACAAATGAGATAGCTCCAGCCACAACACCTTGTAAAAGGCGGATTGTGCCACGCACCAAGGAAAGTGTCTGGTGCGTCTTTGAACGAAGAAGTTTTTGCCGATGAGCTTCCTGTTCTAAAGAAACGAGAAGCCCATCCTGGGTTTGATCTGTCAGTTGAGCACTATGGGCAATCAAAGCAGACAATCTGGCCGTGACATTTCCTGGCAGACCTTTGAATGCTTGGGCAGCCTGTTCTGGTGGTTGATGCATTCGCAAACGACTGGCAACCTGCTCAATAGCGTGTTTCATAATCCCTATTGGTAGCTCTACCCTGGTCAATGCGTTTAAGATCGAACGATCAACACTCATCAAAGATCGGATTTGCAACGCAACAACTTCCGCATCCTCATTGATTTGGGCACGCTCGATCTGACGTTTTTGAAAATCCGCCCAGATCAGAATTACCAGGCCAATCAGGAGCACAAGAGGGGATAACATGAAATCATGGACTGCCAGAGCTATTACTGGGATTGCAATCAACAAAACCAATCGTTTCCAATCTAATTCGACCTGCGCCCGGAAAGGTTTTTCCTGTATAACGCCCATATCACGCAACCGGCGGCCTGCCCAACTGACAAATGTTTTCCGCCAGATCCGAATAATGACTTCGATACTGGTTAACAACAGGTTATAAAGCGTGAGAAAGATGCCGGCAGCCAGAAAAACTGCACCGGCATCGATCATGAAACGAAAAGCGGTCATCCCTGGTCCTCCTGAGAACTTATTTCACGATTCAGTCTGGCCCAATATCCACGCGGAGGTTTTGGAATACCCAATGCCCTGCAGCGTTTTTCTACCGCCTTATCAGAGACACCATACAATGCAGCAATCTGAGTGGTGGGGATTTCCCATACCAATTGACGCAGTTCGTTTGGATCAATTTCAAATTTCCGAGAAGCCATTCTGCGGCAGGTGTTGTTGTGGTAGACTCGCCGGTTTTGATGAGAGGGAGACACTTTGAACGGCAACCCGCAATACGGACAATGCAGGATAGTCGCTTTCCCACGTAATTTGTGAGATAGTTTCCCCAAGGTCGTCAGTTCAAGGTTTGCTTCAGAAAGATTTTGTATATTGCCGTCCCTGTAAATAACAATCTCGCCAGGCTGGAGCCACCTACCTTTCGACACTGACATCAAGTGTCGGCTCAACATCACCATACCATCTTGTCGGGCTAAAGGATGATGATGATCCTGGAATTCCTGTTGTCCGGTTTCAGGATTGGTAAAGGGATGAATCTCTTTTTGATATTCCCAGGGCTCCATAGTTCACTCCTGACTGATAGATAACTTTTCTTCCTGGTTATCATCCGCAGGGATGATTTGCCAGCATAAAAAGCCATACATCGGATAGGTGGGCGGTTTCCAACCATAACGGATGAATCCATTCGAAAGTCCAGTTCCTACATCATCCAATACAATCATGGTGTCTATCATTTGCGCCAGGTGACAATATTCCGACTCACAATCCTCCCAATAAACGCCGTTCTGAGTAACATAATCCCCTTTAAGTTGAACACCAATAACTTGACCTTCCCGGATTGGATAGGAAGTTAGAGAATACGTCGGTTTCCCGGAAAATCGGATTTCAGTCGCTGCCCAGGTAAAGCTTAGATCACCGTCTGATTCAAGGTAATAAACTTTTACCAGGCTGATGGGTTGAATCAAATCAATCTGCTTTGTTTCACCGGCTACGCCATAAAAACGCCAGATTCGTTCATCCCGGATGAATCGCAATCCTTGCCATGGCACATTACGTAATTTACTTTCGATCTCCCGGTTAACATTGTTCACATCTTCTGATGTCTCTACTTTTGTGGGCGTTGGGACTGACTTCATCAACACATTGAGGTTGAATAGGACAAACATCAGACAACTACCGAATAAAAGCAAAAATATTCCAATCAAGATCCATTTCACAAACCGGCTCATTCCAAATCCTCCATTTGCTGATAAGCCTGTTCAAAGACGAGTGTGCTTTCTTCGCCTTCAGCTCGGTATAGATAGTTCAACCGATAATTTCCATTGGCATCAACCCCATGAATGGTAGCAATCGCCTGCAACATACGTTGCACTCTTCCTGAGCGATTGACCCTTCCCATCAAAGCAACTACATCCAATCCCATGGCCACCATAGAACGGACAGCTTCTAACCCTAATTCCGGAGCGGAGGCCAATGCCAGTTGCTCCAGGCGCATTAAAGCTTCTTCCACAGTCCCACCGTGGATAGTAGTAAGTGCTTTTCGTCCCAGGCAGGTTGCTTTCAAGAACTGTAATGCTTCGGGTCCCACCACCTCTCCCACCAGAATGGCAGCCGGATTCATACGGGTATAGATGACATTCAACACCCAATCCAGCGACACGCCCGGAGTTCCAGGTGGAAGCTCGGCAGGGGCAACAGCTCGCAGTAAAAAAGGATGTTGGATTTCCAACTCGCGAAAAGTTTCCAGGGCAGCTAAGGGTGCAGTCGTAGGTAAAAACCCTGATAAAGCATTTAACAAGGTGGTCTTCCCAGATCCCATTTCCCCGGCAATCATCAGACTCCCAGATAGGGTAGCTACCAGCCAGGCGAGAAATCGATCAGGGGCATTTTGAAGATTCTGGATACGGACTTGTTGTTCGAGGTTGAAAATATCAGTCAGAGTTCCGGACAAAGAAAGATTACGCCTGGTAAAGGTCCCGGTCTTTTCCATCTCTTCCAGGGTTCGTACCCGCCGGCCAAATGTACGGATATTAATAGCGGTTCCCTCTGTGGACAGACGCGGAACGATCGCTGTAAAGCGTTCCCCACCTGGTAGGTCGATCAGAACAGCCGGACGGTCGCCACGCAGGGTAGCCCCACCTTGATCGGCAACATGAACGGCTAGGTTTTCGAAATAGCTATCATCTGCCAGTTTTCCCAGATGGTGGAAAGTCCCATCATATTCGACCGCCACATGCCCGTTGCGAACGAAGATCTCCTCCACATACGGATCGCGGAGAAGTTGATCCAGCAAGCCAACACCTGATAAGGCGTCTGTAACAATCTGAGCATTTCGGTTAACCGCTGTACGGTTTTCACCCTGGTCGATGAGGATCGAGCGGACTTCATCAAAGAAGCGACGACGTTTTTCTGGATCGGTTTCGCGCCAAGAAGGCGGATTTACACCTCGCTTGACCAGTTCTTCACGAACGCGTTCGATCAATTTCAAATCATTCTGATCCAATGGATGCACCAGCGGAGGTTGTAATGTTTTGCCTACGGAGTTGCTAAAGTTGTCCATAACAACCCTCCTTGTTTTTTGGCGTTTGCGACAGCATTCAAGATGTCATCAACTGCTTCTGGCTTTACTGCCAATGTCAGAATCTGAACCTGCTCAGTTTGTGGGCTGCTGTTGAAGGTTGAATTGCCATCACTTTTTTGACCTGATTCAGCAGCCACACCTTGTGCATTACGCACATCCACAACCAGAACGCTGCCGGCAATGAGGTCTACCGTAAACTCGGGTTGCTTATTCACTGGATTTTCCGAATTAACTGCGTCATTCTTTTCTGGTGATACCTGGTAAAGATTGACATGCTCCCCAATCCGGATCTGACCACCCACAGCGGATACAGGCTCAACTGGGATAGAAAGTACTTCATACTCAGCCTCTGCCAGACGAAACTGCGCAACAGGCACAGCGTTTACTTGTGCGATGGGCAGTCCTGCCGGAAGCGGAACAGCACTGATCATTCCATCCAGGTCTTGGATCGACTGGTAATAAGGCAAAGACTCCATCGTGCGCGGCATTTCACGCATCTGGAATAAATCCGCTCTGAGAATGGTATAGGCTGGGATTGCATTGACCGGCACAGGCACCTGGTAAGTGGAGACTTCTTTGAGATACAAATTGCGACCGTAAAATCCTGCTCCCAAGGCCAGTGCGATGGCGATCAAACCAATAATGAATTGGGTGACGCGGTTCATGACTTACTCCTTAATTGAAATTAAATAAAAAGCCGAACAAGTTACCCTTATGGTTTTGTCCGGCCAACGATTGAATGGAATAAAAAGAATATTCGGCTGTTTTCTATTATCAGTTTATCAATCTGGGAAGTCTTATCCCAGGGGGGAAGATAATCGTTTTCAAATTCTTCCGAAAGATTGATATCTATACAGCATTGCTATGCTATCATTTTAAGTAATTCATCCAGTCCACCACTTTAGATAGATATAATCGAATAGAAACTCAAAAAGGGCAGAATTATGGCAGAATTTATTTCTAGCGGAAATTTGTGGATGTGTTCGCACAAGGGATGGCTGAACCGCCAAATAAGAGATGGTTTTCATGCAGGTTCACCTGTATGAAAACCATCTCTCTTTTTCAAAGATATGTCAGCCGGGAAGACTGTTACTGATGAATCTCCTCTTCGGTTACGGTTTCCGACGCCCCGACTTCATTACCGGAGAAGTGGCATTTCGTACATTGAATTTCGAGGGTCAGGT
>Ga0172371_10011810_pt1 | contig 11582 bp, 15 predicted proteins | sample Lak12m_FD_114543 | JGI IMG/M metagenome (GOLD analysis project Ga0172371, IMG submission 114543) | Freshwater microbial communities from Kabuno Bay, South-Kivu, Congo - kab_022012_12m | ecosystem: Environmental > Aquatic > Freshwater > Lake | place: Democratic Republic of the Congo: South-Kivu...
GTGGTGGGGCCGGAAGGATACACTTATTTAAAACGGCTCCTTTTCTCTTATAATAGACCTATTTTAGTTAATTAAAATTGGTGGCTTCTTTCTCCGACATTCTGTACAAATACACGTGGACAAAGACCTTCAGGAAACGAAAGTGATCCAGGAAGTGCGGAAGGTGGGGATCGAACACTGATTTACCAGTATAATATTGGTTGATAAGTTTCGTACGGCAGGTAAAATACACCTAGTAAAGAGTCCATTGAGTAGATTTAAATGCCCTCTTTTTTTTACGCACACGCGAAGATAAAAAGGTTATATAAGCCGCCTATAAAATACTCCGACATTGCCCAAGCCTAAGTATTATTATTATTATCATAATTCGTAATATTTATAGCATGTGTGTATACCCATTATGGAAGTGATCAAATGGTAAAAAACAAGACATTCACCATCGTCGCGATAGTAATAGTCGTAGTCGCCGCCATAGGCGGTGCATACATTCTCACTTTAGACAAGGGGGAAGAAGAGGTACCAGAGACAACCGTCACCGATGCCTTGGGAAGAACAGTGATCGTCCCCGAACAAGTAGACTCCATATTTTGTATAGGGGCGTGCTCCCTGAGGTTAGTGTCCTACTTTGAGGCAGTTGAAAAGATTCAGGCGATTGAAACCGCCGGCACCTTCAATACCCGAGATGATCAGACCTACTATCTCGTAAACAAGGCGAAGTTCTCCACACTGCCACAGGTAGCCACTACCGCGGAGGCCATATTAGCCCTGAAACCAAGCATCATCATTACCTCTACGGCTGAGGATGCAGCAACAGCGGACACCCTGCAAACCCAGACACAGGCCTCAGTATACGTTATCAACGCAAACCTCGAATTCGGGGTAGATTTCTATGATCAGATAACCTCCCTGGGTACCTTGTTCGGCGAGCAGGACAGGGCTGCACAGATCAATGCGGGCATAACCGATATGATCAACGAGATCACATCTAAGGCTACAACTGCTAGCACCGAGAAAGCATATGCTTGTGGCATGTTCTATTACGGCGGAGCGTCGTTCCTGAAAGGGTCCGGCAACTATCTGCCCTTCGACTACTCTAATGTCACCAACGCTATAGAGCCTGCAGCTAACGGTCAACCATATTTAATCACACTGGAGACCCTAATCGATGCTAACCCGGACTACATATTCATAGACGGAATAGGTCTAAACGGCTGTATCGAATCGATTAACGAGTTCGTAGATACGAATACCGGGTTAAGTGATGTTAATGCAGTGAAGAACAACAACATCCATTCAACCATGATCTACAAGTGCTACGGCACCAATTGGGAGAACCAGCTAGTGAACGTGTACTATGTCGCATCCATAATAAACGGGGACCTGTACTCCTGGGACTTCGGGGACAAGGCGAACGAGATCATAGAACTATTCTATCCAGAAACTACGATGACCTACTCGGACATTGCGGACGGTCAGACCGGCAACGGATGCAGTCCGGTTACACGTTGATCCCTTCCCTGAAACTCCCTTGTTTTCTCCGATGACGGTGTTAAAATGAGTAGAAAACAGCCCTCCCCGGACCACGACGGACGCAAGGTCTTTGATATCTATGAGGACGCCGAGGAGGACGACAACCAGGTCTCAAAGTCATATAGGGGGTTCGTGAAACGGAAGCTCCTTTTCGTTATCGTCGGGCTATTCCTGCTGATCCTGTGTGTGATCATGGCTGCTCAGAATGGGCCCATCGACATACCTTTCGTGGATGTCGTTAGGTATATCCTTACCTTTGATACATCTGGAAGGGGAGGCGTCGTCTGGAACATCCGCATGGTCAGGATCGTCGGAGCCCTTTTCGCAGGCGCTGGCCTGGCCGTCGCCGGTGTGGTGATGCAGTGTATCCTCCGTAATCCCCTCGCCTCTCCTTTCACCTTAGGAATATCTAGCGCCGCAGCCTTCGGAGCCTCCTTCGCCATCATATTCCTGGGAGCAGGCAGTAGTATGACTTCCAAAGTCTCTATCAATAACCCCTATGTCACGGCTACGTGCTCATTTTTATTCTCTCTGCTGGCGACCGTTTCCATACTGGTCCTCACAAGGGTTACGAGGGTCAGTGCCGAGACGATGGTACTCGCCGGCGTAGCTATCAGTGCTATGTTCGCGGCCGGGCTGTCCTTCATGCAGTACATAGCCACCGATTCGCAGTTGGGCAACATTGTAGCCTGGACCTTCGGCGACTTGGGTAAAGCGACCTGGCCTTGGAACTCCCTGATCCTCTCGGTGCTTCTACCAGCTGTCCTCTACTTCTTCTACAAGAGGTGGGATTATAACGCCCTGGACGCCGGGGAGGACACCGCCAAGGGGTTGGGCGTCAACACGGAGCGTGAAAGGGTTGTGGGAATGATCTTGGCCTCCATTCTATCCGCGGTCATCGTCTCCTTCTTCGGCATCATCGCCTTCATAGGCCTTCTAGGGCCGCACATCGCACGGATGATTATCGGTAGCGACCACCGTTACCTAATTCCTCTCTCCGTCAACCTCGGAGCCATTGTTCTAATCGTGGCGGACGGCGTTGGGCAAGTCATTCTCTATCCCTCGGTCATACCGGTGGGCATAGTTACCTCGATGTTTGGGGGGCCTCTCTTCATCTACTTGCTGATCAGGAGGTACCGTAGATAGTGTTCTTTGAGGTGAACGGCCTCAGTTTCTCCTACCGCAGTAGGCGGGTTCTGAACGGCGTATCGTTTACTGTGAATGAGGGCGACATCGTCTCTATCCTGGGGCCCAACGGTGTCGGAAAGACCACCTTGATCAAGTGTATAGATATGGTGCTCACACCGGACGCTGGGGCAGTGCTTTTGGAGGGTTCGAGTCTTCTTCGAATGAGCAAGAAGGAGATAGCCAGAAAAGTAGGGTATGTGGCCCAGAGGAGTGAGCCCTCCAGGACAACGGTGTTCGACTCGGTTCTATTGGGTAGGAGACCGCACTTCGAGTGGGATGCCACCGAGAAGGACATTCGGTTGGCGGGGAGAGTACTTTACCTACTGAGCCTGGATGGGCTTGCGCTGAAATATGTTGACGAGATCAGCGTCGGGGAATACCAGCTGGTGCACATAGCGAGGGCCCTGGTCCAGCAGCCGAAGGTAATCCTCCTGGACGAGCCCACAAGCAGTCTTGACCTGTCAAACCAGCACATGATCCTGCGTCTAATCAGAGACATCGTCAAGAAGAACCGCATGGCCGCGATTATGATCATCCATGATCTCAACCTAGCCCTACGTCACTCAGACAAGTTCGTTTTGATGAAGGATGGAATGGTTTACGCCGCGGGAAGCCACTCGATCATAACCCCCGAGAACATAATGGCGGTATACGATGTCGAGGTGTATGTGGAGGATGTGCAAGGGATACCTGTGGTCATTCCGCGATGAGTAGAGGAAAAGGCATGAAAAAGAAAACAGTCAATCCGAAACAAAGGGATTTTTTCAACGAGAAGGCTGAGACATGGGACGAGATCACCTTTCATGACCCTGATAAGTTGCAGTACATCACCGAGTTGTTAGGGGTCCACAGCGATGATAGGATACTTGATGTTGGTACAGGAACTGGGATCATGATTCCGTTCTACGAGAGATATCTGGTGGATGGGCGTGTTGTCGCGGTGGATTATTCGGAGAAGATGATAGAGGTAGCCCGCTCAAAGTACCCAGAAAAAGAGCATCCCTTGGTTTCATTCCTAGTCTCCGATGTTTACGATTTAAAGTATGATGGGGAGTTCGACCTGGTAGTATGTTATTCCTGTTTTCCCCATTTTGTTGACCAGCCTCTAGCTATCAGGATATTATCGATGGCGCTAAGGAGAGGAGGGCGCCTAGCTGTGGCTCACTCCGATTCGGCCCAGAAGATCAACGGGGTCCACATGAATGGCGGTGTAGAGATCGAGAACGATTTCTTACCCAGCATGGAACAACTTACGCAGATGATGAGGGAGAGCGGGCTCATTGTTATGTTCGAGAGGGACGATGATAGTTATTTTATATGTTTGGCTAGAAAGGTATAGTTCACTAATATGAGACGCGCGCATGAAGATAATATTACTAGCAACAAAAAACGTAATACTTATTAATTGTTTGGCCTCCACATAGCCGATATGAAGGCTCTTGTATGCGGTAAGGGAGGGGCAGGCAAATCAGCTGTAACCGTCTTGGCTGCACGTATGCTGGCGGAGAAGAACAAGGTATACGTGCTTGACTCTGACGAATCCAACAGACTACTTGCACGCTCCTTTTCGGCGTCGAGCCCCCAGATACAATAGGTAATTACTTGGGCGGAAGAAAAAACCTAAGATGGCCTAGCCAACAAAGAGAAACTAAGACTGGATGACCTCCCCGACGCCTATAAAAGAGTCACGGCTGAGGGCATAACCCTCGCCTCGGTAGGTAAAATCGAGGAGTACGGTGAGGGGTGCGCGTGCCCCTACGGTTTTCTCTCCAAGGTGCCGCTAGAGCGGTTGGATCTGGCACCTGGTGAGGTGTTGCTAGTAGACGCTGAGGCAGGCGTGGAGCATCTGGGTCGAGGTGTCGAGGAGGGTATCGACTCTATCATCGTGATTGTAGACCCTACTGCTGAGGGTGTGGCAATAGCCAAGCTGCTGAAGAGCGAGTCTGACAGGATTGGTAAAACACTTTACATCGTCCTAAATAAGGTGATAGACGAGGTCGAGTCCGTTATGAGGGCCAAGCTTAGTGGTGAGGGGCTTGAGGTTGCGGCTGTTGTATGCTACGATGACATGATTTTCAGGTCTAGCCTTGAGGGTGTGCCTCTGAAAGCGGGTGAAGCGCAGATGGAGATAAGGTCCCTCGTGGAGAAACTAGTATAATCCTAAACAGGTTGTTAATTTATTCTTTTCTTATTTGTGGTTAGTTCTTAACCACATGATGCTGTTAAAGAAGGGTACGCTTGTTGGTGTCTTCAAAATAATCCTGTAACGCTCGTATGTAAAACAGCTTTTTACATTCCTGGCCGTCAGGGAAACCTTAAACTGTATTACCCATATTAAAAAAAGTAATACCATTATGAGGTGGAACCTTGAGGAACGAGACAAGAACCAAGATCGAGGACATGATACAGAGGGAGGACCTTGCCGGACTATTACGCACGACCGCCCTAATACACGGACACCACTGCGTAGGAAGCGCAATGGGAGTCATAGCAGGGCACCACGCCATGAAGGCCCTCGACGTCAGGGAGAGCACAGGGATGGAGCATATCATCGCCGTGGTGGAGACCAACAGCTGCTTCGCCGACGGGATCCAGGTGGTCACCGGCTGCAGCCTGGGAAACAACAGCCTGGTATACCGCGATTACGGGAAGACAGCCTTCAGCCTCGTAAAAAGGAGCGGGGAAGGCGTCAGGCTCGCAGTCCGCCCCGACCTGGGCGACCTGCTAAAGTACAGTAATCCCGAGGCGTAGGACCTGTACCGCAGGATAGTCAACGAGAGGAACGCCACGCCCGTGGAGGAGGCCCTGATGCTGGAGCTAAACAGGATACACTGCTTCAATGTCCTCAGCGTACCCGCGGAGAAGATATTCAGGATCCAGGACGTGAAGGTAACTCTCCCCAGCTACAGCAGGATACTGGGCAGCAGAGTCTGCCCCGTATGTGGTGAGAAATACATGGAGACGAAGGCCGTGAAGGAGGGAGACGAGCTCCTATGCGCAGGCTGCGCGGGGGGCGGCTATGGCCAGCTTGACTGGTCTGGCATCCATATAGTTAAGAGAGACGCGCACTAGCCCGGAGCCTCCATGATGGTGCTGCTTGACCCTATACCTATCCAGCCTGTGGGGTACGTCTATAACAGCCTAGGGCGCAGGCCCTACAACGAGTGGAGAGACACAGAGTCCGTGATCATAATTAGCGAGGAGTACCAAGACGCATTGTACAGGCTTGACGAGTACTCTCACATAGAGGTCCTATTCTACCTCCACGAGATGGACAGGCTCTTTGTAACAAGGATCCACCCAACGGGTAACCCCGAGTACCCATTGATGGGTGCCTTCGCGACCAGGACGCCGAACAGGCCCAGCAGGATCGCGTTGAGCACGTGTAGGCTGCTCGGAGTCGAGGGGAACAGGCTGAGGGTGCGCGACCTGGACGCATATGATGGCTCCCCTGTCCTAGACGTCAAGCCTTACTCGGGTAAGCCTGTGGAGGGCGTCAGAGTGCCCCAGTGGATACTTGAAGATTGGCCTGAGAACAAGGCGAAGGTCAGTTAATGTCTGTCAGCCTTGGGGCTAACCTGTAAGAGTTCTCGCGTACAACTATGCTGTGGATTGGGCACGCTCTGGCTGCCGGCCCTCTTCAATCTGCGTATGTTTCTTCGACACTTCGACTTGTCCCTCCTTACCTCGTTCATGGCAAAGAATTTTAACAGTCTTTATCTTATAGTTGTAAGCGAAAGACCTACCAAGTGTTCTATTGCGCCCAGAGATGGTGTGATAGGTACTATTTTACAAAAATTGGTGTAATAGTTGTAAATCATGTGATGTTCATTATGCTGAACTTCAGCTGCTTGACTCCACGCGTCACCCTCAGGCTCTGGGTCAACTCCTTTATCATCTTAATATCCCCCTTCACGGCCAGTATCTCCAGACAGTTATCATGGTCAAGATGGACGTGGGTCGTCGAGGTGACCACATCCAAATAGTCATGCTGGATATGTGTCAGAGACTCCCCCAGCCCCCTCACGTGGTGGTCATAGATCATGGTGACCGCCCCAGCGACCACGCCCTCCTCAGCTGCGGACCACTTGTACTCCGCGAGAAAGTCCCTCATGGCCGTCTCTATGGCCGTTGAGCGGTTATACCCCATCTCAGCTATGGTAGTATCAAACTCTTCTATGAGCCCTGGATCAGCAGATATACTTACCCGCTTAACTCCACTCTTCAAGGGTCAGCTTCCACCTTGCCTGTGACTGAGGACCAGTCTAGTTGAGAGGACGTCTACTTCGATGATCTCCGCATCATCTAGGGTATGCGTATTGCCTATTATGTCTCTTAGGATCAGTCTGCCGTTCTCCTGTTTTACGTACACCACGTCCTCAGCCACCTTTAACCCATCTAGGAATACCTTGAACTCGCACATGTTAGTCACTCTTGATTTCAGATTAACGCGTTTTTTAGGTGCCTAGAGACCTGTGTGGTGTTCTTGTGGGCGGCCCTTAACTCGTTGGCTATCTTCTCCAACCCTATGTTCTCCGCCTCCGCTGCGGCCTCGAGGTACCTGTGGCCGTGCTCATCGTTGTGCTCTGCCCAGTGCTCTATTAGCTTGATCAGCCTTAGCTTTCTCTCTTCCAACTGTCCTCACCTTAAACAATAATACCTAGATCTAAAAAAGTAATACTGAATCTATAAGTCTGTTCCCGGTACTTTGGAAATTATGTTGCATCGTGAGAAGAATTAGTTTTCCTACAGGGCAGTGGAGTTAGAGCCAAGCTCCGGGCGTTGATATCACCATCAATCTATTTGCCCATTTATATTGTAACGTTACAAATTGAGGTACCTTCTTCTCGATTTCGGATTTTTCTCTATCTTTTAAAAATTCTTTGGATAATCTACAAACATCTCTAACCACCACGTATAACATAGTGTAACAAATTGATACCTAGAAAAAAAACTATATGTCCATAACCAACATACATGATTTCTGAGTTTAAAATAAAACTCTAGTAGAACTGAATAATAGGTGGAAAAACTCGTTTTCTATATTAAATTTATGAAGGTCGTTTTCAGAAAAATAGGAGAGATAAAGAACTTCGAATTTTTTGTATGTTACTTATGGTCATATGGAAAAAAAAGAATAATATATGGTGCTCTGTGGACTATCAATTAGTGATTTGAGCCCATCCACTTGTTCCCCCAACCTCCCCTACATATTAACCAGCATATTGTAGAGAGCCACATTACCTGCCAGCTCCAACGCGATGCTCCCCAGGCTCCGGCCCATGGCGCGTTCCCCCGAACAGCCGTTTAAGCGTCGAGTAAGCCGTCTCCACCGCCCAGCGCCTACCGTAGCCGGAGAGCTCCGCCCACGTCTCGTACCCCCGTTCCCTCACCTGGCCCACCGCCACACCTCTAGCAGAGGGCCCCGTATCAGGCCTCGCGTTCCTCCTAGGCTTGATCACCGCCTCGATCCCACGCCTCTCCAGCTCCCCGTAGACCGGCCCCAAGTCGTACGCGCCGTCACCGATGAACTCGGCTACGCGGAGCTTCCTCTCCGCCTTGTCCAGGAGAACCGGGGCCGCCTGAGTCGTGGGCGTCGTCCGTGGTCACCTCCATGGAGACCACCTCATGGGTGTCCACCCTGACGGCGAAGTGGAGCTTCACGTACCTCATTCTTCTTGCCGTGTTTGCGCTCGACCCAGCCTTCTGCCTTCTCCACCTTGACTCGTGGAGTCCAGGGCGATGGTGACTGGCTCGGTGGACTCGCTGAGGTGCCGGTAGGGGTCGACGGATAATATGAGGATGCGTTTCCTGATGCCGCTGTAGTCGGTCTCGGGTAGCTCCGGGATGAGCCTGTGGAGGGCCCACTTGTTTGTGAGGCTGTTCTGGTGGGCTGCCTCAGCTATGTCGTTGCAGGACTCATTGAAGCTTACCAAAGTCTCAAGGAGGGCCTGATGTTGCTTTGGTGTTGGGGTCAGATTCATGAGGAGCGTCAGCTTCATCACTAGGAGCTTCCATCCTTAGATACTGTTTTCCGTTTCTTTCTCCCATTGAAATGGGAGGTCTCTACGGATGTTATCTGATGATTAAGTAAGGGGGAGAGGAGGATATTTCACGACCAATGAGTGGAAACATGTGTTAAGATTTCTAGCAGAATTAAATAAGTAGAGGATTAAGCTGATTCAGTCTTCTATATTACACATTGACCAAGAAAGACTAAGGGAGATGGATACGATACTCAGACAGGTAGATACTCTTTGCTTCTAAATTGAGCTTTAGAAATAAAAGGGAAACAAAAACCTGATTTAATAGGAAGGTCTGTGTGCAATCCTCTTCATCTTAATTAAAAAATTCTTGGAAGTGGTGTGTTCGTGAGGATGAGGACTAGAAGTGTGATGAGAGTAATGAGAAGGATATGAATCCATAAGGGAACCCTATTATTAAGCTGCCTCAGATACTGCCTAAGTGTTATCCGGGCTCTCTGCGTGGCTTTGAGGCTCTGATCCTTGACCTCCTCGACGCCGTGGGCGCCTAGGCTCGCCAGCATGAGCTCCATGCGACCTCTGCCCATGAACATGATCAGGAGCCTCCTCCTCAGCAAGGCTAGCATCAGCCTTCAGCCCCCCGAGTCTCTAGCCCCCTCAAGTAGCGCCCCACGATCACCCGAACCGCGTGGCTGAGGCTTGCACATTCGCCGCTCGCAACTAAATCTTTAAGAAAGGAAAGAGTCGCCTCGTCCAAGGTCAGGTTAACTCGCTTCATACACACTTGCACACACGTTTTTTCATTCATGCAGATGGGGTATAACCGAGTATAAAAGTGTAATCGATACACAACGATACAGTTGATCGCATTGAAGCACATGCAGATAACCCTAGGCGATGAGCTCTACGTCTGGCTGACCAAGGAGATTAAGGACATGAATTTTGGAAGTTACACACAATATACAACAGAGGTTTCGTATTAACCTATTTTTTCTGACCCTGCGTATAACCTAAATAAAGGGCTGAAACAAACACAAGCCGTACCAGAAACCCACCAACAAGCCAAAGGACCACAGCCCAGAAACTCAAGAACCGCCCATCTAGAGGACCCACCAGCGCCCAGAAACAGCTCCAAGATACACGTCTCACACTCCTCCTCCCTCACCAGATCGATAGCCTATCTCTCACCCCGCCCCCTCAAAGCAACGATTCCCTCTAACACAAGTCACCGTAGACGCCCACCAGGATGAATGCGTCACCTCTCCCGTGGCACCTGAAACCCGTCCCTATACAGAAACACCTTAACCATCATCAGGGGCTCTTCTAAGCCAGCTAACCCCAGCCCTATACTTGAATATAGCCTCCAGCTGATACCATCGATCACCCCTCGACAACCCACAACCCTGAGATCAAGTAACCTCACACCTCGCTGTAACCGTCACCGTAGAGCTCGCCCTCATCCACGCGCTATTCAATAAGATCATATACAGTATACCCCGGTTATAGGCGAAAAAGCGGAGGGAGCTGATCAATGAGCTGAGGCGCTACCCTGGAAGTGAACTCCATCGTGACATCCACAGCGAGGTAGGTGGGGACGGGTATATGGACGACTGGGACGACGACGTGGCGACGAACCCGCTCGACGTTAGACGAACTCTGCACCTCGTGAAACCCCCGGTGACTAGTAGTGAAACCCTGTTGAGAACGTGAACCCAGACGAAGCTGAGACAGGCAACTCGTTTCGATGAACAAATTAGAACGAGAACAGCCCCCAAGGGGTCCGGAGAGACTGAGGCCCCCGCCGTCTCCGCTGCGCATGAAGCATTGTGTGCCTTCAGCCCTAAGTAATGCGGACATATGAGGACGCTTGAAAAAAACGCCACCCGCAGAGGGAAGCGAAAAGGGAATACGCCTCCAATATAAACCATCCAAGCCAGCCGCAGCCTTCGAAAGACCTTAAAATCCTCATCAGGTTACCTGAACACCGTCAATAGACCCCGATAGGCTCCTCTCCCTACCAAGGGAAGCATCCAGAGCACTACGCAGACAGAGTCAATTCTTCGAGGCTAGTGGTAGACTCGTAACCCTCCCCAAGGACGAGCCCATCATCGTCTACAGCGACATCCACGGCGACCGCGCACCAGCAGTACGGGCTCAAGGCTGAGGCCACAAGGCACACTAGACCAACTATACATTGTAAAACATCGTATGAGTAAACACACATAACCAACTTCTAACTGAAGTTTTACGAATTTTAGACTAAACCTTTTCTGATAGCTAAACCAACAACACACCAACCCTCAAAGGTTAACCAATGCTCATCCCCCAATCATCTGAAGCCATGGATAACCTCCTAGACGAGTTCAAACCCTGCTTCTCCAAACCCCAGCACAGTAACTTTCTACATCCTAAGCCTAATTGCATCCGAAGGCAGGAAAACCATAGACAACATAAACAGCAGCTTCACAGACCACAGACACCAGAGCACCCTCAACAGGTTCCTGACAGAGTCACCCTGGAGCGTCACCAGCCTAGAGGAGACCCGGCTCACACTGGCCAGGCAGGGACTACCGGCGAAGCCCGGCTCCACCGGGACCCTCGTCATAGACGACACCATCAACAGGAAGACAGGCAAGAGGATGGAGTACGCAGGCTACCACCATCGACAGCGTGGAGGGCAAGCCGGTGCTGGGCCACGACCTGGTGACAAGCCACTACGTGAACGGTGAGACAGAGTACCCCGTGAGCCTGAGGCTCTACGTGAAGAACGGGATGTGCACCGAGAAGAGGAGGCCCTTCAAGACAAGATACAGATGGCAGTGGAGCAGATCGAGGCGTTCAACCCTCCTCCGGGGACCAGCACGGTCGTGGCGTTCGACA
>Ga0172371_10011811_pt1 | contig 11581 bp, 13 predicted proteins | sample Lak12m_FD_114543 | JGI IMG/M metagenome (GOLD analysis project Ga0172371, IMG submission 114543) | Freshwater microbial communities from Kabuno Bay, South-Kivu, Congo - kab_022012_12m | ecosystem: Environmental > Aquatic > Freshwater > Lake | place: Democratic Republic of the Congo: South-Kivu...
AAATTAAGACCGATAAAAGTCAGCAACCCAACCGTAACCATCAGAATTAACTCTCCCCAAAACCAAGCACTCATTCTTTTTTCGATCCGATCGAAGACAGCCGCCACCCGCTGCGCCTTGCTTTCGTTGAAAAATTGGGTCAATAATTTTCTCAGGAAGTTTTCTTCGATAATAAAATAAAGACTGAAAAAAAGCGATGACAAAACAAAAACCGCATTGCTGAAAATCGAACCGACCACGTTGAAAAGCTGTCCGGTAACGTCGGGCAAATATTGGTTGAAGGAATTGAGGTTTAAAAACTTAACAATGTTCGGATCTATCTTGCTAAGAAGGTACGGTAGGGTACTGACAAGAGAGGTTGTTTCACCAAGAAGCGGAGGAATCAAGCCGAAAAAAACATAGCCGACCGTCAACAGAAAAATAACGAAAATCACGATAGCCGAAACAACCCGGGGGATCTTTTTCTTTTCCAGATAAGAAACCGCGGGCTTCATTGCGCTCATAATGATAAACGCTATGAGTAGCGAAAAAATCAAGTCACGCACCAGCCAGAGAAACTGCAAAAGAAGAATAAAGACAACGGTAAAAACAATTGTCCGTGATGAAATTTCTATCTTGGTGGTTTTATCCATAGGGGTTATTTATCGATATTTAATATCTTATCAAGTTGTTTAACCTCTCGCAAGCGCAAAAGCATAAATTTTTTTAGCGCCGGCTTTTTTTAAAACCGTTGCCGCTTCCTTGACGGTTGACCCTGTAGTTATGATATCGTCAACCAAAATAATATTCCGATATTTGAAGTTTGGTGTTTGAAGTCGGGTTTTGATTTCAAAGGCTCCCCTGACATTCAAACACCTTTTTTGCCGGTTGCTGATTTTAGCCTGAGGCAGGGTGGTTTTTTTTCGCTTTAAAACATCGATTACGGATAAGGAAAAATTCTTTCCCAGAAAACAGGAAATCGTTTGCGCCTGGTTAAAACCCCGCTCCCTAAATCTTTGGCTGTGGAGGGGAATCGGCTGCAGAAATATTTCTGCGGGGCTGACCCGCCGGGCCACCCCCACGACACGTTTAAGGTTTAACCCTGTCTCCGGATTTATCGAAGATAAAAGGTTTAAAACCTCGCCAAAAGCGTTTTTGACCAACCGATATTTGATGTTTTTGATTATTTTCCTCATGGTTGGATTGTAAACATGGGCACAAATTAACCCGTCAATGCCATTTGGTCTTTGACAGCCCGGGTGGGTAAGTCCGTCAAAGCTCGCCCTTGCGCAATAAAGACAAATTTGCGGCGCCGCTTTGAGTTTTTTCTGGCAATCGAGACAAATATAATTGCCAAGCGCGCCACAGGAAAAACAAGCAACCGGGAAGAGGATGTCCAATAAAAACATAGGTTAATTCTATAGCAAATTGACCTTGCTTTTTTTTGTGCAAATGTTTATTATTTGTGGATAACTTATCCACAAATTAATTTTATATCTTATGAAAGGTGGTTTTTGGGAGGAGTTTCTCGTTTTTTTTGAAAAAAACGAGAAAGCCGCGCCCATTGTTTATTCTGCCCTCAGAAATGTTCGCTCGGTGGAAATCCAGGCCGACCAACTAACTCTCGGTTGCCAAAACCAACCCGTAAAAATATTTTTGGAGAAAAATATCCCGCTCATCGAAAAATCGCTTGCTGTTTTTGCCAATAAAAATATCGGTGTTTCTTTGATGATTGCGAAAGGAAAAAAAACGACCGCCGCCGGTCAACAGGCGCCGCTTTTGGCTTTTCAGCCGTCTTTGGATGATGTTTTTTTGCGCGCCGGGCTTCATCGCAAATACCGTTTCGAAAACTTTGCCGTTTCACCCACTAATCAGGTAGCTTTTGCCGCGGCGCAGGCGGTGGCCAAAAATCCGGGCAATGCCTACAACCCTCTGTTTGTTTACGGTGGGGTGGGGGTGGGAAAAACCCATCTGGCGCAAGGCGCCGCCCGACAAATTCTGGAGGTCGACAGCACTAAAAAGGTGTTTTTTTGTCCGGGTGACCAGTTCACCAACGAACTTATCGAAAACATCAGGGAAAGAAGCACGCAGCGTTTCCGCAAAAAATACCGGCACCTTGATCTTTTGGTGATTGACGATATCCAGTTTATTGCCGGCAAGGAAACCGTCCAGGAAGAATTCTTCCATACTTTCAACTCGGTGGTTTCCGGCGGCGGCCAGATTATTCTTACCTCTGACCGGCCGCCTTCATCCATTAAAAACCTCGAAGACAGGTTGCGTTCGCGTTTCTCGGGCGGGCTCATCGTCGACGTCCAGTCGCCGGACTTTGAACTGCGAAGCGCCATTATTCTTATTAAGGCCCAGGAAAAAAACATCGAAATCGATATCGATGCGGCCCGGGTTATCGCCGAACAGGTGTCTGACTCGCGCGCGCTTGAGGGAACACTGCTTTCGGTTTATGCAAAAATCCTTGGCCGGAAGGAAAAAATAGATCTTGACGCGGTGGATTCTTTTTTCCAGCAAAAAGTTGTCGGTAAAATCAAAAAAATATCGCCGAACGACGTTGTTCGGGCGGTTTGCGCCTACTATAATGTCAAGCAGTCTCAAATAAGGGGTCCGCAGCGAAGCGAGACAATCGTATTCCCCCGCCAAATAACCATGTATCTGCTTCGCCGTGAGTTAAAATTAAAACTGGAAGAAATTGCCTATTTGCTGAAAAAGAAAGACCACACGACCATAATTCACGGCGTCGATAAAATTAGCGGATTAATAATTAAAGACCCGAATATCAAGCAGGAGATTGACAGAATAACCTCTTCGCTCGGTTCATCAACATAGAATCCACGCCCCGTCAACAACGAAATTTTTATTTGCGGGTCGTGTTGAAAATCCAAAACTTTTTTTATACACTTATACACACCAACTATTACTACGAATAATATATGAAAATAAACTTAAAAGGAAACGTTGTGCTTGAAAAATTGAGCTTGGCGACTCATTTTACTTCTTCACGGCTTGGTTCGGTTGCCGCACTTCAAGGAGTTTTGCTGATCGGTGAAAAAAACAAACTTCATTTTTATTCGACAAACCTCGGTTCTTATTTCCATACGGCCATAGAGGTTGAAGGAGTGGATGGGTTAAGAACGATTGTCGACGCCAAAAAAATCACCGAATTTCTTAATTTGTTATCTGCCGGAAACATTGAGGTGGAAGTTACCGATAAGGCGATCGTTTTTCATCAGGAGAAAACCAAAGGCGCTTTTCCCCTTATGAAACTTGAGGATTTTCCTTTGCCGCCGACGATGGAAGGCGAGGAGGAAAAAATCGCAGCGGAAGTTTTAAGGCAAAACCTTCCCCTGATTCTTTTTACGGCTGCCCGCGACGAAACCCGTCCGGTTTTAAGCGGTATAAATTTTTTAAATGTGCAAAACCAAACATATATGGTGGCCACGGACGGCTTCAGGCTTTCCCTTATGAAGACGAAAAAAATCAAGGGTTTGCCGTCGATGCTGGTTCCGGCGGAGTTTCTTGGCGAAGTAATCCGCCAGATCGGCGAAGCCAAAGAGCTGTTATTCGGTTTTTCGGAAGAGGAAAAGATGGTAGTTTTCAGGATCGGGGATAATGATTTCTATTCCCGTCTCATCGAGGGCGAGTTTCCTCCTTTTGAAAAAGTCATTCCGGCAGAGACGATTACCCAAGTGACCCTGGATAGGGCGGATTTTTTAAGAAACGTCAAGCTGGTGTCGGTCTTTGCCCGCGACTTCTCAAATATCGTTATTTGTGAGTTTAACGAGAATGAGCTTAGCATGAAACCAAAAACAGATACCGGAGGGGAGAACACCACCGCTCAGGAGATTGAAATGAAGGGCGACAGCCAGAGTGTCGCCTTTAACTATAGGTTTTTGTTGGATTTTTTAAACAACACGGACAGTAAAAAAATCAGGCTCGAGATTTTAAGGTCAAATGCTCCGGTGGTTTTTAAAAAGGAAGAAAATCCCGACTTCATTCATATTATCATGCCGGTGAGAATACAGGAAGAATGAATAATGAATAACGAATAATGAATCATGAATAATGATTAATGAATAAATCAATATTTATGTTTGAATCTTTATTCGTTATTCATTCTTCTTTATTCCTCAGTTTAGAGTTCTCCCAGTTTCTCCTTGCGGGAGGTTTCTTCTTTGACAAGGTTCAGGAAGCGTTCGGTTGAAGAGAGGCGGCGATGGCCGACGATGCGGGCAATGTATTCGATCGAGGCGCCGTTCATGAGTTGGTGGGCAATAAACGTATTTCTCAAATCGTTAACCGTTGCGTTGTCGATTTCCACCTCGCGAAAACAACGGTTGATAATCTGGCGGATATTCCTGATCAAAATCGGCTTGCCGCTTCTTGTTATAAAAAGATGGTCGCTGCCGTTGGCCGCGGCGGTTCGCTCCTTCATGTATTCCTGCAGGGCGCGTTTGACCGATTTGTTTAAGGGAACTTCACGGGCCGGATTCTTGCCGTACGGCCGAATATAAATAACGCCGTCTTTAATGTCGGAAAGCCGGATACCGGCCAATTCACCGATTTTCAAACCGGTTTGCAAAAGCACCTCGATTAAAGCATAGGTGCGGCTGTCTTCTTTGGCAAAATCTCTTAAAGCGTGGTATTCGAGTTTGCTTAAAATCCGGGGGGGGTTTTGGGTATATTTCGGATGGGAAACATCAAGCGAGGGGTTTTGCTCGATGGTTGCGCTGTTTTTAAGGAAACGGAAAAAAGTACGGATGGAGTTGAGTTTGCGCGAGGCGGATTTTTTAGTATAGTTTTCCCTTAATAATTTACCGATAAATTCTTCAACGTCTTCTTTTTTGACCTCGCGGACATCGGTTTTTTCCCGGGCGGTCAGAAATCCGACAAATTGTTCAAGGTCTTTTTTATAGGCGACAAGGGTGAATTCCGACTTGTTTTGGCTTTTTAGGTGGGCGATAAATGTTTCGATTAATGTGCGCGGGGTATAATTTTCCATAACGTCCTATAATATAGCACGCAAAGATGAAAATTACAAGGGGAAATTAGAATTTTTCGAAGAAAATATTTTCTTTTGGGGCGGAAAGAAGAGAAAGCGATTGGCGGAGCGAATCAACAACTTGTCTTCCTCCACACAAGTAAAACTCGATACTTGAAATTGGTGATTGGGTATCGGAGAAAACGGACAGAAAACATTTGTCGATGCGGCCGAGGAAAAAATATTTTTGGTCTTCGGTTGGTATTTTCCACAGGTTGGTTTCGCGCGACAAACAAACACGAAAAGAAAAGCCGGGGTTTTGCCGGGAGAGGGTTTTGAACTCATCAAACAAATAAACATCTTTAAGATAGGGTAGACCCCAATAGAGATTAATTTTTAATTTTAAATTTTTAATCTTAAATTCATCCAACATTATGGAGCGGGCAGGAGCAAGGCCGGTGCCGGTCACCAGAAAAACCTTATTATTGTTGTTTTTTTTCAGGGAAAAAACCCCGGCCGGACCCTCGAATTCAACCGTCTGCCCGACGGTTAACTGCAAGAAGAAATTCGAACCGATGCCGTTGGGAATAAATTCGATCAACAACCCGAAAAGGTTTGAATTAGAGGGAGGATCGGCAACGGAGTAGAGGCGTTTTACCGATTTACCTTCACCATCTTTAAGCGTAAGAGAAAGGTATTGTCCGGCAACAAAATTTAATTTTGACTGATCGGTCGTTTGAAATTTAAACAGGCAGATGTTTCGGGTTAAGGGGGTTTTTTCTTTTAACCTGGCCGTGAATTTTGACAGCATGATAAATTATATAATATGTAAATTTTCGCTTGACTAACAAAAAACCACAGACTATTATTTATATGCGTTGTTCGGTTATCGATCAAAACAATATGCAAACTATTATCCAGGACAATTTTCAAAAAGAAGTAGTCGGACAAAAAGGAACGATTTTTGTTGATTTTTTTGCGCCGTGGTGCGGGCCGTGCAAAATGACCGGGCCGATCATTGATGAATTGGCGGCTGAAATGAAGGATATAAAATTCGTCAAGGTCGATGTCGACCAAAGCCCCGATTTAACCACCCAATATTCTATCTTTTCCATTCCGACTTTTATGATTTTCAAAGACGGCAAGGTTGTCAACCAATTTGTCGGCGCGATGGGGAAAGAGGCTTTCGTCAATGAGATAAAAAAGGTTACCGCTTAACCACTCTCACGACTTTTCCATGGATGCTTCGAAGACTTAAATGGGCTTTTGCCAATATATATATTGCCAACGCAGACAACCATCTTAAAGACGACGTGAGTGGCGCGTGAAGGCCCGAAATAATTTCGTCATCGCCAATCGGCAGTTTAATATTTTTATAGCTTGGGAATTGGGTGGCGGTTACCGGCGCAAGACCGATCATTTTCAGATCGGGGGGGAGTTTGATGCTGGTCGGCCGGACGTCAACAAAAGGTTTGACTTCATCTGTCGGTTCGTGCTCGACCGCTTCCCAAAGATGATTGTTTTCTTTTGGCTGGACAATCAAACTTTCCTTAACGGGTGAACCGACAGTTTTCGCTTGCCGATATTTTTTTATCAAAACATCAATTGGGGTGTAGTTTTTGGCCATAAATCCATTATAGCGTTTTTTCTTTACCTTGAGAGTATTGTCTTGCCATCATAAAAAACAAATCGGAGAGACGATTGATATAGGATAAAATTTCCAATTCCCGTTTTTCGATTTTCAATGTCTTGAAATATCCAACAATGTTTCTTTCGCTGCGGCGGCAGACGGTGCGCAGAACATGAAACCAGGCGCCGGTTTCCGTACCGCCCGGAATAATAAACCTATGCAGTTTAGAAAGTTGCGACTGGATCAGATCGATTTTTCGCTCCAAACCTTTTACTTTAATACCGAGATTTATTATAGGATTTTTTTTACCGGCAATAATAGCCATAATCAAATAAAGATCTTTTTGGATTTGCCGGAGGATTTTTTTATCATCAGGAGTAATTTTTTTGGTTATTACCAAACCGGTAAACGAAGATAATTCATCCAAAGATCCTTCCGTCTCAAACTGGGGAGAGGATTTTGGTAGGCGTTTGCCGCCCAGAAGGCTCGTTAAACCGTCATCGCCGGTTTTGGTATAAATTACCATATTAACATTCGGAATACCCGCAGCTATAACATTTTTTACATCCTTCCTCATGGGCAAGGGTGGCTTCACCACAACTGGGGCAAATATCAAAAAGCGCTGTTTTTGATGTTTGTGAGGCCATAAGCGATGGTTGTGTAACTTCATCGACCAATTTCGGTTTACCGGTTGTTTCCGTTTTGGAAACCTCCCTGGTTCCGTAGCCGTTCATGCCGAAATGCATGGTTAAAACTTTGGCAACGGCATCGGGTAGGCTGCGGACCCTTTCTTTGCCGAAGCCCATTGCCCGGCCACCGCCGATTCCCTGCAATTCTTCAATGATTTTTTTCACCCGCTCAAACGGCGTGAGATTGGACGCCACTCTTAAACTTAAAGAAATCATCCGGCCGAAGCCTTCGGCCATGGCAAAAACATCGGTACCGGCTTTTCCCACATTGATAAAAACCTCAAGCGGTTGATTGTCGCCGTTGGTGTTGATGGTAATGTAGGCGACACCGACCGGCGTATTGATTTTATAGGTTGCGCCGTGAACCACCATTGGCCGGGGCTTGATCGAGTATTGTTGGGTTGGTTTTGCTTCGGCAGCTTCATTTTTCTTGTCCGCTGTCGATTTGGCGGAGGCAGCACGCTCCAACACTCCCGGTCGTGAGCCTTCGCGCATATAAGATATACCTTTGCACCCCAGCTTATAGGCAAGATTATAAAGTTTTTTTACATCTTCAACCGTATGGGTTTTTGGCGCATTGACGGTTTTGGAAATCGAAGCGTCGACATATTTTTGAATAACCCCCTGAACTTTAATATGGTCTTCCGGGGACAGGTTGTTGGCGGAAACAAACCATTCTGGTCTTTTTATTTTTCCCTCTTTGACCTCTTTTTCATGCTTGTTGTACCATTTTTCATACAGGTGGTGACGGATAATGTGTTCGCCCAAGCGGTCGCGCCGGGTAAATTCAAATTCAAAAACCGGTTCGATTCCCGAGGTGGTGTTGGTCATAAGCGAGGTTGAGCCGGTCGGCGCCTGCATGAGAAGCAGGGAATTGCGGATGCCTGATTTTTTAATTTCCGATTGCAGTTTTTCCGGTAATTCCTTGATAAATTTTCCCTGGGGGAATTTCTTGGCGTCGAATTTGGGAAAAGCGCCTTTTTCGCGGGCGACTTCGACCGCGGTGCCGTAAGCCTCATCCCTGATCGTTTTATAAACTTTATCGATAAATTTTAAAGAAGCGGCCGAGCCGTAGCGCAAATGCAGCTTGATCAACGTGTCGCCCAAACCCATGGTTCCCAAACCGAGTCTTCTTTCGCCCTCGAGCTGGGTTTTGCGGATTCCTTCAAAAGCATAAGTGTCCATATCGATGACGTTATCCTGAAGGCGGACAGCCGAGCGGACGACTTTTTTTAAAGTTTTAAAATCGAAATGACCCTTATTGTCGATGTTGCCGTTTTTCACCAAAGCGGAAAGGTTGATGGAGCCCAAATTACAAACTCCCCAAGCCGGAAGCGGTTCTTCTCCGCACGGATTTACGCAAATAACTTTACTCCAATACCAATTGTTATAAAATTTATTACATCGCTCTATGAAAACAACTCCGGGTTCAGCCGATTTCCAGGCGGCTTCGGCGATAAGATTCCAGATTTTCCTGGCTTTGACAACTTTGTGGACGATGATTTTTTTACCCATCGATTGCCATTTTTCCAAATCGCCGTCCCATTTCTCATCGTATTGCGGATCTTTAGTGTCGGGAAACGTGAGCGGCCAATCACTGTCTTTTTCGACCGCATCCATGAATTTATCGGAAATGGCGAGCGATAAGTTGGCGCCGTTGATCCTTGTCAGATCCTGTTTGACCGTAATGAATTCTTCGATGTCCGGGTGCCAATCCCAAAGCATAAGCATTAGGGCTCCCCGTCTTGTTCCGCCCTGTTGGATGATGTCTTTGGTGGCGACGGAAAATAATTCTGCCCAATTGCAAGGACCGGATGAAAAACCATTGACTTTGTTTACCCGTGCGCCCCGCGGCCTTAAAGACGAAAGGTTGATGCCCACGCCGCCGCCGCGGGCCATAATTTCCACCATTTGTTTTAACGTTTCCAAAATTCCATCGCGCGAGTCTTTGGGGCTTGGGATAACGAAGCAGTTGTAGTAGGTAACCGAATAACCGGTACCGGCGCCGGCCAAAATCCGTCCGCCCGGCACATATTTGAAATCTTTCATCGCCAGGTAAAACTCTTTTTCCCATTTTTTTTGTTGGTCTTTATTTTCATTTTTGGCGACCGCCCCGGCAATCCTTTTCCACATCTGATCGGGTGTTTTTTCCAACGGTTTACCCGCTTTGTCTTTTAAAGAATAACGATCTAAAAATACTTTCTCCGATATTCCTGTTAGCTTCATAATAATTTTTAATTTTTAATTTGAATTCAATTTGAAATGTTTAAAAATTAAATCATTAAAAATTGATTAAAAATTTCAAATTTCAAATTAAAAATTAATTTACAGTTTCTTTAATTCTTTCTCGAAATCCTCCAGGTCGACAAATCTTCTAAATACCGACGCGAACCTGATATAGGCAACCTTATCCAATTTTTTCAACTTTTTGGCAACCAGCTGTCCGATTTGTACGCTTTCGATTTCGGCATTTTCCCTTTGGGTAATCTCGTTTTCGATCCCGGCAACAATATTTTCTACCTGGTCGGCGGAAATGGTTGTTTTTCCGACGGCTTTAATAATACCATTTCTTAACTTATCTTTGTCAAATCTTTCGCGCCGGCCATCCCTCTTGATAACCAGAATCGGCAATTCCTCGATCCTTTCATAAGTTGTAAAACGTTTGGCGCATTTAGGACAATTGCGTCTTCGGCGAACGGTTGTTCCGTCTTCGGATACCCTGGTTTCGATCACTTCGGTTCCGGCATTCTTGCAAAATAGACAAAACATAGGTTGTGTGCATATTAAATGTAGAACACTACTTGTATAAAGACAAGATATCAAATTACAATAAAACCATATCAATGTTTTTGCTCCAGATAGATGGATTTATTTTCTTACACACTTATCACCATTCCCATAAAAAACTTGATCAAAAATATAAAAGTGAAGCTTTCTGAAAATTTGTTATTATATATTCATGGAAAAATATATTTTGGATACAAACCTTTTTTTCAATATGGAAGAGGGGATTGGCCTTGGTAATAAAACCGAGGAAGTAATTCGAAATATTACCAGGAAATTTCAAATTTCAAACCCGCTTCGCGAGGCGAGTTTCAAATTTCAAATTGAATTATATATGCCGCCGAGGATAGTGGAGGAATTGTTGGGTTTTTTCGAAGATAAAGAACAACCGTTTTTGAAAGAATTTCTTTCCCAAGTCACCGTCAAATCGCCCGATATTTCCAAAATAAATTTACCCGGAAATGTTTTTTATCAGCTTGTCGACGATATTCGCGGTCGCAGTTACCGTGGTTTGCGTATCGGCGAAGAGTCAATCGGTCAGGCGGCCAAGGCGATGATCGGCAAAAACGATTTGAGTAAAAAAGATTTCGAAATTGCCGTCGGTTCGGTTGTGAAAAACTTCCGCGACCGCTACCGTCAGGCAACCCGCTTTGGTTTTATCGACAGTTTGGCCGATTTGGATCTTATTATGCTTGCCAAAGAACTCGACGGGTTTTTGGTAACAACCGATGAAGGCGTGATCAAATGGGGCCGGGTGTTTGGGGTGAAAGAGATGGCGGCTGCCGTATTTGGAGCGAAGATGCGCGGCTGACGGCTTCTTCGTCGTTGTCATCAGGGATAAGATTGGTTAACCAATCGACCATTTTATCGGTTATGCTTCTTTGGGGTTTTTCGACATACATTAGGTGTTGGGAAAGAATTTCCGTCACCTTCTTTTTTATCTCGGGTGTGGTGATGATAAGGTAGGCGTGATAGTAATATGGTGCATGACTCACCAGAGTCAGGACATCGAAACCGAATTTTTTCGTAAAATAAAAATGGGAAAGGATTTCGAAACGGAGATTGATTCCGGCGGCTTCCAGGCCAAAAGTGGTAATTTTATTTTCCACCTCGGGCGGCGGCGTAATCGTCAGCACGTAAAAAAGAAACAACAGGGTAAAAATCGGGATGAGTAAAATTTTATCGCCGAAAAAAAATATGATTGCCGACAGTAAAAGCGCAACGGCAATATAGAAACGCAGGATTATTTTACTGCGTTTTTTATAGGCGCGCAAAGGCGCCTTCCAGGAAAAAACCAGTTGCGGATTCGGGGATTCCATATGTTAATTCTTCTATGTTTTCGGGTGAAAGTCAATACGTTTGCAAAATTTATCTTATAGTGTTAAAATAACGGCATGGATAATGCCAATCGTACTATTTCTTTCGTTTTGGGAATAGTTGCCGTCATTGTTATATTGGCGGTTATCACCGGCCGATTGAATCTCAGCAAGATCAGTTTTCTGCCTTTGG
>Ga0172371_10011812_pt1 | contig 11581 bp, 8 predicted proteins | sample Lak12m_FD_114543 | JGI IMG/M metagenome (GOLD analysis project Ga0172371, IMG submission 114543) | Freshwater microbial communities from Kabuno Bay, South-Kivu, Congo - kab_022012_12m | ecosystem: Environmental > Aquatic > Freshwater > Lake | place: Democratic Republic of the Congo: South-Kivu...
ATCATATTCTTTGTAGTTATAGCTTCGGTATTTATCCAAGGCACATCAATTCCTTTTGTTTCGAAAATATTGAGGTTGGATGTCCCCTTGGTTAATAGAAAACCCTACCCTATAGAATTTGAGAAGGTAGAAGGTATTGATGCTGAATTGACAGATATCATCGTGCCATATAACTCAGAGGCTATCGGTAAGAAGATCAGCGAATTAAGCGTTCCCGAAAAATGCCTGATTATGCTTATTTCCAGGAATGATAAATACGTTATTCCGGCCGGGTCTACAGTTATACAAGGCGGGGATGTTTTGCTGGTATTGGCTAATGCCGAAGATTTTTCCATTCTTTATCATACGATAGGGCATATTGATAAAAAGCAGGAGTAGCTTTTTAGTAGCGCAAGGCGCGTACCAAAGGTAAAGCAAGGGTCGCTAGGGATAAAAATTTCTTTCAAAAATTTTTGCGCGGATGGTGGAATGGCAGACACATACGTTTGAGGGGCGTATGCCGTAAGGCGTGAGGGTTCAAGTCCCTCTCCGCGCATTAATTTTTTCCTATGGTTCCACAGGTTTTAATCCTTCCCACGCAGGTTTTATTTTAGCCACTCCATATACCATTCAGAATTTCTAATATAATTTTTATAGCAATTTATATTAGCAATATAATTATTATTACAAAGGAGGTATTATGTCTAATACGGAATTAATTAATAGGATTGAGAGCAAGATTTTTCAGATTAGAGGGAAAAAGGTGATGCTGGACTGTGATTTAGCAGAGATGTATGGTGTAGAGACGAAATATTTAACACGTCAAGTCAGAAGAAACATAGCAAGATTCCCAGAGGATTTTATGTTTAGATTAAATCAGAATGAATTTTTGAGGTGCCAATTTGTCACCTCAAAACGCGGTGGTCGGAGGTATTTACCATATGTGTTTACCGAACAAGGAGTAGCTATGCTCTCAAGCGTTCTCAACAGCGATAGGGCAATATTAGTTAACATTCATATTATGTGCGCGTTTGTGAATTTGAGGCGGATGGCGTTGCATTATGTAGGTTTGCAGCGCAAGATAGATGAGATGGAGAAAAAATACGACAAACAGTTTAAAGTGGTATTTGAAACATTAAGGAAATTATTTGAGCCGCCCAAGGAAGAGAAGAGGATAAGCGGTTTTAGCCCTCGCGTTGATCCTTGACGTAGTTTGATTTTTCTACGCTTTTGGCCTGCCGTTTTAATTCTGCGCCGATTTCCCCGATTTCAGCCACATGCGATATTTTTCTTTTTTCATTGGAGACTAGTCCTATGGAAACCGATATGAGGGGTATTTTTCTTTCGATACCCTGGCGGTCTTTGGCGAGGATGAATCCTGCCTTTCTGTCTTCTTCGGTATAGAAGGAGGGAGAGATTTTATCAAAATCGGAGATTATTTTTTTGCATATCGCCTCTGCCTTATTAGGAGTAGTGATTATTACAAAGTCATCGCCGCCAATATGGCCGACAAAATCATCCGGATTGCCGAGCTCTGAAGCCGTCCTTATCAGTATTCTGGCGCACTCCTTGATTACCTCGTCTCCGTGCTCAAATCCGTATTTGTCGTTGTAGGCCTTAAACTTATCCAAATCCAGATAACAGACGGCGTATTTTAAATTCTGGTCTATTTTTTTCTGCAGTTCGTTTAATATGGAGACGTTGCCCGGAAGCCTGGTTAAGGGATTTGCTTCCAAATCGCGCTGCGTTCTTCGGATAATCATTTTTATCCTGGCAATCAATTCCTGCGGTTCAAACGGTTTCACGATGTAGTCGTCCGCTCCGGCATTAAGCCCGCCGACCTTATCTGTGACTTCGCCTTTGCCCGTCAGCATTATTATAGGCATATGGCTCAACAGGATATCTTTTTTGAGCTGCTGGCATACCTGCCTGCCGTCCATTTTGGGCATCTTGAAGTCAACGATGACCAAGTCAGGATTTTTGGTCTGGGCGAGTTTTAGCCCCTCCAGCCCATCAGGCGCCTCTATAACTTCGTAATCTTCCTGTGACAGAGTGATGTTTAACACATCGCGTATATCAGGGTCATCGTCTATGATTAAGATTTTTGTCCGCGGCATACAATTTCCTCAATTTCTTTTACCAAGGCATCTATGGTAAATGGTTTAGTCAGGTATTTGGCGGCTCCCAATGTGAGCCCCTGCTGTTTGTCTTTTTGCGATATGAGTGTTCCCGTGAGCACGATTATCGGTATATCGCTGTATTTGGGCTCTTTCTTAAGGCGTTTAATTAATTCAAAGCCGTCCATTTTAGGCATATTGATGTCGGTCATTATAAGATCGGGTATGCATATTTTTAATTTTTCCAACGCATCCAAGCCGTTGTTTGCGCCTGTAACGATTAAATTTTTGTCTTTTAATGACAGGCTGATTATGTCGATTACGTCTGAGTCGTCGTCTACCACGAGGATATTTTTTATCTGCGCGCTGATTCCTATTTTTTCTATTGTCTGTCTGATTTTTGCAGCCAATTCATCCGGCTTAAAAGGCTTGGAGACGTAATCGGTAATGCCCTGTATGTATTTATCTTTGTCCTGGGCTACGACAGAGAGGATGATAATAGGTATATCTTTGGTTTCCGGATCTTCTTTGATGGTTTTAGCTGCCTGAAAGCCATCGATGATCGGCATTATAATATCCATGGTGATTAAATCAGGTTTTTCCCGCCTGGCTATTTCAATTGCGGTTTTCCCGTCACTTGCCTCTAACACCTGGAAGCCGTCGCCTGCCAGGGAAATTTTTATGATTTCCCTTATGTCCTGTTCGTCGTCTACTACAAGGATTTTTTTTGGCATTCTGTTAGGCCTTTGATATGGGCAGCGTAAAACTGAATGTTGTTCCTTTATTCAATTTGCTGGTTAACCAGATTTTACCCTTATGGGCCTCAACGATGTATTTTACTAAAGAAAGCCCCAACCCGGTTCCCTTGACGCTTTGGTTGATTTCATTATCCTCGCGGTAGAATTCTCCGAATATTTTATCCAGGTTTTTCTCGGCAATGCCTACTCCGGTATCTTCTACGTCTATCTGCACGGCTCCGTCTGTCTTTTTTGCCCTGACAGCGATTTTTCCGTCTGGCGGAGTAAATTTTAACGAGTTGCTTAAGAGATTGATGAATATCCGCTGCAGTTGGTTTATATCAGCCGGCAGAGTGGATATGTCTTTTGCCACTTCCTGCGAGAAATTTATCTGTTTTTCTTTAAACTGCGGCGCCAATAAATCAAAGACCGTTTCCAACAGTTTTCTTAAGTCAATGTCTTCGATTTTCATCTCTACCCTGCCTGATTCAATGCGTGATATATCCAGCATATTATTTATGAGTTGGGACAGGCTGTCCGTGTGCTTATTGATTTTTTCCAGGCGTTCTTTGACAGGCTGCGGCAATTCTCCTAATTTTCCGGCGCTCAGGAGAGAGGCATAACCTTTGATAGAGGTGAGGGGGGTGCGCAATTCGTGCGACACTGCTGATACGAATTCGCTTTTTCGTTTTGTCACGGCTTTTACCTCTTCAAGGGCTGCGCTTAGCTCCCTTGTGCGCTGGGTAACTTTATTTTCCAGTTCCTGATGCGAACGCCATGTTTCTTCGAATAATTGAGCGTTTTCCAGAGACTGGCCGATTTGAGTCGCGAGAATGGAGACTATTTCCTTGTCGCCTGTGGTTATAGGGGAATAGCTTGACTCGCTGGCAACAAACAAAATTCCGACTATGGCTCCTTTGGTGGTTATGGGAGCGCATATGAAAGATTGTATCTTAGAGCTTTTTAGGATTGCGTTTAAATGTTTAGGATTTATTTTCGTATCGATACTTGATAAAGTGGCGCCTTTTTTTACTGCCTGTTCAAATATGTCCTTGATGTATTCTTGTGAAAATGCCGCTTCAATATCTTTTTCGTTGTAGCCTATTCTTAATTTAATAGCTGTGGTTCCGGGAGAATATGTTGTCTGCGTAGGCCCTACAAGAAAGACCAATGCTTTGTCAAAACCTAATTCTGTGATGTGTTCTTCTGATATTTTTTGAAAGATCTCGTTTTCATCCAAAGTTGTGCTTAATGTGTGCGAAATTTTCTGCAGGGTATAGAGGCTGCTTATTTTTTTATCCAATTCGGATTGTGTTTTATGCAATTCCAGGTCGGTTTTAATAATGAGTTTTGCCTGGTTATCCAGGGCTTCATACGTCTTTTGGAGTTCTTCCAGGGATCTTCGTAATTTATTAATCCGCCTGTCTTTTAACAGTGAGATTATATTTAATATAAGGACGATGACAATAATAGAGGGGCCTACTACATATAATATATCTTCGAAGGAAAATTGCTGCAGCGATAAGCTGTTAAGCCAGGCCATGGCGCTCTCCTATTGTTAATACGGCAATGGTTTCATTATGAAAATGAGATTCGCCGCGGTATTCCAGCGATTTTAAAGGCGCCTGCTCGCCAAATGTGCACACGCCGATAAAAGGCACGGTTTCTCCCAGGATGTTTTTTACTGTTTCCACTTCTTCGTTAATCCTATAGCCGAACAGTTTAATGCGCGACACAGATTCAAAAATAATCGCGCCCAATATGGCGGTATCGTTGAATTTATATTTTGCTTCTTGCGCCGCAAGCTTGGCAGCCTCCAGCGCCGATTCTTTTGTCCCCATCATTATTCGTATCTGGCTGCCTTGGGGCACATCCCCCTGGCATATCAATCCGCCGTCGTTATCTATCTTTATGACATTCCTGAGCAGGTATTCCTCTTCTTCAGAAAGATAGATGCCCAAAGGATACAATATGCTGATTTGGTTTAAAAGATCTTTTATCTCTTCGGTATTTTTCTTAAAATAATCTTTGTATATTTCTATGGCAGGGTTTTCCTCTATTCTCTTGATTACATTGCCTTCGGAATATGTGACTCTGCGCGGCCTGCCAAGAGGCTGCCAGCCATGTTTTAGCCCATAGCCAAAACTGCCTTCACCTGAAAGTATAGTGCCTACGATGGATTTATTCAAGACTTCTTTGTTGAAATACTGGTATGTCTTTGAGAATAACAGACTGTCTGCGGAGGAGCAGCCGATAATAGGGAAGCTTCTGCCTAATACGTCTTTTACCCCGGAGAGCAGCTCGGAGTTTTTTTCTAATAATCCGTCGCAAAAACTCAGGGCTATTTCGCGCGTGGTGCTGCCGAGGTTTTTAAGCGAGGCGCGGGCGAATTTTTCTCCTGCCCAGCGCGTGTTATCGGCATTGATTTCTTTGATGCATCCGAAGCCTGATTTTATTTTTGTGGAGTAGATGGCCATGACTACTACGCCGTATTTATGCACTCCTGAATTGTCAATTACGCCGTAGCCGCTGCAGCCTATGACATTGGTGTTGTCCCCGAACACAAAATATACGCCTTCCAACAGGCTATGTTGGGAAAAATGCGTTGTGCTGAATACGATGGCAAGGTTCGGGGTTTTTGCCCGTATTTGCCTTTTTGCCCGGGAAGAGGCTTCTTTTGCAGCCTCGAAAGGGTTTTTGTGGGCGCTGAAACCTGTGCCAATATAGGTGGTTGGGTTCATCTTGGGATATTTTATTTAAGCATAACTTAAATTCAATATAGAGTCAATAATTTTCCTTGCTTATAGAATAGAAATTTGTTAGAATTCTCACAAAGATTTTGTGATTTTTTATTGCCTTGGCCCCATCGTCTAGTCAAATGAACACATAATTTATGGAGCATTTGGCAGGATGGCGGCGACGTAAATTATCTGTGCGAGTTTGATCCGCCAATCTTTATGGCGGACCGATTAATTGGCCCCATCGTCTAGCCTGGTTTAGGACATGTGGTTCTCAGCCATAAGACACCGGTTCAAATCCGGTTGGGGCTATTCTACTTCGCCAAGCAGCTTTCGCGCTTGGCTTCGAAGGAATTCCTTAAGGTCCTGCGAAGCTGAAGATGGAAATACTTCAGCGAAGCAGACCGGTTGGGGCTATTCTACTTCGCCAAGCAGCTTTCGCGCTTGGCTTCGAAGGAATTCCTTAAGGTCCTGCGAAGCTGAAGATGGAAATACTTCAGCGAAGCAGACCGGTTGGGGCCACCATTAAATTCTTTATAAAATCCCCATCTTTTTTCATCGTCGATGTTAATTTTTCTTGATTTATAACCCTAAGTGTGTTATAAGGTTATTAATAAAAATAAATCACAAAAAATACAAATATTTACTTAGGAAAGGAGCAGGTTGATGAAAAGGACCAGCGTTATAATGGCTATATTTTTATTCGTAGTTGCTATGACAGGCTGTGAGCAGATTGAAAAGATTCTTAGCCCTAAGAAAACAGCGGTTAAGGCAGATGCTTCAGCACAGACTGTTGCGCCAAAAGCAGCGGCAGAACAAAAGGTTCAGGGAACGATGTTGGCTAAAGTGAACGACAAGGTGATTACGCTTGAGGAATTTCAGCAAAATATCAAGAACCTTGAGGCTTTATCCCCGGAAATTAAAATCGACTCTTTCGAATTAAAACAGAGCTTATTGGATGAAATGGTCAATCAGGAATTGTTGTATCAGGAGGCAAAGTCCAGAGGCATCCAGAATAGGCAGGAGATTAAAGAACTGGCAGACGGCTATTTGAGAGGATTGATGATTAGGCAGCTGATAATAGATATAACTGAAAATATTGCAGTTGATTCTCAGGAAATAGAAGTTTTTTATAACCAGTATAAAGACCAGCTCGGCGAGCCTGAGCAGAGGCATGTGCGCGAAATAGTAACGGCTTCGGAAGATGAGGCAAAGCAAATTCTGGTGACGCTTTTACAGGGCGGTGATTTTGCAACTATCGCCAAAGAAAAATCTATAAGCAGCAGCAAACAGAGTGGCGGCGATTTGGGTTTTATTGTTAGAGGCCAGAAGGGCGAAGAGTATGCAAAGTTTGACGACATAGCATTTTCTTTGGAGTTAGGCCAGGCAAGCACGCCATTTAAAGGCCCTTTGGGCTACTATATATTGAAAGTAGAAGAAATTAAGGTATCCAAGGTAAAACCGCTTACCGAAGTTTGGGACCAGGTGAAAAATAGCCTTCTTCCTTTGAAACAGCAGGAGCGGGTCCAGGAATTAATTGATAAACTAAAGTCTAATTCAGTAACTGAAGTTAAAGAAGAATTGCTTCAGAAGTAGTTGGCAGTTAACGACAATATTAAACCATTGCGTTCTTTTGTATTTGCCATAATAAAAGTAGCTTATGAATAAAAGGTTGTTGAGTATCATTATCGCCGTAGTTATGGCTTTGCTATCGGTGGTAATGATTAATACATATTTGACTCGGGAAAAACAGAAATACAAAATCCAGCTTGAAGAAACCACAGTTGTTGTCGCCAGCCAAAATATCCCCAAGGGTGCAACCATTCTGCCGAGCATGCTCAAGCAGACGAGATTTCCTTTGCAGTATATCCAGCCAGGCGTAATCCAGAACCCAAATGCGGCAGTAGGCAAGATAGCGGTTACGGATATAGTAAGGGATGAGCAAATCTTGCCCACCAAGCTTACTACTGTCAAAAGGGTAGATGATAGTTTGGCGGTGCGCTTGCCTACAGGAAAGAGGGCGTTTACAATCAAGATAGAGCCTCTTATGGCTGTGGGCGGAGAAATAAAAGCCGGCGATTACATTGATATCATCGGCAATTTTCCTTATACTCAGAATGTTGACGGGAAAGCCGTGACGGAAAACGTAAGCGTCACGTTATTCCAGAAAATCTTGGTAATGGGCGTAAATAGGGACAGCGACGGGAAATTGGTTTTTATTTTAGCCTTGAGCCCGCAGGAATCTTCCATTCTTTCTTACGCCATGACACAGGGAGCGCTGAGATTTATTCTAAGGCAGCCTCTGGATACCTCTGTAGAATCAGTACCGCCTATCGAGGCAAACGCGTTGTGGCAGTATATATTAAACACATTAGGCCAGCAGCTGACGCCGCAGCAGCAACAAAAACAAACACAGGAGCCCGAGTTAATAGAACCGACAGAACCTGAACCTACCCCCACTCTCGAGATATACAAAGGCACGAAGAAAGAAGAAGTAGGGATACGATAGATGCGGAAAAATAAACCTAATAAAAAAATATTTTTAAGTTCATTGGCCATCTTCGTGGCTGTTTCTTGTTTTGTATGTTTTAGCAGCAAAGCAGAGATTCTGGATTATTACGATTCCAAAGACTTAACGGTTATTATCGGAGAGGCCAGTTCTCTTAGCGTAAGCAATCCTAAACAAGTCAAAATAGGCAATCCTTCAATTCTTGATATAACCAGCGCCAGCAAGAACGAATTGTTATTGTCAGGGCTGGAAGAGGGAGAGACTACGCTAATTGTCGTCGATGCATTTGGCAAAAAGACATACACTGTAAAAGTATACAAGGAAGACCTGCCGAAATTAAAAGAAAGAGTGGATGTTCTCTTGGACGCTGCTGGGTTCAATACGCTACAGACGAGGATTGGCGATAAAGAACGGAAAATTTTTGTGATTGGAAATCTTCCTTTGTCAAAAAAGGAGGATTTCGAGAATAAGATGGCTTCGGTCAAGGATAAAATTGTAAATCTCGTCGAGTTTGAGGATAATATCCCTTCTGTTGAGATAGATGTTGAAGTATTGGAGATAGGAAAAATTGAGTTAGACGAATTGGGCCTGGAGTGGAACAAGACCATTGCTTTCAGCGAAGGCACTACTGTTCCGGACAGATTTCAATTCGACAATCTTCTTAATCCCACAAAAACATTAAAAATCTTGTCAGATTGGCGTACAGGCAGGTTCTCTGCTACGCTGAATTTCTTAAAGACAAATAATAAAGCCAGGACTTTATCCAGGCCCAAAATTGTCTGCTTAAGCGGCAAGGAGGCGAAATTGCTGGTAGGCGGAGAGCGGCCTATTATTACAAGCTCTACCAGTACCACCGATACCTCAGGCGCTACTACCACTAATTATGATATAGAGCTTAAAGAATATGGCATTACTTTAACAATTAAGCCCATTGTAAAAGACAATGGGGAAATTCAGGTTGCATTGAATACAGAGATAAGCGAGATAGATGACTCCGAGGCATTGGATTTAACCGATACAACATCCACTCCGGGATTTACGACGAGAAGCGCAGAGACGGAATTGACGGTTATGGACGGCCAGACCGTATTTCTGGCAGGGTTGATAAAGCACAAGCGCTCAGATGACAGGGATAGCGTGGCAGGATTTGGCAGTATCCCTATTTTAGGGGCGTTATTCCGCCATAAAGATTTTGCGGAAAGAGACACAGAAGTGGTTATTACTCTGACGCCCACAATATTGAGAAACAAGGCATCTAATCAGCCGTCTACGGATACGGCAGTGTCAAAAAACAAAAGTTCGGCTTCTTTGACAGATAACACTTTAACAAAAACAGATGAATCATGGCCAGTTCCCGCATCGGACAACGACCCTGTTGTCAGGTATTCTGCGTTGATTCAGGACATAATAAACTCTAATATAAGATACCCGCAGGGTATAAAAGGGGATATTGTTTCAGGTACGGTTAAATTGAGCCTCCACCTATTGCCTACAGGAGAACTTTTAGGCGCAGTAGTTATGCAGTCTTGCGGCAGCGAAGCTCTGGACGAAGCCACTGTTAGAGCAGTAAAGAAACTCTCTCCATTCCCGGAGTTTCCGACGGAAGTAAAACTTAAGGAACTCTGGCTGGACATTCCGATAGTATACAGGGCAGATAAATCATAAATAGTATTTATTAAATTTGTTTATGAAAGCAAAACAGATAGCTTTATTCAGCACAAAAGGCGGCGTAGGGAAAACTTTTATGGCGGTGAATCTTGCCGTCGCTTTGGCGCAGGAAGGCAAAAAAGTTATCCTCATTGATTTTGATCTGCATGCGGCTCAGGATATGTGCAGGATGCTTGATATAACCGCCAAATATTCAATGTATGACATAGCCGCCATCATTGATAAAATCCAGGAGTTGAACAATATCAAAAGTTATATTACGCTCGTTCCTTCCGCAGGCATAGATTTTCTTCCGGCCATCACAAGGCCAAGCCAGGCGTCCCATATTGTGATTGAGCGCGTGGATGCCGTATTGAATATGTTGTCTAAACAATACGATTTTATTATCTTAGACGGCGGGAAGGCGTTTACTGATAGTTTGTTGGCGGCATTAAACCTCTCCAATCTTATTATGTTTGTGGTGACTCCGGACATAATTTCTATTTATGAGACGCGCTGGGGTTTGGATGTCCTGCAGTCGCTTCGTTTCCCCTTGAAGATGGTAAAACTTGTATTGAACCGCGCAGAGAGTAAGTCCGCGCTTTCTTTGCAGGAAATTAATCTGGCTTTGCCTCACGAGATTTTATCATTCGTGCCCAGCGAAGGCCGCAGCGTCGGGCTGGCTTTGAATAGAGGCGTGCCGGTTGTCTTAGATAGCCCCAACAGCAGGGTAAGTCAAGCCATAAAAAAGCTATCCCAGCTGTTGATAAACAGGAAAGATATTTATATTGAGCATCAGGAATTAGAGCAGTTGCGCACGCATACCAAAGATAAACTCCCTGCGGCGGGCACATTCTGGGATGCAATGGGCCTTACCGAGTCGCTGCGCAAAGTAGATGTTATCAGCGAGGATGATGAAGTTGTTAAATTAAAGCGCCGCATACACCAGCGCCTGATTGAGGAGTTGGACCTTAAACGTCTGGATTTGGAGATTGTCACCAATCCGCAGAAGGCAAAGGAATTAAGAGGCAAGGCGGAGAAGATAGTCACCAATCTATTAACGGAAGAAACAGGCGCGTTTGTATCGGATTTTGGAGTAAGAGAGAAACTGGTTAAGGAGGTCTGCGACGAGGCATTGGCTTTAGGACCGCTGGAAGACCTTTTAAGAGACAATGAAATTACGGATATTTTGATTAATAATAAAGACCAGGTTTATGTTGAGCGTAACGGTAGAATAGAACTCACCAATAAGAAATTTATCTCCAACGAGCAGGTGCGTATTATCATAGAAAGGATTATTGCTCCTTTGGGCAGGCGTTTGGATGAATCTGTGCCTATGGTTGATGCCAGACTTCCCGATGGTTCGCGCGTCAATGCCATAATACCGCCGCTGGCATTGGGTGGACCTACACTTACAATTAGAAAATTTGCCAGGGAACATTATACTATTGAGGATTTAATGGTTCGTTTTGACAGCCTCAATAAACCTATGTCTGATTTTCTTAAGGCGTGCGTCGTTACCAGGAGAAATATGATTGTTTCTGGAGGAACAGGTTCTGGAAAGACAACTTTTTTAAACATACTTTCAGAGTTCGTTCCAGATAACGAGCGCATAATTACAATTGAAGATGCCGCTGAACTCAGGCTTAGCCAGGAGCATTGGATAAGGCTGGAGTCCCGCCCGCCGAATATTGAAGGAAAGGGCGCCGTAAGCATCAGGGATTTATTCAGGAATACGTTGAGGATGCGCCCGGACAGGATTATCGTAGGAGAGTGCCGCGGCGGAGAAGTTTTGGATATGTTGCAGGCGATGAACACAGGCCACGACGGTTCAATGACTACGGTCCACGCCAA
>Ga0172371_10011814_pt1 | contig 11580 bp, 13 predicted proteins | sample Lak12m_FD_114543 | JGI IMG/M metagenome (GOLD analysis project Ga0172371, IMG submission 114543) | Freshwater microbial communities from Kabuno Bay, South-Kivu, Congo - kab_022012_12m | ecosystem: Environmental > Aquatic > Freshwater > Lake | place: Democratic Republic of the Congo: South-Kivu...
GCGTCCATCCCGGTCTTGCGGGCAATCAGACCCATGCCGGAGAGAACTTCAGTAGTGGTATTGAGACGGGAGGCCATTTTGACCAGGGCGCTTTCTTCCCCGACCCAGGACATGAAGGTGGAAAAAAAGCTCTTGACCGTGGCCAAAGTAGCGAGGCTGCCAGCCATGCTCAGAACCATGCTGCCGTATTTGGAGGCAAACGATTCGACCTTACCGGTAAGGTTGAAAAAGGAGCCGCCCAGGTCGCGCTCCAGGGTCTTGCCCTGGTCCGCCACCTGTTTCATGCCGGTGACAAATATCTTGGTGGCCTGATCCTTGCCCAGCAGCTCGATTATGACCTTGCCTTCATCCGCCATGAGCCTTACTCCGGGGCCGCTCGAAGAGGCGGCCGATTTGCCGGACGATAAAACCCCGGATTTTCACGGGCACTTGCAGCATTTCCAGGCCGGCCAGCAGTCCCGGCCCGTTCAGTCCGCCCCAGCCATCGCTTAACAGAGGCCGCAATTCCCGGTAGAGCCACCAGATCAGCCGGTTGGCCTGCAGAACCACCGGTTGCCGCTGTGAACAACCGGTGCAATCAATCCCCGGATCCGCCTCGCCACAGGCCGCACAAGCCTCCCAATCCTTGGCAGGCCGGTTCAGCCAGCTGGCGAGGTCCCGGAGTTTTTTGCTGCGGCGGTCTCCTGCTCCCGCAATTGCCGGGCCAGATCAAAAAGGGCGCCGGGATAACGGCCGAAAAAGGCCAATTTGTTGATTTCGGTGCAGGGCAGCGGTTCGCCTTTGGGATCAATCAGCCCCCGCCAGACCTTGACCCGGCGCAAAATCTGGTAATTTTCCACCGCGGCGGGACCGAGAGGTGATTCGACAGGGATTTCATCGCCTTCAGGGAGATTGAGAAAACCGTGTTTAACTCCCCAGTTGTAGGCCCCCATCAGGTCCGTCAATTCCTCCGGGCCCACCACCAAAACAATTTCTTCACCCGCCACGGTGACAGTGATTTCCCGGTCCAGCCATTGCACATCAAAGGTCAGCATAAAACCTCATCACGCGTAGGAGGCTTCGGGTTCGGTATTCACCAGGGTGGCCTGGATAGCCGCGGCCTCGCTGCTGTTTTCATAAAACGCTTCAAAGGCAAAATCCGCATATACGCCGCCCTTGACAATAGTTGGCGTCTCGACGGTGTAATGGATTTCCGGGAAAAGAAAGGCCAGGGAATAAACCCCGTCGGTAAAAAGCACCTGAAAACTGCGCTCCGTCCCGGCCACCGCAATATCATAAAGGGTCCGGTCCTGGAAAAAGAGACTGAACTTGCCATTCGCGGTCAAATCTCCATGCGGCAGATCAAAGCGGGTATCGCCCGCGGCCGGGAATGAATCGCCATCCAGCTCATTGCCGATTTCCAGTGAACCATTTTTGATTGTGGCCAGGGCGCCGCCGCCTTCCAGAAAGCTCAATTGCCGGTTGGAAAATTTGCTTAAAGAAAAGGTGGTGGGGCTGCCGTCATAGGCGCTGCCGCTGGCGGTTTCCGAAGCTCCCATAAAATCCAGCTTGGCCATAAGTTCATTGTCGCCACCGAAAGCCATAGCAAACTTGGCCATTTTAAAGCCGTTGAATAGAAAATATTGGGCGACATCGGTAAACCCCACGTCGATGAGAAATGAGGGCAGAGAGGAGCTAGGCTTGAATACGTGGGAGCGCAGGTTGGTCTGGCAGGTTTCGGTTCCCGCGAAGGTTTCCGCCGCATATGTGTCGGTGATTACGATCTCATTTTCAGTCTCTGAGACGATTTCGTAATCACCGTTATAATGGACAGTCCCGGCAATGGTAATGGGTTCGCCGGCCGCAAAGGCATGGCCGGTAATAGGAATCCCCACCAATCCGCCGCCCTTGTCCACCGCCGCGGCATTATCGATGGTGTCAGCTGCAGCCCAGGTCGTTGCGGGCGCCCCCATCAGGCATTTGAGCCAATAACCGATGCCGATACGATCCACCGGCACCGACATTCCGCCCCTGAGGTCCCGGTTGCCGTAAAAGGGCATCGCAGGATTGCGATTAGGCCGATGCACAGTGCTGGGCTTCAAGGGGCGGCTGGCCTTCAAATCCACCGGGAAATGATAGGGCATGGAGATGGCCGCCGCCACTGCGGGATTTTCCCCGTAAGTCGTTTCAAAATCTAAAAGAATTTGCGAGGCGCCGCCTCTTGCCTGTGTCATAATGCCACCTCCTAAAGCGTCGGTTGATACCCGCCCCCAAGTTTGGGAAAGGAGACGGTAATGTTTAGCGCCCCGGCGAAGAGGGGCCAATAAGTGACCGCATCATAAGCAAATGATAAGTCATCAAAATCCAGATCGCCAAGAGCCGCGGTAATGGCCGTTTCCGCCAAATCCATTAATGCCTCCAGGGATTCCGGACCACGGTTGATGATGGTCTGCACCCCGCTGCCGGTGGTAGCCTCGGTGCGCTCCTCATCCCGCAGGAAGAGGTTGACGCTAAAGGCCCAAGGCCAATTTTCCGGAGCCATGCCCCGTTCTTTATTCCAACTGATCACCTCAAAGACCGGGCATTGCTCCGGCTCCGGGCCGTCTTCCCCGGAAAGCCCCAGGCAAACGGTATGCGGTGTATCAAAAAGGTCTTCACATTCCGCCAGTATTTCCGCCGAATCCCGCAGGGCCTCAAAAATCTTCTGGGCTATCTGGGCATTGGTCAGGGCCATAAAATCTCTCAAAAGGTCGGTTCAATGGCTTTCGGATCTTTCCCGGCCCAGGCGGCTTTGACCCGTTTCTCGCAAAATCCGGCGATGTGCGCCTGGTTTTTCCGGTAAACGGGGTCCACATGCGGCCGGGCGGGGATATGAATAGTGCGTTTGGCAATCCCCAGGCCCACCGCGAAAATCAGGCGGCGCATTTTCGGAGTGACCGGAACATCATGAGCCACGGCATGATAGGCGGCCAACTGCGCCAGCCGGGGATTTAAAAAGCCGATACGCACCCGGGTTTCTGCGCTGCTGCCGGTCTTTTCATAGCGCGCTCCGGCAGCCAGCTTTTTCAAGGGTGTCCGCCCCTTGGTGCCATAAAGCACCGGGGGCGGCGACTTCGGGGCTCTTTTGCGCCGGGCCAGCCGACGGGATTGAGCCCGGGCCCGGCCCGCCAGAGAAGTCCCGAATTGAAGCCAGGAGGATGCCTTGGGCCAAGGCTCTCCGCCTGGAGCCTCCTGCCGCATTCCCTGCGTGATTAATTGCTTCAACCGGAAACCGGCCGAACTCAAGGCGCCGCCATGGGCCTGCGCCGCGGCCTTGGCCCGATCCTGCACATATTTGGTGGCCCAATCATGGATACGCATTGTGGCTTGCAGCATCAGGGTCTCCCTTGCAGGGCAGCCCGCTCATAGCGGGTGCAACCCAATAGCCAGGCTATCCCCAAACCATCACCGCCTTTGACCTTGCGCACCGTCCAGATTTCTCCGCTTTCCAGGGCAATGAGGTCATTCGGCTTGGGCGTTTCCACCTCGGCCTGCCGGACCTGAGCTACCATTTCTTCCAAAATGTACCGGCCCTGACCCCCCAGATTGTCGCCATAGGTAATGATCACCGGAATCTCTACCCCCACGCCGGTGGCCTTGGGAGTATAGGTCGCCGTCTGGGCCAGGCCGTCGGTATCAAACCAGGCGGCCTGGCAATCCGCGGCTATTTCATCCCGGAGGGTCATTTTTTTAGCTCAGGGTAGCCTTGATAGCATGTTGCCAGTAGCCGTAACCTACGTTGCGGCTGGCCTTGACCCCGTAGAGATGCCGGTTGTTCTTGAACTCCTCATCCGAACCTTCGGCCAGGGCCTCAATCGTTACCGGCTCCTCTTCCTGCAGGATGAAGGGCCGAACCGCACCATCGATGCGAAACACTGCAAAAGAAGTGGTCCAGGTATTGATCCGCGGATTGGCCACCACTTCCACGTTAATCCCCTGGCGATAAACGGATTGCATGGGGTTATCCAGGGAGCCGGCCGCCTTGTTGAGCAGGTTGGCGCTCACCGCGGTCAGAGCCGAACCCCACCAGGTGGTCAGCACCGGCACCATGACCAAAAAGTTCCGAGCTTCCCCATTCATCGGTTCGCCTTGATCGTCCAGGTATTGATAGAAATAGCCGATTACCCCCATAATGGCGTCAGCCATTTCCGCCGCGGTGGGCGCCGTGGCCGTGTCCACGTTCAGGGCGGCCACCTCGGTGTCGGTAATATTGTTAGTTTGGGTCCCCGAATCGCCTTCGCTGTGATCGGTGTCGAAGAAATACTGACCGTCATAGCAAAGGTCGCTGGCGCCGGCGAGAATCAGATTGGAGAGCAGTTTTTCCCAATGGGCGTTGGCGCGGTCCGCCATTTCATCCACCCGGACCAGAATTTGCCCGGTCTTATCCCGCCGCAGATCCTTTAGGGCAATGGCCAAGGTCGCCTCGAATTCCTTGTTCTCGATGGTGATGCCATTGGACCTGAGTCCTTTTGCCTGGCGGCCATCCACCCATTCCCGCATGGCGGGGCTCATGCCCAGCCATTTGTAGGATTCACTGGCCTGATCCGATTGGAACAGCATTCCCAACCGGGAGGCCCATGAGCGGTCAAAACCAGCCTCCAATCTGTTAAAAAACCGGCCGATAATGGCACGGCTGGAAAGCCCAAGTTTTTCCACTGCCATGATTCATTCCTCCTTATTCCCCATGGGGGGCTTTTTACGAAGTCTTCAGAAGCCCATAGGCTTCGAGGGCGTCCAAAATGGCATTGATGGCCGTCCGCGCCTCAGCATCATTGGTGGCCCCGCCGCTGGGATCAGCAATATGATTCTGCTGCACCACCGCGGTGGCCGCGAAAAATCCAAATTTTCCGGTATTTACGCCCATATTAATGGCGCCGGTTCCCTTGCCCTTGATGGTCAAATCAACATTAGTTTCACCCACAGCCTCCAGTACCGGCCCGTTGCCGGTGGCGGCATTGCTGATCTTGATCTCATTGACCGCCGTAGCCGTGGCGCCAAAGGTCACGATTTCGTTGCCATTGGCATCCTTGATTCCGGTGGAAATCAGAGGACTGGTAAGCATGCCGCCATCAGTATCCGCGGTATGCTCATGATTGGCCACATCCGCCCCCACGCCCGCCTGAAATTCAACAATACAGGTGTTGGTGGTGACATAGCGAGCCACCTTCCCCACCCGCGAATTGCCGGTGGAGGTCAGGGTGAGGGTGCCGTCATCACTGGCGTAAACGTCCTTGCCCTGATCGGTGATGGCGACGCTGGCCAGGGTCACCTGAGCCCGGTAATTGCCCCGCCGCACCCGGACATTTTTAGCGCCGCTGGCACCGGCGGAATTGTCGGCCTCGGCATCCGCATGGCCCCGGAAAAGCAAACCGCCCGCCGCGGTGGTGGCATAGCCATCTAAGCGGCTAAAGATCATCGATCCCTCATAGGCATGGATTGCCTGATACAGGGGCAGGTCCTCAAAATCTCCCAGGACCTCTTTAATGGGAGTATTTTTACTCAGTGACATGATTTCTTCCTCCTAAATGGGTTGCCCCGTTTATTTTTGTCTGATTTTGGCCCTGCCTTCCGACTCCGCCCGGAAATAGGCTAAATAAGTTTCAAAATTCTTGAATTCCTTCCGGATAGCCGCATCTTTATCCCAACATGACCTCGCCTGCTCTTCCAGCGGAGCATCTTCGGCAACAGTGGTCATGTTTTCCACTACCTGGCCCAGGGCCGGCGGCGCAGCTTCAGCCAAACCTGCCAAACTCCTGGCCTTATCCACTTCTTCGGCCAGGGACAGATTCAGGGCCAGCAGGGCTTCGCCGGGAGGGATGCCATCCCGAATAAGGCGAAACTTAACCGGTTCCGGGCCACGGAAGTCCAGGATATCGATTACCCGTTCCCGCTCCCGTTTTTCGCCTTCGGCCCGGAGCTGCTCCACACCCTCCGGATTCCTGGCCAGGGCCTCATCCCACGTGGCCTCTTCCTTCCCCATCCCCTTCACCTGGGCGAAGAGGTCGGGGTGCTTCTCCTGCAAAGTTTGCAAATCCATACGACCTCCTTTTTCCCTGGCGAGGGCCAGGGCGGTATTGAAATTCCCCAATTTATCTATGAGTCCGGCTTTTAAAGCCTTGCGGCCCAAAAAAATCCTGCCGTCGCCCATGCGTTCATGTACTGTCTCCGGATCAATGCCCCGCTGCCGGGCCACCGCCTCTAAAAACAAGGCGTAATACTCATCTACCATGGCTTGCAGATAATCCCGGCCCTCTTTGGAAAGCGGTTTTTCATCGCTGGCGATCCGCTTATATTTGCCGCCGGTGATGACGGTGCGCTTGATCCCTTCCATTTCATCAGCAGCCGAATAGTCATAATGCATTAAAGCCACGCCGATTGAACCGATTTCGGCGGTTTCCGGGGCTACTATGGCCAAAGCTGCCGAACCGATCCAATAGGCCGCAGAGGCCATAAGGCCATTGGCATACGCCACTACCGGTTTTTGCTCCCGGGCGGATAAAATCAAATCGGCCAATTCTTTTGTGCCATCCACCGCCCCTCCGGGTGAGTCCACGTCCAGCAGGATTGCTTCTACCGCCGAATCGTTTAAGGCCGCCTGGAAATCCCGAATCAACAACTGAGTGCTGGTTCCCCCGGAAAATTGCATAAACATATTCATACGCTTGTCTAAAATCCCGAAGACCGGCAGGATGGCTACGCCATCGCGGACTTTATAGGATTCTCCAGCTCGGGCGCCGCTTTTGCCGCCGGCGGTTGGGTATGCTTCCAGCCTTTCCCCGGCCAAGCGCCGGTCAATGGCCAGAGACAATTCCTCCAGTTTGGCCGGATGTAAAGCCCAGGCCTGATTCTGAATACTCTTAATAAATTGGCTTTCTTTCATTGGCGTTGCTCCTGGGCCGGCGGCTCCGGCGGCGATTTTACCGCTGCCGGGATCGCTAACCCCAACTCCTTGATCCGCTCCTGTTCCTGCTGCCGCTGCTCCAAAGTTTCTTCCCAATCCCGGCCTTGGCCCGCGGCCTCTTCCGCCAAGGTAGAAAGACCATAATCCACCGCCAGCTTGGAGGCCTCCACCTCTTTCACCGGGTCAACCCAACCCCAGCCGCCGCCCACCCAGGACACCCGGCAAAGTTCTTCCCGGTCGCGGTAAAAATCCTGGGCCTCAAACAACCCTCGGAGCCAGGCCTCCTCCAATACCATTTCCCAAACCGGCTGACAAAACTTCCGGGCAAACCAGCCGCGCCATTGCATGAACATTCGCCGCCCTTCCAAAAGGGCGGCCCTGGCGCTAGAATAATTGGTCTGAGAAAAATCCTTCAGCAGCAATTCATAAGGCATTCCGAGAGAAGCTCCGATGATTCGCAGCAGGCCGTTGAGCATCCCGCCAAAAGTCTCACCTCCCCGGCCCTTGGGATCTACCACCTTAATGTCTTCCCCCACGTTGAGATAGGGGATCATGCCCGGCTCCAAAGTCTGAATTCGGTTCCCGCTGCTGTCAGTAGTGGTGGCTCCGGCCACCGCCGACCCGTAGGCGTCGGCCTTGGTAATAAATACCGCCAAGCAGGCGGCCACCCGTGCGGCCACCACTTCAGCCTCCAGGTAATCCCCCAGATCCTTGAAATAAGAAAGCACCGGGGCAAAATAAGGAACACCCCTCACCTGGCCAGGGCGGGAGACGGGGAAAATATGGAGTAGCATGGGGCGGCCCCGATTATCCTTGGCCGGAATCCCCACGTATTTCTGTTGCTCTATTTCATAATCCCGTTTGACCATGGGAGCCTTGCGCAGCCAATAGCGCACCGGCTGTCGCCTTTCGGCCCCCAGTTCGACTCCCTGAATAATTTCAGTTTTGCCAGGAGGTGAGACGAGCCGGTCAGCCTCAATAAGCTCCAGGGCCCGGCCTAGAGGCCGGCGGCTATCTTTGATAAATGTTGGTACGGCAATTATTTCGCCGTCTTCGATGATTTTGCGGAGGGCTAAAAACTGGATTTCATTAAAATCCAACCGTTCGGCGGCGTCGGCGTAATTACCCCACAAAGACCAAACCGCTTCCGCCTGGCGGCGTAATTTCTTCGCTTCTTCTGGAGCGATCCCCAAGTTTTCGGCTCTTAGCCGGCTTTGGGGCGTCAAGCCCTGACCTACTACGTTTTGGGTCAGGGTATCAGTCGCCCCACTGGCCACCGGGTGGTTACAATTTAGTTCACGGGAACGGTTGCGCAACTCTTCCAGTTCCCAATAATTTGGCGTGCTGCCGCTTAAATACGTAGTAATCCAGTCAGCCCGGAGCCGGTCTTTTGATGATCCCCGATAACGCTGGCTGGCCATCTCAATCTGACCAATACCGAAACGGGCCCAGCGCCGCCGTAATCCAGTTTGTGGAGCAAAGAAGGTGATGAGGCGATCCAACCAATTAGCGGCGGGAAGCTGCGGCCTCATTCCGGCCTCCCGAATTCCACCCGGTTGAAAAAGGCGCCGGTCGCTTCCTGCGCTTCGGCCTTATCATATTCCCGAGCCAGACGCTCCCGCTCCCGATACATGGCCGCCAGATCACCCCGCTGTAAATTAAGCCCGGAGCCAGCTCCATAACTTTGAGCCGTCTCGGCTTTGGCGATCTTGGCATCCAAACTTTCAATCTTTGCTTTGATTTCTGCCGAGGTATAAAGCGCCATGCCTTAATCAATCACATAGTTTAGCACAAAAAAAAAGGCGCTCCATTCGCCTCTACGACACTCTGTTCCCTTAAAATAATTTTCACTTAAACTTTTTCGCTACTTTGCACCTTCATCTTGTCAATAAACCCCTGCAGGGATGCTTCCGAAATCCGCAACGCCCGGGGACCCAACCTGATGGCCTCCAGTTTCCCTTGCGACACCAGTTCATAAACATATCGCTTTGTACAATTAAGGTGTTCCGCCACTTTCCAGGGATGCAGCCAACCTCGGGTTCCGCCCATGACTCCTCCATGATAAGGCCTGATAAAAGGTTCTTTCATGCCTACCGCCGCAGCCATGCTCCCAAATGTCGGCCAGTAAATGGATTGATTTCATTCCAGGCTTCCGGCGCAGTATTCTCCGCCCCCGGCCGGGGCAATACCCTGATCCCGCCCCAGCACTCCGGTTCAGCCATAGCCATGGCATAAATCGCCGTGTCCAACAAATGGTTGGGCTGATTGCCTTGCTGTACCCAAACTTCCCGGCCCCGGCGGTCCCGTTCTTTGATCTCAGCCGTCAAATGAGAGGCAAACAATTCATCCGTTTCCGCGTGCAGATAAACCCGGCCTGAAGCCACCCGGCTCCAAAAGGCATCTTTCAGGGCATTGGTATCTAAAATCCACAACTTGAGCCCGCCGGGGATCGCCACACCCTTTCCCGGCATCTTATCTATAATGGACGGCTGCATTTTTTTGCCATGCTTTAAGGGCCATGACGACCCTTTTACGCCGAAAATACGGCCCTGGCCGGATAACCGCAGCCACTGATAAACCTGTTCAGTCATCCCAGGGTCGCCGGCTGCTCCCTCGCCGCCGCCGGTATCGATACCGCCCCGCCAAACCGGATAAATCATACTGCCGTCCGGGGTGGAATATACATCCTGAAAAAGGATTATCTCCAATTCGGTAAAGTCCGCCGCATAGCCATAACGGATCAGATGTTGGTTCACCAAGCCGCTTTCCAAGCGCTCCCAAGCCCAGATGGAATACCAGCATCCCCGGCGTTGATTATCAATCCCGGCTGTCAAAGCAACAGTGCCTTCAGGGACTTCCATCGCCCGGCGGTTGGTGCGCAGCTCTAAAATAACCGACGGTTCCGTGGCCTGCACCACCTCCTTCCATGGTTCCGCCAGCCATTGGTTGGTGAATACCCGGAATTTTTCCCGGTCATCCTTGACCTTAAAAAACTGCGCTGCAATCTCCGAAAACGACCGGAAAGGCGAATATAGAGCGCTCCACCAGAAACCTACGTGCGCCGCCGATGGCGGTGTCTCTATAGCTCCATCGAAAGCAACGGAACAACAAGCCGGCGCCCACTTGCCCGCGGCCAACATCCCCGGCTTATGCTGATCGTCAATTTCTTGGTGACAATGTTTGCATTCATATCGGGCCACCCGCTCACCCCTTATATACTCCGGGTGCCGCCGGTTCTCAGGCCATTCCCCCAAAGGCGATCCCCTATGTTTTATTTGCCTAAAAAACAGCACCTGGTAGCCGCCACAATGAGGGCAGGGCACCCAATATTTCCGGCGATCCGACTTTTCATAACTTTTGTTGATATGACCTTCTAAAGTAGTGGGCCGGCTCAATTCCACAATCTTCCGGTTCCAATAGGTAGTACTGCGATCAACGGCCTTCTCCACCGGATCACCGCCTTCCCCACCGGCCGGATATTCATCAGTTTCATCACAGATAATATAGCGGGCCTCTATATTTTGCAGATCCGCCTCACTCCCCGCCGTGGCAAAATACAATTCCATCCGATCTAAAATTATCTGATGCAACTGTATATCATCGGGGTTAGTGGTTAAATGTTGGCTCAATTCCTGGGAAGCCCACAACATTTGACGTAAACGACGGTTGACCCGCTTCATGGTATTAAGTGTCGGCATGACCACCAGGGCAGGCGCCGGATCCTGGCAAATAACCCAGCCCAACATATTGTAAACCGATTCGGTCTTCATAGACTGGACCGCAGCCATGATGGTAATCCGCTCCACCCATGGGTCGTTAAAAGCATCCATTACTCCCACGGCATAAGGACCTAACCGGTTATTCCATCGACCTGGGATAGCCGCGGTCCTGGGCAGTATCCGATACCGTTCGGCCCATTGCGACACGGTGATATCCTGCGGCGGCCGCCAGGCAGCTTGCTCAGATGGAAACCATGGGAGATTTGTTAACTCTAACTGCATGGCGGCGCTTTTTTTTAAAATCATCAAAAACCGTAATTATCTGTCCACTTACGTCATGACCGACTGCATGGCTGCCGGCAAAGGCCGGCTAAATTCCTCCAGCAGCTCCCGGACGACACGGATAATGATGATCTCCATCTCTCGTTCCTCCTGACAGTGAATGAGCTGAGGCGGCAACGCCCTGGAGAGATTCATCAGTCCTTGTTTCACTGCCATAATCCGGGCAACAAAGAGTTGTTCTACTTCCCGGCGTTCCACTAATTCTCCGCGGCGCTGCTTTACCTCCATCTCGGCTAGGTCCGCCTTGTGCCTCTTAAGCCGTTCCTCCTGATAATTCTTTCCCATGGACTCTGGCAAATCGGGTTGACGTGGATCTCCGGAGCGAGCTCGCACGGAGGGGGTCTTGCCATCCTTACTATCCCGCCAGGACAGGACCTGTAGTAGTTCAAACCTCTTACCCGGCAACCGGGGGAAATCCGGAGACCGGGCCCACCTTTGAGCAGTGCGCACCGATACCCCAAAATGCGCAGCCACAGCCTTCAATCCCTTAACTATGCTATCTCCCGGCGTCACGTTGCAAATACCCTATTTTCCCAATATACGCCAATTTACGACAGCCATTTAATTTTTCACAAGTATTTCAATTTTTCGCTCCCGACC
>Ga0172371_10011815_pt1 | contig 11580 bp, 6 predicted proteins | sample Lak12m_FD_114543 | JGI IMG/M metagenome (GOLD analysis project Ga0172371, IMG submission 114543) | Freshwater microbial communities from Kabuno Bay, South-Kivu, Congo - kab_022012_12m | ecosystem: Environmental > Aquatic > Freshwater > Lake | place: Democratic Republic of the Congo: South-Kivu...
ATCGTTTTCGGGTAATTTACCAGTAATTGAAATCAGCTCAGTTGTTTCATCTACAGGCAGTGGAATATTACAGGTAATTTGTTCTTTGCCCCATTTGAGTTCTAGTGATTGTGCTTTAGTATATTGATCAGCAGTAAACTCAACCTGAATTTCAATTTCTGAGGGTAAATTAAGGCCATATTCTTTTTTAGCATTCACTTGAAGCAGGTTTGAGGTTGCTGTAATGTCTGGTAAGAGAAAAGATAATAAGGAAGGGAAATAGCTGACCCTCTGCTCATACTCATTAATATTATTGAAATCAAGATTATCTGTTAATATTCCCACTCCAATCTCTTCATACCAATTCTCAACATCTTGAAGCTGACAATTATCAGTATTGAATAATTTATTAGTAGCCTGCTGGATAGAAATTGCTCTATATCCTAAATAGATTATTGGGATAACAATAATTATCATTAGTCCTATCAGGATTGTGACTAGTGTTTTTTTATTCATTGGAATTAAGTTAGGATTATAGAATGTGCGAATAGACATTATCAAGATAATCCTTGATCATTCTTTGAGCAGAGAACTCTTTTAGAGACATTTGAATTGAATTAAGCATCATTGCTGTCCAGTCTTTATTGAATTCATTCTCAGCTCGATTATAGAATAAAGGAGCTATTTGATTCTCAAGAGTATCATAAAGAGCATTTGCAGGTTCTTCTTCAGGAATTACCCAGCCAATTTTGTACCAATCTACTTCATCTGTCCAACCATCCTTTGTAGTGAATTGTAGAACTCCATTAGCAGCTGCTTTCATACCGCTTGTGCCACAGGCTTCCTCATATCTATAGGGGGTATTGAGCCAAATGTCCGCTCCACTTACCATTCTTCTAGCTAATTGCCAATTATATCCCGGAATTATCTCAACTTTATTATGAAATTCATCATTATTAAAGCATTGATTCATCCTCTTTAAGATCTCCTTACCGATATTATCTTTAGGATGTGATTTGCCAGCAATAAGGATTTGTACTGGTCTATTAACATTACTAATTATTCTTTTAAGTCTTTCCAGATCATTTATCAATAAATCAGGTCTTTTATATGCTGCAAGTCTTCTTGACCAGGCAATGGTTAATACATCATCTCTAAGCTGTAAACCCATTTCATTATTCAATGAATGCAATAATTTCTGTTTTCGAATTAAATGAGCAGCCCAAAGTTTTTCCTGAGGTATTTTTTGGATCCTTTCATAATCAATTTCATTGCATCCGAAATGCCAATTCTCACCCAGATATTCATCTAACAGTTCATGAATTTCAGGACTTACCCAAGTTGGCATATGCACCCCATTTGTGACTGGTACAAGGTCATACTCAGGCCAGATCTTTTTAGCAGCTTTAGCATGTAATTTAGAAACTGCATTTGAAACTTTGGCATTGCGCATACCAAAGATGGTCATGGAAAATCCGCCTTGTGAATATGTCTTGTCATCACCGATATTAAATAATCTTGAGACATCAACTTTTAATTCATTGGCAAGGGGTGTTAAATATCTTTCAAATAATAGAAAGTCAAAGATGTCATTACCAGCTGATTTAAGGGTATGATTAGTGAAAACCAATTTTGACTTAGCTTCGTTTAAAGCAGTATCAAATTCTAAGTTTGTTCTCTTCATGATCTGATAGGTTTGCTCAAAAATGAGAAAACCCGAATGACCTTCGTTCATATGGCAAATTGAAGGCTCTACTCCCAGTTTTTCTAAAAGACGCATACCTCCTACAGCTAAAACTAATTCTTGCCGGATTCGATTCTCTAAATCACCTCCATAGAGATAGCCTGTAATTAATCTATCTTCCCACTCCTCATTGTCTTCAAAATTGGTATCGAGTAGATACAAATCACTAACTCCAACTTTTTGTCTCCAAGCTCTAACTTTAACAATATGATCCTCAAGCATTAGATCGATAGTCATTTGAGAGCCATCAGGATTCTTGATCAATTCCATATTAAAGTCCATGGGATCTTGATGGATATAATTCTCAATCTGTCTGCCATCAGGTCCGAAATCCTGATGTAAGTAGCCCTGATGATAGAATAGACCAATAGCGACAGTAGGGATACCCATATCCGAAGTCTGTTTAATGAAATCCGCAGCAAGAATCCCAAGTCCTCCCGAATATATCTGTAACCAGTCAGCTAAACCAAATTCAAGGCAGAAATAGGCGATAGGTTTTTTAAGAAGGATCTCGTATTTAGGATTATTTATTGCAAAGCTTTCAAAAAAACATTGACGCTTAAAATAGTCATTAAATAGCCTGACATTTTGATCTAATTCCCATTGTCTTTCCTGTAGAATATCATTTAATCTAGCTTTACCATAATTAGCAATAACAGCTTCGGGAGGCATATTCTTTCTCCAGCCATCTCCATAAAGATCAATAATTGGTAAAAGATAATGAGGATTCCAGGTATACCAAAGATTATTAAGTAATAATTCAAACTTATCCCTATTCTTAGCTTGAATGATATTGGGGTCCGCTTCTTCATGCATAGCTCCGATGTATAGTCCGAGTGAAGATAGTCTTTCTGTTATTTTATTACACACCTCACTTAGCAATAGATCTCCATTTGCTTCAACATAAACCTGCAAATAATGTCGTCTATATAGACCAGCGCTAATTTTAAATCCTTCATGATCTAATACTAATCCATCATCTTTTAATGGAATAGCATCCGGGAAGAGATCGAACAAAGTTTTCTCAATAGCATCCCAAGAAGATTCAGTAAAGAGAAGATAATTCATCTGCCAGGATAGAGCAGAATCTATGTTTAAATTATTAACAGCCTCAGAAAGATTTAATCCCTTTGAATTCAGATGGTCAACTATTAAGAGGATTGTATAGAGACTACTGCTCGCATAATTGAAATCACGATAGTAATATGTTCCATTGCTCTCTGAGGCGAAATATAGATCTAATTCCCTAATGGTCCTATTCATTTTTTGAAAACTGGAATGTAAGTTGAGTCCAGTTATATTTGATTCTTTACATACTTTATCCAGAAATTTAGATTGTCTAATATCATAGCCAACTTTTAGATTATTATCCCTTTCCTTTAATATTTTTATTAACAAAGCGGTTGTAATATTAGGATTGATCAATCTACCGTTCTCATCAATAAGAAGTAGACTATTACCATCCTGATCCAGCGCAACTCCGAATTTAGCTTTCTCTTTAGCGATCTTATTCATTAATTTCCTATTATTTTCTGGTACCAAAGGATTTGGTACATGATGAGGGAAAAATTCATTAGGTTCACTATTGATTGTGAATTCTTTAATTTGAGGAATTTGACTCAAGAACTTCCTTAATTTATATCCACCCAGCCCATTACCGGCATCCACTACAAGCTTTACATCTGTCCAGTTTAAGGGATCAAGATTTTTTAAAGTATGGAAAAAATAGTCCTTATCAATATTTAAAGTTTCGTAATTTGTAACATCTATTAATGAATTGGGATCGAAATGAATGTCGCTATTCTCAATACGTTTCTTTAATTCTTGATAGTCTATCTCGAAATTTTGTTTGTAGAAGAATTTAAATCCTGCCCAATACCTTTCACCATGCTGGGGAGAGATAAAAATAGCTCCATCATATTCACCACTGCCATTTAGGTATTGGAACATATCGTAAGGTATTTGTCCCAAACTTACTAACTTTTTATTAGCATGGGAAGCAGCTGTAGCCATTACCTGGAACATTTGCTTGGAAAAATCTCGGAAATCATAAGCAATGAGGAATCTATCCCCACCTGTAAGTTCAGCAAATGCATAGAACAGCTTATATGCTAATTGAGCATTAATTTGAGTTTGGGCAATGCCTTTAATGCCATCATTATAGAAAATATCCTGAGCTGATAAGTCGGGCAGTGTCATATCTTGATATATATTTACCTTATCATATTACAATTTAGCTAAATTGAGTGCAATCCATTTGTATTAATCTTTGTTTATTCATATAATTAGTTTCTTCCTTAAATATTTAAATACTTTCATGAATAAGTCATTTGATTACATCATAGTTGGTGCCGGACCGGCAGGTATATTTACCACGCTGGAATTATTATCAAAGAAAGTTAAAGGCAATACTATCGCTCTTATTGAAATGGGAAAAAGAATTAAAGATCGAGAACCCCATGAAGTAATGATGGGCTTTGGTGGAGCTGGAACATATTCTGATGGTAAATTGCACTATACTCCCAAATTATCACATGAACGCACTTTTCACTTGATTGATCCAGATGATTATCAAAAACTATTAGATGAAGTTCAAAATACCTTTGAATCATATGGAGTTAATGCCAAATTTTATCCAGATAACGTTGATGAAGTAGATGAGCTTATTAATTTATGTGAAAGGAATAATATTGAATTAGTAGTACGTAGGGCTCAGCATGTAGGTACTGATAAATTAAAAGATGTGATAGGTAAAATGGAAGCTAAATTAATTAAGGCAGGAGTTAATATTATTACTGAAGTTAAGATTGATGATCTAATAGTGGAAGATTCAACAATTAAGGGGGTGATCGGAAATAATATGGAAAAATATATGGGTAAAAAGATCCTACTTGCTCCTGGCAGAATCAATACCAGATGGCTTCAAAAAGTTGGCACCAAGCATAATATGAAATATCAATATGATATGGTCGAAGTTGGGGTTAGAGTTGAATTCCCCTCATCAATTATGAAAAAATATGCCGATGCTTTGTATGAGATTGTATTCAAGATTAGAACTAGAACCTATGATGATATAATTAGGACCTTTTGTTCCTGTCCCAACGGTATGGTAGCTCAGGAGATCTATGATGGTTATGTATGTGTAAATGGTCATTCTAATTCAGATCATGCTTCATTGAATTCCAATTTTGCTTTTGTTTGCGAGGTGAATTTAACTGAACCAGTAGAGAACTCTATCGCTTATGCAGAATCTATTGCCCGGTTAGCATCTACTATTGGCGGAGGCAAACCAATACTACAAAGACTTGCCGATCTGAGAAGATTTAGAAGAAGTACCTGGGGCAGATTAAAAAAATCAATGGTTTTACCTTCACTTAAAGATGTTACTCCAGGTGATATAGCCATGGCTTTACCCTACAGGATCGTAACCAATATTCTAGAAGGATTGGAACAGCTAGATAAAGTTATGCCCGGTATTAATTCAGGTTCAACACTCCTCTATGCTCCAGAAGTTAAATTAAGATCGTCTAAAGTTTATACCACTAAGGATATGCAAACCAGTATTAAAAATCTCTATGTCGCGGGCGATGCTTCTGGCCTATCAGGATCAATAACTGGTGCTGCTGCTACAGGAATAATGGCTGCCAGAGGAATGAAGATAAAATAATTGCACCTGAGAGGACTTGAACCTCTAACAACCTGTTCCGAAGACAGGTGCTCTATCCAATTGAGCTACAGGTGCATATATACTAATTTTATCACATTACCTTACTAGATCGTTATAGGATCACCTAATATTACATCATCAGGTGGATCCACATAAATCTCCCAATAGGCAAGTAATGTAGCTAAAAGATCACGATAAGTGTATCTGGTTATATCCACATACTCAATTTTATCAGCAATATAGCCAATAGTTTCAATTCCTAAACTATTGCATGTATACAAAGCTCGAGTTAAATGAAAATCCTGAGTAATTAGAACTGCTTTTTCTACACCAAAAATATATTTTGCTCTATAGCAAGTATCATATGTGCGTCTTCCGGCAAAATCTGCTACAAGATCAAATAAACTAACCCCCTTACTTCGGGCATAGTCCATCATTACTTGAGGTTCATTATAATCTTGATAACTATTATCCCCAGACATAATGATCTTTTTTATTTTCCCAGCTTTATACAATTCTACTGCGGCATTAATCCTGTCTTCTAATACAGGACTAGGCTCATTTTGTCCTGGACTGAGTCCGGCTCCAAATACAATAGCAATTCTGGTTTCCGGGATTTTTTTAATATCAGAATAAGTAATTGAAGAATAATATCTATCTAATACCCTTAACATATTTAAAGGCACTAGGATAACAAAGATCAGAAGATAAATGAGTAAAGCCAGTAATAATTTAATAAAACCTTTAAAATTAGGTCTCCAGTTTAAGATCGCTCTAATTCTTCGCCTTAACATGTTATTTGCCTCTTGAAACAAAAAAAGCTAAGCTATATTTATCTTAAATAAATTTAACATGAATGCAAAATTAATTCTTGATAATGAACTTAAAGATTCGCAAAGTAATGAAACAATAGGGGTTTTATCCCCTTGGGATGGAACGCAATTAGGCACTCTTGCTTCTGCTAATGAACAGGAAGCAGGCTATGCTGTTGAAAGTGCAGCTGAGGCTTTTAAAACCTGGCGTTATTCAAATCTATCAGAAAGGTTATCGATACTTACCAAAGCTCATTCATTATTAAAACAAAAAATTCCCGAGCTATCACAATTACTAAAATCAGAGATAGCTAAAAATGAGGCTGATGCTAAATCTGAAATAGAAAGATCTTTAGAATATCTAGAGCTAACAATTGATGCTGTTAAATTTCTCAAAGGTAAAGCCTTCAATGCCGATATGTTCCCTAAATATGAAAGAGGAAGAAAACAAGGAGTCTATAAAAGGGAAGCATTAGGTGTTGTGCTAGCTATATCCCCTTTTAATTACCCGATCAATCTTTCCATTACTAAAATAGCACCAGCCTTGATAATGGGTAATACTGTGGTATTTAAACCTGCTACAGTTGGGGCCTTAACAGCCTTTGAATTCTATAAAACTTTTATGGAAGCTGGATTACCCAAAGGTGTTTTAAACTTTGTGACTGGCTCCTCGAGTAGAATTGGTGATGTACTTTTAACTCATCCCAAGGTTTCTTTGATTGCTTTCACAGGTAGTACTAGAGTAGGCGATCATATTCGAAAAGTAAGTAATGGCGTACCTCTGCTTTTAGAACTTGGAGGTAAGGATAATGCTATCGTTACAGCAAATGCAGACTTAGAAAAAGCTGCTTCAGAAATCGTATCAGGAGCTTTTAGCTATAACGGTCAAAGATGTACTGCTCAAAAATTAGTCCTGGCTTATGAGTCTATCGTCAATGAATTACTTAGTAAGATCCAAAGCAAAATGCAGGAATTACAGATGACACCTATGATAGATTCAGGTGCAGCTGATTATGTTCAGGAATTAGTTCAGGACGCTAGAGATAAAGGATGTAATGTTTTGATTGAGGGATCAAGAGAGGGTAATGTACTTAAACCTACATTAATCTCAAATATCAAACCAGAGATGAGAATCTTTAAAGAAGAGCAATTCGGACCAGCACTACCTATCGTTATTGTTCAAAACGAACAACAGGCTATCGAATATGCAAATATGTCTGATTTTGGTCTTCAAGCCAGTGTTTATACTAAAGATCTAGAAGAAGCCTATCGAATCTCAGATCAACTAGAAGTTGGCACAGTACAAATCAATGGTAGAGGTGATAGAGGACCAGACAACTATCCTTTTGGTGGCGTAAAAGGATCGGGCATGGCCATGCAGGGGCTTGAGGAATCACTGGAACTAATGAGTAGAGGTAAATTAATAGTATTAAATCTATTTGATCAAAAACATTAAGATTTAATACTCATTAACTGATTCTTAAAATTGTTCAAGACATTCATATAGTTAATGTAAGCATCATAAGGTGATTCATAGTGTGAGAAATAAGCATGAACATCACCATCACTCCAATATTTAGTGGACATATAGTAGAAATGATCAGAGGTCTGTAAATATCTCCATTTTTCATACAGCTCACTGATTCTATCCTTATCTTTGATCTTTTTTTGGATAAGTTTTAAATATCTCTTTAATTCATAGATTTTCTTTAAGGCTTCCTGTTGCATCCTGTTTTGTGTCCAGGCAGACAGATCCCTTTCCAGATCAGCCCAGGATACCAATTGCTGCATAGAAACCGTATCCTTGATCTGTAAAGTGTCTATGCTCTCAGAAGGGGTCCTAAAGGTAATACCTCGTTGCAATAGTTTTTTGGGTAATTCCTTAAGAAAAGCAAAAATACCCGTATCCTCCCATTGATGCTCTCCAAATGTCTCATAGTCCATGAAGAGATTAATTGTTTCTCCAGGAACTATACTTAGCCAATCAGCAAATTTGTCTGCAGTTAAAGGATATCCGGCCCAACCTCTATTACCAAATCTAAAAGCAATATCATCAGATAGCTTGTAGTTTTTAAGCAATAAACCGATCTTAGGAGAAATCCTACTATTAAATCGATGCTTCAATAGTAATTCTTTATGAGTATATCCAAGATTTTCAATAGGAGCGGTATAGAGATAATTTGGTGAGCGCCAATGAAGATATTTGTCCCAACCTTCTGCTAATATTCCTTTAAAACCTAAATTTCTAGCAAATTCCGCAATCTTATTATTGTATATAAGCTCAGTATTCCTGAACACTTCAGGCTTTACCTTAAACAGCTCCCAGATTTTTCTGCGATGCAGAAGTATTTGTTCGATAAATTCTTCTTTTGAATATAGAAATGCTAGGGAGTGATAATATGTCTCATTAAGTAGTTCAACTTTTCCAGTACTTACTAATTTAGCAAAACTGTTTATTAACTTAGGCTGATACAGCATTGCTTGATCTATGAATGTCCCACTAATTGAATAAGAACATTTGAATTCAGGATACTTTTTGAGTAAATAATAGATAAGATCATTTGTTGGGAAATAACTCTTTTTAGAAACCTTACCTAATATTTCTTCATTATCCTGGGAGAAAACATCTTTATCTTTGGTAATGTCAAAATAATTGAAAGAATTTAATCTACGAGGTTGATGTACTTGGAAATAGAAACAAACAGCCTTAGAAGGCTTATTTTTGCTTTTCACTTACAATAGACTTTGATAAACTTCTAACACTTTATCAGCTTGGGAAGACCAAGTCAATTGGGCAACATCATGATAGCCGTTCTGGCTTAATGATTCAGAAAGGGTATCATTATAAAGTATTGAAAGTATTTTTGAAGCCATAGCATCGATATCCCAGAAATCTACTTTTAAGCAATTCTTAATAACTTCAGAAACTCCAGATTGTTTTGATATTAAGACCGGAGTGCCATTCTTCATAGCCTCTAAAGGAGTTATACCAAAAGGCTCAGTAACAGAAGGCATTACGAAAAGATCTGCATGTCTATAAGCTTTATCAACCTCATCATGGCTTAAAGCTCCAGCAAAGACAACATTATCCTTAATACCTAGATCAAAAGCCATTTCAACAAGCTTATTTAACATCGGACCATTACCAACAAAAACAAATTTTACATTTCTCTTTTTACTTACCACTTTTTGGGCAGCCTTAAGCAGGTAATCTGCTCCTTTTTGGATAGACATACGAGCTAAAAATAGAACGATCTTTTCCTTACTATTTTTGTATCCTTGTGAGACATACTCTTTAGGTTCATTATTAACTGCATTATGTACAACAGCAATTTTATTAGGATCTATTCCATATTTATCAACCAGGATATTCTTTGTGTACTGAGATACAGCAATAATTTTATCTGCGAAATTTAATGCCTGTGTTTCATAATCCAGTATAGTTGGATGAGGATTAAAAGCTGATCTATCATATTCAGTTGAATGGACATGAAATATTAAAGGTTTTCTTAATACTTTCTTAGCTTCTATAGCTGCAAAGGCTGTCATCCAATCATGAGCATGAATTAAATCAGCATCAACATTTTTAGCTATCTTTGAAGCAATAAGTCCGTATCTTTGAACCTCCAGCATTAAATTAAAGCCGTAAAGATCATTATCCTGATCAAAAGTTTTACCTTTTGGTGAGTAATTAAAAAAAGTTCCACTAATATATGGAGTCATTAAAGTGGAGATTGTAATATTTTTAATCTCATCCTCACTTAGATCAAATTCTGCAGCATTTACAAGATTGAAGGAATCAAAGTTGAATTTACGAGGTAATTTAGGTACCACAAAGGTCATATTTACCCCTTTAGAAGCTAATGCATAAGTTAAGTCTCTACAGACTACACCTAATCCTCCATTCATTACAGGGGCCATTTCCCATCCGAACGTTAATACTTTTAATGCTCCCATGTGGCAGTGAGTCTCTTTATTAATTGAAATCTAAAATTATGATATAATAATTTTCAAAGGAAGGGAAATATTTACTGAAAATTTCCCAAAAGCTAGATCAAAGCTCAAATTGATCAATACCATAAAAAAGAATAAGCAATTTCAAAGAAGAAGTAAAGGTGGGACCGCACATAAATATGTAATATGGGCCCTTGTTTGTAAATTATTTAGTTTACAAACAAGGGCTCTTTTATTTAAATATTATTTTATTTGTTAACCAAATCACAATGTCAGACAAATTTATTGATTTTAAAAATGATATTCCAGATTATGTTCGTACCGAGAAAGATTTCGAAATATTCTGCATGCGACATTCCAGCGAACATGTCTTAACTCAAGCCATGCTAGATCTATATGGTAGTGATAAGCTCATAATGGCCATGGGTCCAGCCACGGAGGATGGTTTCTATTTTGATTTTGAACTGAAAGAGGGAGAAATAAATGAATCGGATTTTGAAAAGATCGAAGCAAGAATGGAAGAGATCAAAAAAGATAAACAAATAATTGTTCGTAAGGAGGTATCGTTAGATGAAGCTAAAGAAATGTTCAAGGATAATAAATACAAAATGGAATGGCTGGAGCAGATCAATGAAGCAGGTGAAAAAGTCACAATTTATGAATATGCTGACAAATTTGTTGACCTTTGTAAGGGGCCTCATGTTTCAGATACATCCATGATTGGACATTTTAAATTATTAAAAATGGCTGGCGCTTATTGGCATGGAGATGAAAAAAATATCATGTTAAAAAGAATTTATGGTACTTCTTTTAAGACCAAAGATGAGCTTGATAAATATCTAAATATGTTAGAAGAAGCTAAAAAAAGAGATCATAAAAAACTTGCTAAAGAGCTGGATCTATTGGTTTTTTCTCCATTAATTGGAAGTGGTTTTCCTATGTACACACCTAGAGGCACAGTGCTTAGAAGTCAAGTTTACAATTTCTCAAGAGAATTGAATGAAAGCATTGGGTATGAAGAAGTTTCAACTCCAAATGTTAATAGGGCGGAGCTATTCAAGGTTAGTGGACATTATGAGAAATACAAAAATGATATGTTAAGAGTAGTTTCTCAATACTCTGATGAAGAATTGTATTTTAAACCCATGAATTGTCCTCAACATACTCAAATATTCGCTTCTAGACAAAGATCATACAAAGATTTGCCAATTAGAATAGCTGATTTTGCTAATTTAGCTAGAGATGAAAAGCCAGGCGAATTAAATGGGATATTAAGATCCAGAATATTTACTCAGGATGATGGGCATTGTTTTTGTAGAGAAGATCAGATAAAGCAGGAGTTTAAAAATGTAGCTAAAGTGATTAAGAAGGCTTTATCAGTATATGGTCTTGACTACAAGATCAGACTATCTTTCTGGGATCCG
>Ga0172371_10011816_pt1 | contig 11578 bp, 11 predicted proteins | sample Lak12m_FD_114543 | JGI IMG/M metagenome (GOLD analysis project Ga0172371, IMG submission 114543) | Freshwater microbial communities from Kabuno Bay, South-Kivu, Congo - kab_022012_12m | ecosystem: Environmental > Aquatic > Freshwater > Lake | place: Democratic Republic of the Congo: South-Kivu...
AAGCTGTTGGCCAAGGAGCACAAGCCCAAGAAGGACCTGGTAGGCGCCGGCAAGAACGGCGAGAGGTCCGGGGGCGAAAAGCCGTCACGCCCAGATGGCGAAGGTTCATAGCCTTTTCACCTGTGGCGAGTGCGGCCATGAGGCGCACAAGTGGCTCGGGCGATGTCCGGGCTGCGGCGCCTGGAACAGTTTCACGGAAGAACGATTTGAAGGACGGGCGGCCGACCCGGCCAGAGTGATGGAGGTGACGCCCCGGCGCATCGACGAGATCGAGGCGCAGGCGGCGGAACGCGTGGCGACACGCATCTCCGAGCTGGACCGGGTTCTTGGCGGAGGCATAGTGCCGGGCTCTATCGTGCTGGTCGGCGGTGAGCCGGGAATCGGCAAGAGCACCCTGCTGCTGCAGGTGCTTTCCAACCTCTGTCGCGATCACCGCGTATTACTGGTTTCAGGCGAAGAATCTGCCGCGCAGGTGAAGTTGCGCGCCGACCGGCTCCTGCATGACGTCGGTCCGGTGGAGATTCTGGCCGAGACGAACCTGGAAGCGGTTCTGGCAGCCCTGAAGAAGGCGCGGCCGGAAGTGGTCGTGGTCGACTCGGTGCAGACGCTCTACAGCGAGGAGATCGGCTCGGTGCCGGGCTCGGTGAGCCAGGTGCGCGAGGCGGCCGGCAAGCTTATGCGCCTGGCCAAGGAGGAGGGCGTCGCGGTCTTCCTGGTAGGCCACGTGACCAAGGAAGGCGCGCTGGCCGGCCCGAGGGTGCTGGAGCACATGGTCGATACCGTGCTGCAGTTCGAGGGCGACAGGAATCTGACTTACAGGGTTTTGCGTTCGGTCAAGAACCGTTTTGGTTCGACCAACGAGATCGGCGTCTTCGAGATGAAGGAGTCGGGGCTGGAGGTGGTCGATGATCCCTCGGCCCTGTTTCTGGAAGAGGGCGAGCGCAGTTGTGGCTCGTCGATCCTGGCGGCGCTGGAAGGTAGCCGCGCGCTGCTGGTGGAAGTGCAGGCGCTGGTCGCCGGCACGGGCATGCAGTATCCGCGCCTGGTCGGCAACGGCATCGACCGCGGCCGGCTGGCGATGATCGTGGCGGTTCTGGGACGCCGCGCGGGGTTGAACCTCGCGGGCAGCGACATCTTCGTGAATGTCGCCGGCGGCGTGAGAGTCGATGAGCCCGCGGCGGACCTGGCGGTGGCTCTGGCGATAGCCTCGGCTCACCGGGACCGGCCGCTGAAAGCCAGGGCAGCCTGCTTCGGCGAGCTGAGCCTCACCGGCGACCTGAGGTTCTGCATCGGCGCCGAGCGGCGGCTCGACGAGGCAGTGAAGATGGGAATCGGCACGCTGGTGCTGCCGGCCAAGAATGTGGCGGCGCTGGGGCGCCCGTATGACAGCATCGAGCTGGTGGAGGCGGGAAACCTCTCGCTGGCTCTCGCAAGGATGTTTGACTGACGCAAGGCAGGGCGCATCCACTTTGTGGGCGCTAAATTCGGCCAGGGAGATGCATGGTAGAAACCAGAGGCGACCTGAGGCTTGAGAGCCGGCTGATCGAGGCGCTGCTGCTGGTGGCGCCGGGACGGCCGCTGCGCGAGGCGATCGACAGCATCATCCGCGCCAAGACCGGCGCGCTGATCGTGCTGGGCGATGAGAATTCGATCTCGTTCCTGTTCTCCGGCGGTATCCGCCTGGAGACGGATTTCACGCCCAACCTGGTCTACGAGCTGGCCAAGATGGACGGCGCGGTGATCCTCAACCGGAACTCGACGCGCATCCATCGCGCCAACGTGCAACTGATGCCGGACGCTTCCATCGAGTCGATGGAGACGGGTACAAGGCACAGGACGGCCGAGCGCGTCGCCAAGCAGACTGACGCGATTGCGGTCTCTATCTCGATGGACCGGGACCTGGTGAGCATCTATGTCGATGAGATCAAGTACGTGCTCGCGGAGATCCGGGTGCTGCTGGCAAAGTCGGATCAGGCTCTGCAGACGCTGGAGAAGTATCGCGCACGTCTCGACCAGGTGGCCGACAATCTGACGGCGCTGGAGTTCGAGGACGCGGCGACGCTGCACGATGTCGTCGGCGTGCTGCAGCGCTCAGAGATGGTCTCGCGGGTCGCAGTCGAGATCGAGAGGTATCTGATCGAGCTGGGCAGCGAAGGCAGGCTGATCGCCATGCAGCTGGAAGAGCTGATGACTGGGGTGGCGGCTGACAGGGAGGCGCTTATCAGGGATTACCGGCCGGGCAGAGGGCCGGCCATCGAGACTATCGAGGCAAGGCTCGACTCGTTGATGGCGGACGAACTGTTCGACACCGACACTATCGCCCGGACACTGGGCTACAAGAAGAAAACCAAGGCGGTGGAAGTAAGCCTGACGCCGAGGGGTTACAGGGTGCTCGGCAATATACCGCGGCTGCCGGTCTCGATCATCGAGAATATAGTCGGCCGCTTCGGCAGTCTCAAGGCGCTGTTACTGGCCGGGGAGGATGAACTGGTGAAGGTCGAGGGAGTAGGGCGCGTGCGAGCGCGCGAGATCGGCGAGGGGCTGGTCCAGCTCAGGGAGCTGGCGCTGGCTGAGAAGTACAGTTTCCGCTGAGGCGTTTGACAGCAGGTTTGTTTGTGGCTTTAATATTGTTCTGTTACGACGGGAGGAGGTTGAACCACATTGGTGTATAACGTAGGCGACAAGGTTGTCTACCCGCATCACGGAGCCGGCACGGTCATCAAGAAGGAAAAACGCGATGTCCTGGGGCAGAAGCGTGAGTACCTGACCATCCAGATTTTGCACAATGACATGACCGTCATGGTTCCCGTGGATAGTGCGGACAAGGCTGGGTTGAGGAAGGTCATCGGCAAGCGCGATGTGGATGAGGTCATTGCGGTTCTGCGGCAGGATGAGACCAAGATGCCGAAGAACTGGAACCGCCGCTTCAAGCATAACCGCGAGAAGATCAAGACTGGTGACATCTTCGAGCTGGCCGAAGTGGTGCGGAACCTTTCCATCCGCGAGTCGGAGAAGGGACTCTCCACGGGTGAGAAGCAGATGTTCAATCGCGCCAAGAAGATCCTGGCCAGCGAGCTCATGTACGCGCGCGGCCTGGATGAGATGGAAGCGGACAAGTTCCTCGATGGAGTGCTCAAGGAACTGGGCCCGGCGACGGCGGGAAGAAAACTCGACGACGCACCCTGAAAGGGCGTCCGGAATTTCGGACTCGGGCTGAATGAATTGATAGAATCAGGGCCGCCGGCGCGAAGCGCCGGCGGCCCTTGCTTTTGCTATTTGTTGAGGGAGCGCCTGAATCGGAACGTGGTATTGAGATGATGACCGCATCGTGAAAATATCAGCCTTAATCGCCGCCGGGGGCATCGGCAGCCGCATGGGTACGGATTCTTCCAAGCAGTTGATGATGCTGGCCGGTAAGCCCGTGCTGGCGCATACCGCGGCCATCTTCCAGGAGGCGGCCGAGGTCGGCGAGATCGTCATCGTCATCGACGCGGCCGACGTGGAGCGCTGTCGGGACGAGGTCGTCGAGCGGTATGGACTGGGTAAAGTGTCAGCTGTGGTTGCCGGAGGGACGAACCGTGCGCTCTCGGTTCTGTACGGGCTACGCGCACTCGAGCCAGAGGCCGAGGGGCCAGAAGCCGAAGCCGTCCTGATCCACGACGGCGCCAGGCCGCTGCTGAGAGCGGATCTGTTACAGTCGGGAATCTCCGAGTTCGTGGCTAGCAGCTGCGACGGCGTGGTGTTCGGCATTCCCGTGACTGATACCATCAAGGAAGTCGAGCCAGGAACACGGATAGTGGCGGCCACGCCCGATCGCTCTCGGCTCTGGGCCGCACAGACGCCGCAGCTGTTCAGCCGGTCAGTGCTCGAGCGTGCTTACGACGTCTCAAATGAGATTCTCGCGGACGCGACCGACGACGCGTCGCTGGTCGAACGGGCGGGCGGCATCGTGAAAATGGTCATGGGCAGCCCTGAGAACATCAAACTGACGACTCCCATGGATGTGCTCGTTGCGGAGGAAATCCTGCGGCGGCGCGGTAATTAATGAAGCGGCAACTATCTCATCCGGAAGCTGACAGATGAAGCTACGCACTGGCATCGGCATCGACGCGCACAAGTTCGCCGCGGGGCGGCGGCTGGTGCTGGGCGGGGTCGAGATCGATCATCCCGAGGGCCTGGAGGGCCATTCGGACGCCGATGTGCTGTCACACGCGATCGGCGATGCGCTGCTGGGCGCCGCCGGGCTGGAGGATATCGGGCATTATTTTCCCGATACCGACCCACAGTACAAGGACGTATCCAGCCTGGAGATGCTGGTGAGAATCGTGGAGCTCATCCGCCAGCGCGGCTGCGAGGTCGGCAATATCGATGCGGTGCTGGTGCTCGAACAGCCGCGCATCGCGCCCTATCGCGAACGCATGCGTAAGGCGCTGGCGGGAGCGTTGGAAATCCCCGCAGGCGATATCAGCATACGCGGCACTACCACGGAACAGATGGGATTCACCGGCCGCGGCGAGGGCATCGCGGCCTGCGCGACATGTTTGGTAGAATGCCGAGGGAGCATAATATCGGAGATGGACCTCTGACGGGCTACGGAGACTGACAGGAGACAGCATATGTACGCCATAAACTTCTATTCCCATATCTATGACGACCAGCTCCGGCACCGCCGCAAGACGGCGACGGTCAGGCTCGGCGACAAGAGCCACAAGTACCGCAAGGGCAGCCTGGTCTGGATCACCATCGGCCGCAAGTACGGGCCGCGGCAAAAGTTGTTCACCGCCATCATCGACAGCGTCGAGGTGAAACCCATCGACGATCTCTCGCCGCGCGACATCGAGCGCGAGAATCCGGAGTTCCGCCGTGTCGATGAGGTCGTGCATCTGCTGGGGCAGATCTACAACCGTCCCGTGACCCTGCAGGACACGGTTACGGTCGTTCATTTCTCCGACGTCAGCGAGTAGCCGGCAACCCGGCCATGAGCGACGGTCACACTTCTGCCGAGCGTGCCGGCGGCACGGTTCCCGGTCCCGTGCGGGTGCGCTTCGCGCCGAGCCCGACGGGCACCCTGCACATCGGCTCGGCCCGTACGGCCCTCTACAATTATCTTTTCGCGCGGCATCTCGGCGGCACCTACATCCTCAGGATCGAGGATACCGACGTGGCGCGCTCCCACCCCGAGCACGAGCAGTCGATCATGCGCGACCTGGCCTGGCTGGGGCTGGAATGGGACGAGGGACCTGATATCGGCGGTCCCGCCGGTCCCTACCGCCAGAGCGAGCGGGTGCGAGAGGGAATCTACCGCCAGGCAGCCCAGCGGCTGCTCGACGAGGGCAAGGCCTACTACTGTTTCTGTTCGCAGGAGCGTCTGGAGCAGCTCAAACAGGAGACGCTGGCCCGCGGCGAGATGCCCAAGTACGACCGCCGCTGCGCCGCGCTAGCACGCGAGGAGGCGGCTGCCAGGGTCGAGACCGGCGAGGCGGCGACCATCCGTTTCGGCGTGCCCGATATCGGCATCACCGTAACCGACATCATCCACGGCCGCACCGACTTTTCATCCGAGGTAATCGGCGACTTCATCATCATGAGGTCTGACGGCGGCGTCTCCTATAATTTTGCCGTTGTCGTCGACGACATCGCCATGGGGATCACCCACGTCATCCGCGGCGAGGACCATCTCACCAACGCGGCCCGGCAGGTGCTGGTGTTTGAAGCGCTCGGCCACGAGCCGCCGGCCTGGGCGCACCATTCGCTTATCATGGGGCCGGACGGCGGCAAGCTCTCCAAGCGCCACGGCGCCACTTCGGTCGGCGATTTCCGGGACATGGGCTACCTTCCCTCTGCTATCATTAATTATTTGGCGCTGCTGTCCTGGTCGCCGGGCGAGGAGCGCGAGAAACTTTCCAAGGCGGAGATGGTCGGCGAGTTCGAGCTGCAACGAGTCTCGAAAAGCCCGGCGATCTTCGACATCCAGAAGCTCGACTGGCTCAATGGCAAGTACATCCGCGACCTGACGCCGGTCGACCTGCACCAGGCGCTCGAGCCTTATCTGGATCAGATCGGGCAGGACAAAGGTGACGGGCGGCGGGCGATCGCGGGGCTCGACGTAGAAGCGGAGCAGCTGGCCGTAGCCGAACTGGCTCTGCAGACTTCCATGGCGACTCTTGGCGACGCCGTCAGGCTGCTGCCGGAGTTCTTCACCCTAACGGAACTGGAAGGCTCGGAGGCAGTCGAGGAGTTGCGCGACCAACAGGCCGCCGCGGTCATCGATCTGGCACTGGAGAGATACGGAGCCATCTACGGCAGCGAAACGGCTTCAGGCAGCGAACCCGCTCCCGGTGGAGCGTCAGCATCCGCGGAGCCGGCGAGCGGCGAGGCGATGATCGTTAAAGCGCAGCAGGTCATCCAGGAGATGAAAAAGGCCTGCAAGGAAGCGGAAATTCCGGCCAAGCGGCTTTACCGTACCTTGAGGATAGCGCTGACCGGCCGGACCTCAGGGCCCGAGCTGCCTTTCCTGCTAGCGGGGCTGGGCCGGGAGACGGTGCGCCAGAGGCTGGAATCGGCGAGAAAGTTCACGGGATAAAAATGGTTAAGGGATGAAAAAAGTTCACAGGAAAACCAATCGTGGATAACATTCAAATCTACAATACGCTTACGCGCCGCAAGGAAGAGTTCGTCCCGCGCGACCGGGGCAAGGTGGGCATCTACGTGTGCGGGCCGACGGTCTACGGCTATGTGCATGTGGGCAACGCCCGTCCATACGTCTTCTTCGCCGTGCTATCCCGCTATCTGCGACACATCGGCTACGAAGTCAACCTGGTCGAGAACCTCACCGACGTAGACGACAAGATCATCGACAAGGCTAACGAGGAAGGCGTCACCTCTGACGAGATCGCCGCACGTTTCTCTGAGGCCTACATCGAGGATACCGGGCAGCTGGGCCTGGGGCGCCCCGATATCGAGCCTCGCGCGACCGAGCACATCGAGGAGATCATCGGGCTGTGCAAGGATCTGATCGAAGCGGGTTTTGCCTACGAGACCGGTGGCAGCGTCTACTACCGCGTGCGCGAATTCTCACAGTACGGCAAGCTCTCAGGCCAGAAGACCGATCAGATGAAGCATTGTGAGCTGGCCCGCGAGGGCGAGGCCAAGGAGAGCCCGCTGGATTTCGCCATCTGGAAGGCGGCCAAGCCCGGCGAGCCCAGTTGGGAGAGCCCCTGGGGGCTCGGGCGGCCCGGCTGGCACATCGAGTGCACGGCCATGTCGCTCAAATACCTGGGCCGCAAGTTCGACATCCATGGCGGCGGGCGCGACCTCGTATTCCCCCATCATGAGAACGAGATTGCCCAGGCCGAGGCTGTGACCGGCACCGCCTTCGCCAAATACTGGATGCACAACGGCATGATCACCCGCAAGGACGAAAAGATGAGCAAGTCGATCGGCAATATCTTCCTGCTGCGGGAATTCCTCAAGAACTACGATCCGCGGGTGCTCATCCTCTTCTTTTTAAGCTCTCACTACCGCAGCCCGCTGGAGTTTTCGGAGCGCAATCTCGACGAGGCGGCGCAGCAGTTGGAGCGCTTCCGCAACTGTATGTGGAAGGTGGACGGCGTTCTGAATGCTGGGGGAACTGCGGAGACATCCGAGAGTTCGGAAGACGCTGGAGCTTCTGATGGCGAGAAAGCCCCGGGAACTTCTGGAAGAGAGGCTGTCGTGGAATCCGGGCTTGCCGGGCAGGGAAAGGTCCTCAGTGACGCCATCGATCGCGCTCGCGAGGAGTTCGAAACGGAGATGCGCGATGACGTCAACACAGCCGGCGCGCTGGCTGCCGTCTTCGGACTGGTGAAGGCTATCAACGAGTACGCCGAGGCTGCTTCGGTCACCGGCGATGTCGATACGGGACTGCTGACGGGCGCCAGGGACGAGCTGTCCAGCTTGCTGTCGATCCTGGGCATCGAGATCTCACCGGACGAGTACGGGGAGGCCGGAGTCGGGCAGGAGCTTCAGGATCTCGTGGAGCAGCGCGAGCAGGCGCGCCAGGCCAAGGATTATGCCGCCGCTGACGAAGCGCGCGACAAGCTGGCGGCCGCCGGGTATGAGGTGCGCGACACGCCACAGGGCCCCAAGCTGGTCAAGAAGGATTAGGCAGCGGCAACCAGCCGGCGGAGGAAGCGCTCATGATCTACATCATCGATGGCTACAACGTGATACGCACCCGTCACCCCGGTGAAATCGCGAGGGAAGATCTTGAAGACGCGCGGCAGTCCCTGGTCGAGGAAGTGATCAGCCACATCGCCATGGCCGGCGGCGAGGCGTTCATAGTCTTCGACTCCAAGGTCGCCGAATCGCCCGAATGCCACCCGGTTCCCAATACTGCCGTCACCGTCTGTTACTCCTCGGCCTCAATGATCGCCGACATAGTCATCGGAAAACTGGTCCAGGACAAGCTAGCCGCCACCAAGGATGACCTTCGCGTGGTCAGCGCCGACTGGGAGGTCCAGAAGGGCGCCCTCATGAAACGGGTCGAACGCATCACTCCCAGGCAATTTCTCGATGATATGAAAAAAAATGAAAAAAAGGTTGCAATCTCTCCCGAAATGGATAGAATGCGTTGGAAGCTTGAACATAAAGTAGACGTAGAGACTTTGAGGAAACTGGAGGAAATGCGGAGGGGGCGCGGATAGCAGAGCCGCGCGGGTTCCATCGGAATCTGGCCCAGAAGCAGGCGGGAAGGTTTTTTCAGGCCATTGGCGAAAACCGTTCCGCGGACACTAAACCCGGCGATTTATCCGGTAACAGGCTGGATAAGGAGAGGGGGAGAGTCTTGAAGACTTCAACGGGGCAGGACGAGGACATCATGCTTATCGCGAAGGCGCGCTCCGGCAGGCTGGACGCGTTCGAGGCGATCATCTCCAAGTATCACGGTTTCGTCAAGCTTAAGGCCAGCTCCTACTTCATGTCGGGGGGCGACACGGACGATCTGGTCCAGGAGGGACTCATCGGCCTCACCAAGGCCATACGCGATTACCGCGACGATCGCGAGGCCTCTTTCCGCAGCTTTGCCGAGCTTTGCATCACCCGGCAGATAATCACCGCCATCAAGACCGCTTCGCGGCAGAAGCACCAGCCGCTGAACAGCTACCTGTCCCTGAGCCATTCCCCGACCTCTCATGATGAAGGCGAATGCTCGTTGGGTGACATCCTGCCCGGCTCGCCGGTCCACGATCCGCTCAACGTGGTCATCAGCTCCGAGGAGGTGGCCAGCCTCAAGGACTGTTTGGGGCGCCTTCTAAGCGACCTCGAGACGAGCGTCCTCAGTCTGTACCTGGAAGGCCATTCCTACGAGCAGATAGCCGCCGAGATCGGCTATGACACCAAGAGCGTAGACAACGCCCTGCAGAGGATTAAGCGTAAGGTAGACCTTCACCTTCAGAGCCGGCAGGTGTATCTGTAGGCCGAAAGTTGTAGCTGAAAAGGCCGGAAGTCGTACTCGACGACAGATAACCCGGTCTGAACTCGCGAATATATGAGGCGCCCGTAACGGGCGCCTCTTTTTTTCCCACACCTGAGATTTTCCATAAATATCTTTCCATGTTAAGCGATTGAAATCGGTGTTTAGGATTTTGATAGCGTGGCAGTGAAGAGGTATGGGCAGCAGGGGGGACATCCAAGGAAGATTCGGGCAGCTTCGGCGCATCGAAATCGAAAACGGCGTCGACGGTTCGAGCTGGAACGGCGGATTGCCGTCCTTACGCTGGTATCTCCTTCCGCTGGCAATGGTTGCGTTAGTGCTGCCAGCCATCCTGATCCTTTTCCAGTTCACGGCGCCGCCGCTTACAGTTACCGAGGACACTGAGACCGGATACATCACTGTGGAGAATGCCAACGTCAAGGGTGTCTGGCACTACGCCGCCATCGCGGCGGACAATTACAACCAGGCCGGCGGCAGCCTCTATGAGCTCTACAACAAGCAGCTGGATCCCGGCATGTCTCAGAACCTGGTCGCCTATTACAAAATCCCCGGTTGGGGCAACGGCTCATCGACACCGGTGTGGTTCGGGATCGGCGGCCTGGGTTCGACCTCTACATACGCCTCCGACAATCAGCCGTCTGCCACGGGCAGCAACGATTTCACCGATTTCATCGCTGAGAACAACCTGAGCGGAATTCTGGAATCGCACAACACGGACGTCGACCAGTCGGGCAACGCCTTCCTCGATTTCACCTACCGGGTCAGGAACCAGGCGACAGGCAAGGAATGGTACAGGATCACAAAGCACTGGACCGTCAAGCAGGACGGCGCTGTTCAGTTGCAGATCACGTGGAACACGCTGGCGGACGGCTGGTTCAGCGAACCAGCCGTCCGCTTCAACTGGGACAGGAACAAACTGTGGGACCGGTGGCACAAATACGGTTATAACTGGGGCTCCACACCCTCGAACAAGTACCTTCTGGGAACGGATAACCTGGCGTCTTACCTGCCGTCGAGCCTGAGTTCCGGCCAGGTGGTCTACTTGTCCTGGGATGTCCTGAACCAGTTCTTCGCCGAATTTATTTCACTGGAAGGCTCGCCCGACGGGTCGTTGGTCACGGTGTCCGGTAGCCTCGGGTTCGGCGCGGGAGCGCTGCAGGACCACACTCTGGAGCAGAGTGTGGGCGAGCTGATGGAAGGTTCCAACCTGATCGGCGCTTACGCGATGGCGTGGATGGAGTGGTGGGGTGGCAATCCGCCAAACGGAACCCGATACCAGTTTCTGAGCGCGAACACCAGCTGGAACGATAATTTCACCATCGCCTTTAGTGATGTGGTCAATGAGCCTCCCGATATCCACATTGTCGGCGTCGAGCCTGGCAATGACGGCGCGAGGTTCAGTTGGCATACCGATGTCATCGCTGATTCGGAGGTCGTGGTTACGGACATTGCTGGCGGCGTCGTGGCGGATGTGAAGAACAGCTCTCTGGTTCAGGATCACTCAGTTCCGGTGGCGGGCCTGCAGGCCGGCACAGCGTATGCTTACCACGTTAAAAGCACTGATGTCGCGGGCGGCCTGGCGGCGAATAAGAGCTACGACTTCACGACGCTCAGCGGCGCTCCCTTCACGCTCACGCCGAAAGTCACGAAGCTTTACTGGAAGACCGCACAGGATTATTCCAAGCGCCGGCTTTCCGTGGATTTCACGGTGACCAACCTGGGCCCGGCGCTTGCCAGGTCGGTTGCGGTTACCTTGGTTACCAATAATCGCAGGGCCAGCCTGCTCACGGGCTTGCCGATAGCGCTCGGGGATATCGCTCCGGGGGCCGGCACCGGTTATACTCTGACCTTCCAGCTCAGGAAAACCAGCGACAAGAACACTTTCACAGTCGGCATATCCGGCGTGGCCACGGCGCCCAGCGGCACTGTGCTCAAATTTCCCTGACGGGTAGCCTCATTCCCCAGCATGAAGAAAACGCCGTCCCCAGAGGCGTTTTCTTCGTTTATAATTGATTCTGCATCTCACCAGCCGGTGTAGCTCAGTTGGCTAGAGCAGCTGATTTGTAATCAGCAGGCCACGGGTTCGAATCCTGTCACCGGCTCCAG
>Ga0172371_10011821_pt1 | contig 11577 bp, 6 predicted proteins | sample Lak12m_FD_114543 | JGI IMG/M metagenome (GOLD analysis project Ga0172371, IMG submission 114543) | Freshwater microbial communities from Kabuno Bay, South-Kivu, Congo - kab_022012_12m | ecosystem: Environmental > Aquatic > Freshwater > Lake | place: Democratic Republic of the Congo: South-Kivu...
AGTACAGTCCGTTCGTTACAGGCATTTGCCAGCCGATCCCGAACTCATCGGTCAACCGGAAATAGTTGCCATCCCGGTAAGGGTCCTTTCTCAGTGGGGCATGGATCGGGGGACGGGGTTTTGCGGTGCCCACATCGGTTTTGAAAAGGGCAGCCATGGCAGGATCGAACTCGGCCAGTTGGGTGATCTCATCCTGAACATGGGACTCACTGTCAATCCCGAGGTATTTCTTGAGATTCCGCAGTGCCCGGATATTAATGCCCGTCACCGCCGCAGCCCCCAGATCAAACGGGATCCGGTCGGGCTCCCGGTGCTCCAGGGCCATCATAACCCTCTCATAACTGGTCATTTCCATCGGGCTAAAACAGTAACTTAAATTTGGAAGGTAAGTTAATCCGAAAACAGGCGGATACAAAAGAGTTTGTTAACCTTAAAGGGTACTTTGTTGCCTTATTCCTTATTCCTTGTCCTTTTCCTTGCGCCTTGCGCCTTGAGCCTTGAGCCTTTTTATCGTTACGGATTCCTCGCTGCGCTCGGAATGACACCTTTTGTCATGTCGCCTCCTTTTTCTATTTTTATATTTAACCAGCGGATTGCTGGGTCATTACCATGACTGCACCGATTACAGATGAGGAGCATAAGGGCCGGGATGTTGAGGCCATTGAGATTGACCTGCTGCTGGAGGGAATATTCCAGAGGTATGGGTACGATTTCCGGGAGTATGGAAAAGCCCATGCCAGAAGGCGGATCCTTCATCGTCTGGGGCTTACGGGATTTCAATCCATCTCCGAATTGCAGCATCAGGTGTTAAAGGATGAGTCACTGTTTCATATCCTCCTTCAGGATCTGTCAATCAACACCACCGAGATGTTCCGTGATCCTGAATTCTTCCTTGAACTCAGGGAGCAGGTGATTCCTGTGCTAAAAACCTACCCCTTTTTAAAGATCTGGCATGCAGGATGTTCCACCGGCGAAGAGGTGTATTCCATGGCCGTAATCCTGCAGGAAGAGGGGCTGCTCAACCGATCACAGATCTATGCTACGGATTTTAATCCGGTCGTGCTTAAAGCCGCCCGGGAAGGGATATACCCGGCCCGGCTGATGAAGGATTACACCACCAATTACATGAAGAGTGGCGGGAAGCACTCTTTTTCAGATTATTACAGCGCCCGCTATGATTCGGCCATTCTGAAGAAATCCCTGAAGGAGAATCTGGTTTTTGCTGACCATAACCTGGTCACCGATGGGGTTTTCGGAGAAATGAACCTGGTGATGTGCAGGAATACGCTGATCTATTTCAACAAGGGCCTCCAGAACAGGGCCATTGGGTTGTTCAGTGATAGCCTGATCCCGGGGGGATATCTGTGTCTGGGGTCGAAGGAGAACCTGACCTTCTCATCTCACCGGGACTCCTTCACGCCGGTGGTGGCCAAATGGAGAATCTTCAGAAAAAAATACTGACGGATCATGAAGAGCGGACAAGCCAGGCCGTACGATGCGATTGTGATCGGCACCTCCGCCGGTGGGTTGGATGCGCTTGGGGTCATTCTGCCGGCCATTGACGCGAACCTCCCGGTACCGGTCCTGATTGTCCAGCATATCAGTGCTTCCAGTGACTTTTATATCGTTAAACATTTTGACCGGTTATGCACGCTGAAGGTGGCGGAGGGCGCTGAGAAAGCCTCCCTGGAGCCCGGCCATGTGTATTTTGCTCCTCCCGATTACCATTTGCTCGTTGAGGAGGACCATACGCTGAGTCTTTCCAATGATGAAAAAGTGAACTATTCACGTCCCAGCATCGATGTGCTGTTTGAAACCGCCTGCTGGGTTTTTAAGGACCGTCTGATCGGCATCGTTCTCACCGGCGCCAATTGGGACGGCGCCCGGGGACTGGAACAGATCGGTATTGCCGGCGGACTGACGATCGTTCAGAATCCGCTGAATGCATCTGTTTCGAGAATGCCCGAGGCTGCCATTGAGAAAAGAAAGCCGGATCACATTCTTGACCTGGATGAAATCGGGCCTTTTATTAACACTCTGTTCGGACTGCCCCGTGCTCAGTCGGTCAGATAGTTCCCGATGGTTTTCAGCAGGTCCTCGAGGTGGATTGGTTTAGGCAGGTAATCATCGCAACCGGCCTGAAACAGCCGGTCGGTGTCCACATCATCCGTAAAAGTCGTCTGAGCAATCACCGGCAATCCTGGCCGTATCGCCTTGATGGCCTCGGTGGCACGGAATCCATCCAGGACCGGCATCCGCAGGTCCATCAGGACCAGTTTGATTTCAGGATCGGCCTGGCACATGGATATGGCCTCCATGCCGTTTTTTGCCCATAGAAGCGTTGCCCGGGTGCGGATCAGGGCAGCTTTGAAGAACAGCATATTCGTTTCCACATCCTCAACGATCAGGATTGTTTTTCCGGTCCAGTTTGGGATCGCATTGATGCTCATACTCTGGCTAATTTTAATATGTTTTCAAGCTCACTGATCTTGAAAGGTTTGCTGATATATGCATTCATTCCCTCAGAAACAAGTTTCTCCAATTCTCCCTTTACGGCATTGGCGGTCATTGCAACGATAGGCAGCGGGACTGATTCTCGGTGTTCAGTTTCCCATGCCCTGATGTCCTTTGTGGCTTCCACTCCGTCCTTGATTGGCATCTGGATGTCCATCAGCACAATATCATAATGATTAGTGGTGGCAAGCTCAAGTGCAATCTGTCCATTCTCAGCAATGTCCACCTTATGTCCGAGTTTTGTGAGGTTGATCAGGGCGACCCTCTGATTAATCGGATTGTCTTCGGCCAGTAAAACCTTCAGGCTGCGGACCTTGACCTCCTCGCTTACAGTTGGTTCAGCTGTTACCTTCTCCGTTGGTTTCGGATTGCCAAAAACAGCAGTAAACCAGAACGTTGATCCCTTTCCTTCTTCACTGTCAACTCCAATCTCGCCATTCATCAACTCCACGAGACGTTTCGATATCGTAAGTCCCAGACCGGTTCCGCCGAATTTCCGGGCAGTGGAGACATCGGTTTGGGAGAAGGCCTTAAACAGTTTTGCCCTCCCTTCGCCGCTGATTCCAATACCGGTGTCAATCACCTTAAAGAGCAGCTTAATGGAAGTGCTGGACCGTTCAATTAATTCAATCTGACAGGTGACACCACCGGTTTGGGTAAACTTGATGGCATTGTTGATCAGATTGATCAGGATCTGTTTGGTCCGGAGCGGATCACCGCTGATTTCCGGGGGAATTTCCCGTGAAACTTCATGCTTCAGGTAGATTCCCTTTTTCGTTGCCTGGAATTGCAGCAGTTTGATTGTTTCGTCGAGTTTGTCGAACAGATTGAAATTGATCCGCTCGAGAGAGATCCGGCCGGCCTCAATCTTCGAAAAATCGAGAATATCATTGATAATGCTGAGAAGATTATCCCCTGACAGCCGGATAATCTGAACGAAATCCATTTGTTCCGGACTTAAATCCGTTTGCGTGAGTATTTCAGTCATGCCGATGATCCCATTCATCGGGGTCCGGATTTCGTGACTCATGTTGGCCAGGAACATGGATTTGGCCATGTTGGCAGATTCTGCCTCATCCTTGGCCAGTTGAAGGGCTGTTTTATCGTTATGTCTTTCCGTTACGTCCCTGGCAATGCCGATCAGTCCGCTCAGATCCCCGTTGCTGTCGATGATAGGATTGATCCTGTATTCCATCAAAACCTGATCCGTCTGATTCCGGCCAATCCAAAGCTCCATTCTTGTTGCCTCACGCGCCATGATCACCCGGATTTCCGCCTCATCAAGCTGAGATGGCAGCGCAGGCGCTTCAAGTTCATGGTTGGCTTTTCCTATGACCTGGTCATAATGCAGTCCGGTAAGATTCTCAAAGGCAAGATTGCAGCCCACGAATTTCAGATCCCGGTTTTTATAGTATACCACGTCGGGAATGGTTTGCAAAAGACTTGTTAGGAGAGTATTGCTGCTCTCCAGTGAGGTTTGAATTTGTTTTCTTTCCTTGATCTCGTCCTCCAGCTTCATGTGCTTATTATGCAGATCCAGGAAAACCCTCACTTTTCCGCGAAGAATATCCGGATTGATGGGTTTTGTGATAAAATCCACCGCTCCTGATTCAATTCCTTTAACCACATGGAAATCTTCACGATAAATGGCTGAAACAAAAATGACCGGCAGGAATTTTGTTTCCTGGCTTGATCTCATAAGTGTCACTGTCTCATATCCATCCATTTCAGGCATCTGAACATCAACCAGAGCCAATGCAAATTGATCGTAGAGGGTCTTTTGCAGGGCCTCGTTACCGGAAAGAGCCCTGACGATCTGGACATCAAAGGTGGATAGCAGCCTTTCCAGCGCTACCAGATTCTCCACCTTGTCATCGACAATCAGTATTTTAGGTTTTTCTGCCATGGCGACCTTCCCCTTATTTTTTCATCCAAACCCGCAAGAGGGTAATTAACTTGTTAATATCCACAGGCTTGGAAATATAATCTGAAGCTCCTGCATCCAGACATTTCTGGCGATCCTCTTTCATTGCCTTTGCCGTAAGGGCAATGATCGGCGTTTTGGCAAACCTGGGATTCTTTCTGATCTCTCCCATTGCCTCATAGCCGTCCATTTCAGGCATCATGATATCCATCAGAATTGCATCAATTTCATCATTCGTCTCGAGGATCTCGAGAGCTTTTTTACCATTGGCTGCTTTCAGCACCCTGATTCCCTTCTCCTCGAACACCTTACCCAGGGCGAATATGTTTCTCATGTCATCATCAACGAGCAGCACCTGTTTGCCGTTAAAAACATCTTCACTCTCATATATTTTCCGGATAATATTCTGCTGTTGCTGAGGCAGGTCTCTCACGATTCTGTGGAGGAAGAGGGTTGTTTCATCCAGAAGACGTTCTTCCGACCTTACGCCCTTGATGATGATGGACTGGGTGTATTTGGTCAACTCTTCATTTTGCTCGCGGGTTAATTCCTGACCGGTATACACAACGATGGGCGGAACGAAAGAAAGATTCATGTCGCGGATATCAGCCAGAAGTTCCATCCCCGACTGATCGGGCAACCCCAGGTCAAGGACGATGCAGTCAAATTCCTCAGATACAAGGAGCTTTTTGCATTCGGCTGCACTGGAGACTTCGGAAATCTCGACGTCTTCCCCTTTCAGCAGCTGACGGATAGCGGTCCGCATGTTTGCATTATCCTCAACGATCATCAGCCGTTTCATTTTACGATCAATAAAATGCTCGATACGGCCGAAGGCTTTGCCGAGTGAATCAGTCGTTACAGGCTTCTGTAGATATCCGATCGCGCCTTTCTGATAGGCATCCATGGTTTCATCCAGGGATGACATCATGTGAACGGGGATATGCCTGATTCGCGGATTTCTCTTGATGTTTTCCAGTACTTTCCAGCCGTCGATCCCGGGCAGCATAATGTCAAGAACTATAGCCGACGGCTGATATTTGTCGGCCAAAACCAGTCCGTCCTCACCGGTTCCTGCCACCAGACATTTGAAATGTTGCTTATGACACTCTTTTACCAGTATTTCTGCGAATTTGGGATCATCTTCAATGATCAGGATGACAAGATCCGACGGGGAGATCTCATCCCGGTCATCTGAAATAAAGGCTTCGGGTATGAAAGCAGGCGGCATGTGCGGCACCGGTTGAGCGACCGGCTGGCCCACCGGCTGGCTGACCGGCTTTTCAACCGGTTCCTCTTTCTTTTCAGTTTGCGATCCGGCAGGGATCACCAGAATAAATTGGGACCCTTTACCTGTTTCGCTTTTAAGATGGATCTCACCTCCCAATAATTTCGCCAGTTCCCTTGAGATGGACAGCCCCAAACCGGTTCCGCCGAATTTCCGGGAGGTACTGCCGTCGGCCTGCTGGAAAGCCTCGAAGATGGCAGCCTGTTTATCCGCAGGAATTCCGATTCCGGTATCTGCAACCTCGATGGAGAGGGTTGGTTTATTCTTAAGGGACGGATTCCTGAATGCGAAATTCTCTGCTGTTTGGGCGAAGGAGACCGTGACGCTGCCTCTGGAGGTGAATTTCAATGCATTGGAAACCAGATTTTTAATGATCTGTTCGATTCTCTGCTGGTCGGTCCTGACGGTCATCGGGCAACCGGGTTGGACGGTAACGGTAAACTCCAGGCTTTTACTTACAGCGGATGGCTTATAGAGGCTGTAGATATTGTCGGCTATGGAGGACACCTGAACATTATCATAGTTAACCGTCATTTTGCCGGCTTCAATTTTCGACAGGTCCAGGATTTCATTGATCAGATTGAGCAGGTCATTGCCGCTTTTGAATATGATCTGGGCTGATTCCACCTCCTCCGGACTCAGCCTGGCTGCTGTGTTCTCGGCCAGGGACTGCGACAGGATCAGCATGGAGTTCAGGGGCGTTCTTAATTCATGGGACATGTTTGCCAGAAATTCCGACTTGTAGCGTGAGGCGACTTCAAGGTCAGCGGCTTTTTTCCGGATTACCTCTGCAGCCTGCTCCAGTTCCCTGTTTTTTTCCTCAATTCTTTCCGACTGTTCCTCGAGCAACTGGGCATTTTTTTCAAGTTCCTGGTTGGTAACCCTCAGTTCCTCCTCCTGTGCCTGGAGCTCCTCCTTTTGTTCCAAAGTTTTGGAGAGCAGCACCTCCATATCTTCTCTTGACCTGACAGATTGAATGGCGATGGCAACATTCGGGGCAGCCATATCCAGAAATTCATCCTGGGTTTGTGAAAAGCCCGTGAGGGAACCCAGTTCAAAAATGGCAATCAGCTGGTTATTGAAAAGGCAGGGAACCACAATAATTTCAGAGGGAATGGCAGATCCGGTGGCTGATTTAACCGGGAAATAATCCGGCGGTATCTGAGTGAGGATGATTTTCTCCTTCTCAATGGCGCACTGGCCCACTATGCCTTCGCCCGTATGTATTTCCTGATTCAGATCCTTGATTTTTGAGAAGGAGTACCCTGCTCCCAGCCTGAGCACACCCCTCTGTGTATCGGCCACATACAAAGCTCCGACCGGAGCATTCACGTATTTGGCAATATACTGTATAATGACCCCGCAAAGATCAGCAAGGCTTTTGTCACCTTTGATCCTGTCATTCAGGCCACTTATTCCCTCCTTCAGCCAATCCTTCCTTTCGGTTTCCTGTTTCAGTGACAGAAGGTCAATCTGCATTTGCTCCAATGCTTTTCCGAGGCTGTCTTTTTCCGTATCGTAGGGATAGACCACTTCCAGGTTGCCCTTTCCGATTTCGGAAGCAAATCCGGCAATTGCCTTGAGCCTGTCCTGCATGCGGTTAACCGAACCGGCCATGATACCCAGCTCATGTTTATCGTGTGCTTCCAGTTTCTTCACATTCTCAATCTGGCCCTGGGAGACCGAGTCCAGGACCTGGGTGGTCTGGATGATCGGCCTAAGCAAAGGATGGATGAAAAAGTAGATCATCAGGGATAACAGAAGGATGCCTATCAGTCCGAGGATGAGGGATCCGACAAACGCTTTCCGGGCGGCTTTATGGATTTCATCCAATGAGGTTAGGATGCAGACTGCCCAGGGGTTCAATGAATCTCCGATCCTCACCGGCGATATCGCCACATAAGTATCAGCGCCATCCGGGTTCTCAAGGATTCCGCCGAAGCTCTTCCCTTCCCTGATCATCGTTTTGAATTCTTCGGAACGATTCCCAAACATGCCCAGCTGGTCGATATTTTTTCCGGCTGATGACTGTTCAGGTCCGTGCACGATGGTGCCGTCATTGGAAATAAACCAGACCTCTGAAGCGAAGGTATTCCCATTCTGATCGATCAGTGGGCTGAAGCTTTTGAGGGTAAAATCGATCCCGGCGAGTCCGATGACCCTTCCGTCTTTTATCACCGGAACCCCGACCGTTGCTTCCAGCAATGAATCCTTGCGACCGCCCTGATCCGGCGGATAGTACCAGTAGGGATCGATCAGGGTTTCCTTCTTTGTTTGCTTGATTACCAGATATTGCGGTGATTCTGATTTTCCATCCTTATTTCTCACCTCATCTCTGGTCACGATAGTACCACCCAGGCGGTCGGCAAGCCAGGTGATCCTTTCGGGATTCTCTTTTTTATCCGGATCTATTTCCCTGACCTCCAGGCTGATCCAATAGGCAAGTGCCTCAGGATTCTCCTCCAGGGATTTAACCAACACCGGAACCAGATTGCTTCTCAGATCTGCGGGGCTATAATCCCTGAAGGCATTATAAGAAAGTGCCAGTACACGGGTATGTCCCAGATCAATATTGAGTTTTGCTGTTGCCCGGGTGGCGATTTCGGAGGCCTCGTTATTCAGCAGATTCTGTGAACTGGTCAGGTTGAGGTTCTTGGTTCGAGTTGAGAAATACCCTACAATGATGGCAGTTACAATAATTGTGACCGAAATAATGCTGGCGGAAAGCCTTTCACGGATACCGATTCTCATAGGATAGGAAGTTAATTCCGTTAAAAGTACATTTTTAGCGGTTCCAAACGCCGAGTTAAGAGGGACATTTAAAACCTGGCGCCTTCCCTGGCCAGAAAATTCAGCCGCTCTTGGCTCTCCGTAAGTTTTTTCCGCAGGGGTGGTACCTGGCTGGCACCAGTGTTTTGAATCAAGCACTTATTGGCAATACCCGCCCGACTGCTAAAAGTGAATTTTTTGGATCGGTTTTTCTGTAGTTTGTTGCTAATCAAATGAGTCTTAGCAATATACTTTAATTAGAAAACATGAAACCACTGGGATTTTACAAATCAATCCTTTTTTTCGCCATACCATCGGGAATTGCATGGTTTGGGATCTATTTCGTGATGCAGAAGCTCCACCAGGCTGGAGTCAACGATTTTGCAAACTTCTTTATCTCATTTGTTATACCGCTTTCTTTAATGCTGATTGCTTCGTTAGTAGCCTACCGGGCAGACAGTTACCGGTTCAACTGGAAAACCTTTGCAGAGAGATTCAGGCTGAAAAGAATGACCAAGACCGATTGGCTCTGTGTCCTGATCCTGATCAGCGTGCAGGTGGGGCTTCAGCTGAGCCTGCAATTCACGGCAAAATGGCTGGTGAAGATACCGTTCTTTTCTCCTCCAGGATTCCTCGTTCCTGTTGTGGATCCCAATGTAGATCCACTCTCGTTTACCAGCACGTTCCTGGGAATATCCTTAAAAGGGCAGTGGTGGGTTGCTGTTGTTTATTTCATCATATTGCTGTTCAACATCTTTGGCGAGGAATTCTGGTGGCGCGGATATATCCTGCCCCGTCAGGAACTGGCTTTCGGCAAATGGACCTGGGTAATCCACGGGCTCATGTGGACCCTGTTCCATTCCTTCTGGAAATGGAATCTCCTGATCCTCCTCCCCTCTTGTCTGTTCTTCTCCTACATTTTGTACAAAAGGAAAAACACCTGGATCGGGATCATCTGCCACATGCTTTTCAACAGTATCCCGTTGATTTTGATCATTTTAGGGATTATTGGATAGAGGAGAAATGCGAGAAGCGAGAGGCGAGAGAAGAAAGAGGAAGCAGAAATGGTATTACTGCAGCAAATTCTTCCTTAATCCTTTTCCTTATACTTGAGCCTTGAGCCTTGCGCCATGAGCCTTTTATTAAAATCCCGGAATGACCAGATAACATGACGCATCAATTGGTCAAGATTGATCAGACTGCCTTTCGGTAAAGCTATTACCTTTAGCGGAAAACCTGATCAACGCCATGAAACACTTTCCGGGAATTCCCATCCGCATACAACCAACCCTTCTTTTTGCCATTATTTTCCATATTCTCAGCGTCCAGAGGGGCCTTCCGCAGAATCTCGCGACCGGATTTTTGGATCCGGCGAAGGAGTTTCGTCCGGGTGCCTTCTGGTGCTGGCTGAACGGCAATATGAGCGAGACCTCCATTTCGGGGGATCTGAAGGAAATGAGTGAAAAGGGCATGGGAAGGGCGGAGATCTGGGATGTGGCCGCAGCCAATAACAAGGGCAATTTCATTCCGGCCGGTCCGGCATTCTTCAGCGACAGCTCTGTGGCGCTCATCCGGCATGCGGTAGGTGAAGGCGCAAAACGGGGCATGAAGGTCGGGATGGTGGGATCGAGCGGATGGAATGCAGGCGGTCCCTGGGTGCAGCCCGAATGGGCCTCGAAACAATTGTATTTTTCACAGATAACCCTCAGGGGTCCCGTCAGCGAATCCGTTGAGCTGCCGTTTCCCGAAGTCCCCAAGGCGTGTCCGAAAGGCCCCGACGGAAAGCCATTGTATTTCAGGGAGGTTGCTGTATTGGCTTTGCCGGTGAACGAAAAGAAAGAGGTGGGAACGGTGGGGCAGATCATTGACCTGAGCAGGAATTTCTCTAAGGGACGGTTGAATGCCGGACTGCCCGCCGGCGACTGGATCATTCTGAGGTTCATCTGCTCCAATAACGGACAAAAACTGATCGTGCCCTCACCCAAATCGTCCGGACTATTCATCGATTTTCTGGATCCGCAGTCGACGGTTAACCACCTGAAACACTTCATGGAGCGGCTGGAAATGATTCCGGGCGATACGGCCAAAGCCAGGCTTGCCTATATTGAATTCGACAGCATGGAGCTAGATGAGGGGATTCCCTGGACCGATTCCATGCCATCTGTGTTCAGGCAGCAGCGGGGCTATGACCTGACTTATTTTCTGCCGGTTCTTGCGGGCTGGACGATTCCCGGGATTTCCGACCGGTTTCTTTACGATTGGAAGAAGACCATCAGTGATCAGCTGATATTCAGCCACTACATCACAGGTCGGGAATTCCTCAAAAAATACGGAGTGGAACTGGTTGCGGAAGCCGGCGGTCCGGGTCCCCCAACCTGGAGCACCTGTCCGGTTGATGCCCTCAAGGCCCTTGGAAATGTGAGCGTGCCACGCGGGGAATTCTGGGTCCAGCACCGGAACATTTTCCTGGTGAAGGAGGTCTCCAGCGCTTCCCATATCTATGGCAGAAATGTGGTGGATGCCGAGTCTTTCACCACCTGGCGGCGCTGGAAGGACAGTCCGTACGACTTGAAGCAGGTGGTTGACCGGGCATTCTGCGAGGGGCTCAATCTGGTCACCTTCCACACCTTCGCCAGCACGAATCCCGAAGATGGTCTCCCGGGAAGAACCTATCATGCCGGCTCCGACATCAACACCTCCAATACCTGGTGGAATAAGTCGAAACCCTTTATGGACTATCTGGCCCGATGCTGCTATATGCTTCAGCAGGGGCTCTTTGTGGCCGATGCCTGCTATTATTACGGCGACCAGGCGCCGAATTTCTATCCTGCATACCATTGGGTGCCTGAAAAGCCCATCCCGGAGGATCTGGGCGCAGGATATGACTTCGATGTGGTGAACAGCGACGTGATCCTGAACCGCATGAGCGTCAAAAATGGACGGATCGTGCTGCCGGATGGACTGAGTTATGCTGTGATGGTGCTGCCTGATCAGGAACACATGCCACTGGAGGTGCTCCGGAAGATCGAATCCATGGTGAAGGAGGGCGCAACGATCATCGGAAGGAAACCTGTGACTGTTC
>Ga0172371_10011824_pt1 | contig 11576 bp, 12 predicted proteins | sample Lak12m_FD_114543 | JGI IMG/M metagenome (GOLD analysis project Ga0172371, IMG submission 114543) | Freshwater microbial communities from Kabuno Bay, South-Kivu, Congo - kab_022012_12m | ecosystem: Environmental > Aquatic > Freshwater > Lake | place: Democratic Republic of the Congo: South-Kivu...
CCCTTAGGCGCTGTGTCGATGTGCTATCCATTGAGGGACATTGATAAGCAACAGCATGTTTGACCTCGCCCGCCACTTGTGGCGAGGCTGGGGAGTTTGCTGTTGCCAATGTCCCGAGATGAGAAACACCCGACACAGACGACTAGGGCACCCTTCTTGGGGTACTTTCTTAGGTGAGTAAGAAAGTACCAGACAAGTCTCGGGTTCCTACTAGACGGAACTCGGACGTCTAGTGTTTTTTAAAAAAAGCACACAAACTAAAATCCCGTCATACGACGGGATTTTAGTTTAAGTAAAATAAAAATTTATTCATGAGGCCCTAAGGCATCTATTATATTTTTTAAATCTGTGTAATCGTCATAACTAATTTTCCCACTTTTATATGCGTTATATCCGGTTAGTTTAAGTTTTTTTCTAGCGCTAAGATTTAAACCTTTTGAGTATGAGGATATTTTTTTTAGTTCACCACCCACTAGGTTATCAATAAAATCTATATCGTTGCTTGATAAATTTTTTGTTGCCCCAGTTCTTGAAGAGCCAGACCATTTTGCTCCCCTAAAAGCGCTGGCCATACCCATACGTCTGAGATCGCCACTTTGGCTACCCCCTTCTTTAAAATGATGGCCAGAACCAATTTTCTTTATATTAAATGTTTCTTCAAAAAGATTATTTTTTGTCATAGTACTTAATAATTATAGCATTGTTGACTATATATTTCAATCTTATTAGCTAGTCAGTAAATATTTAACAAATAAATAATTTGTTTGCTCGTATCCGTGTCTTAAATTTTATTGGTAAGTTTAACAATAATTTTTGCTAATTTATCTGGATCATGACGAATAAATGTTCGTTCATTTTTAATAGGATCTTTTTTGTTTATAACTGGCGGTTTAAGATTTATCAAATTTGCTCCGATATATTTCGGGCGTAAATTTTTTTGTTTTTGATTATGTAAAATAATCGGTTCGCCTTCTTTTTTGTATCGCTTAAGCAATTGTGTCGGTGGCTGTTTGTTGTTGCCAATTACGTAATCAAAAACCTCACCCTTGAAGTATGTATTAAGCAAACTAAGTAAATTTTGAACGCTAAAACCAGTCGTATATTTTTCTTTAGCCATTAGGTTTGCGATAAATATTTTTTTGGCTTTAGATTTTTTAATAGCATCAGAGACACCATTGACTAGTAAATTAGGAATAATACTTCCATATAAGTCGCCCGGGCCAACAATAACAATATCCGCTTCTTTAATGGCCAAAAGTGCTTTGGGGTTTGCTTTAGCTTTTCCAATTAATCCAAGGCTTTTTATTCTATGATTGGTTTTTAACGCAACGGTCGATATTGTATGTTCACCTTTTAATTTTTGACCATTGTCTAAAATTGCCCGAAGTCTTATTTTGTTTAACGTTACAGGGATAACCTCACCTTTAATGTTTAAAATTTGTTTGGCAGCCAAAACGGCATTATCAAAATTGCCGGTCATTTTTTCCAAAGCCGTTAAAAATAAATTTCCGAAGCTATGTCCTTTGAGACCGCCTTTTTCAAAACGATAATTAAACAGTTCGCGCATTAACGTATCCGTTTTAGCCAGAGCAACCAAGCATTGACGAACGTCGCCAGGTGGCAATACGCCGAGTTCGTCCCTAAGCTGACCGGTTGAGCCACCATCATCAGCCATTGAGACAATTGCGGATAAGCGAATATTTTTGAATTTTTTTAAACCAGTTAAAACAGTAAAGGTACCCGTTCCGCCACCAATAACTACAATATTTTTTATAGCGCTATGCTGCTTGGATTTTTGCATTTTAAGTTTGAGTTATTCTACGGTTACTGACTTAGCCAGATTCCTTGGGTGATCAACATCTTTACCTAAAGCGACCGCAGTATAATAGGCAAACAAGTGTAAAGGAATTACGGCGAGAATAGGGGAAAGTAATTCAATTGTTTTAGGTACGTTTATTACGTATTCAGCTATTTTTTTTATTAAAACATCGCCTTCTGTGGCAATTACCAAAATTGGACCACTGCGAGCTTTAACTTCTTCAAGATTGGAAACCATTTTTTCGTAAACGCTGTCACTAAGAGTTATGGCTATTGTCAAAACATTTTCGTCGATTAAAGCTAAGGGGCCGTGTTTTAATTCGCCAGCCGGATAGGCCTCGGCAAAACGATAAGAAATTTCTTTTAATTTTAAAGCGCCTTCAAGGGCGGTTGGATAGTTATATTTTCTGCCTAAAAAGATAAAGTGTTTAAACTTTGTGCATTCTTCGGCCATTGTTTTTATTTTTTCGCTTTGTTCTAAAATTTTTGCCATTTGATTTGGTAACTCTGTTAAAGCGTTGGTTATGCGTTCTCCAAAAGCCAGAGACATTGATCGTTGTCTCCCGAGGTGAACCGCGAGTAAGGTAAATATTGTTAATTGAGACAAATAGGCTTTGGTGCTCGCCACGCTAATTTCCGAACCAGCGTGATTATAAACTCCTGCATCGGTTTCTCGGGCAATTGTGGAACCGACAACATTTACAATGCCAAGCGTTAGTAATCCTTTTTGTTTGGCTTCTTTAACAGCCGCCAAAGTATCGGCCGTTTCTCCCGATTGTGAAACAGCTAGTAAGGCCTCATTTTTTTTAAAAGGTATGTCGCGATAACGAAATTCTGAAGCGGTCATTACGGTTATTGGTAATTTTGCGTATTCTTCTATCATTAAAGAGCCAACCAAAGCGGCGTGATAAGCTGTGCCACAGGCGACGATGTAAAGTTTTTCAATTTTTTTAAGTTTTTCGGAAACATCTTCCAGACCGCCGAGTTTAACGTTTCCATCGTTTACAATCAGTCGTCCGCGCGTAGAATTTTTTATAGCTACTGGTCCTTCAAATATTTCTTTCAACATAAAGTGGGGAAAACCTTCGCGTTCGGCTTCAGAAGCCGACCAATCAATTTTTTCCGTTGATCTCGTAATTGACTCTTTATTAATGTTCTTTATTTTAAAATCGTTGGGAGTTAATATGGCTAACTCGTCATCGTTTAAATAAACAACGTCTCTCGTGTGTCCGATTATGGCTGTGGCGTCAGAGGCAACAAAATGTCCGCTTTTACCAACCCCAATAATTAAAGGACTTGATCTTCTGGCGACAATTAAGGTATAGGGTTCATTTATTGAGACAACGACAATACCGAAAGTGCCTTCAAGTTTTTTTATGGTTTCACTTACCCCCTCTTCAAAACTGCATTTGTTTTTTTTAATTTTTTGGGCAATTAAATTTGGAATAACTTCAGTATCTGTGTCTGAAGTAAATTTTACCCCTTCGTTTTCTAAGTTTTCTTTTAGCTTTCGATAATTTTCAACAATGCCATTATGAACAACAAATATTGTGCCAGTTGAATCACAGTGCGGATGGGCATTAGCTTCGCTGGACTCACCGTGCGTGGCCCAACGAGTGTGGGCTATGCCGGTTGTAGCTTCTGTGGGTAAGTTGGTCAAGGCCAGCTTATTTTCTAGGTTTGCTATTCTCCCGACCGATCTTACGCGATGCGCGGTGTTGTTATCGGTAACACATAAACCGGCCGAGTCGTAACCTCGGTATTCAAGTCGACGTAACCCTTCGATTAAGATTGGTATTGCTTTTTCTTTTCCGGTATAACCGATTATTCCGCACATAAAATTTTTTTAGTTTACGACTTATTGTTTTACTGTTTGTAAATTATTTTTCAGTATAGAAATTTGTTCAACAAGAAGCGTATTTCCCGCCAGAATTACAATAAAGATTAAAATTAATGAATTACTACCTAAAAATATCCCTCCCATAATGGCTACGACAGAAGCGCCTAAAGTAGTGACGATATTATCCATCGCTACGCCCACAATCGCGTCGCCAATGCGCCCTTTGGGGTTAACCGAAAAGTTGTGTACGACAAGCATTTCGCCAAAGCAACCAATAAGACCGGCAAGTATACCGGTAACAACAAACGGAATATGCGTAAGGTGTGAAAAAACTTCCATAGTCATAACCATACTTTCGGCTGTAAATAAAATGGCTATTCCGGACAGCGTTAAATCTATCCAAATTCTCCAAGTTTTTTGTTGGTAATAATATTGTTCTTCTTCAAGAATTTCTCCAATCGGAGAAGTTGGTCGGCTACTTTTACGAAAATAGTAAAGAACGCCTACACAAAGAATAAAAAGCACTAAACCAACGGGCATAATTAATTGATAAAGATCACCGGTAATTTTTTCTTGTACATTTTTAATTTGGCCGAACAACACCATACTAATTGCCACAAACGAAGTAAGCATTGTTAAAATTGTTAAAATACGGATAGCGTCATCCATTTCTTTAACCGTCGGTTTAATTTTATGTTCCTCAAGTGGCAGTAAATTACCACCCGATTTAACAAAAGGAAACATAAGTACGGTTTTATTTTTGATATTGGCTAAATTTTGACGATAAATACACCAAACGGCATGAACAATATTATAAATATTAGAACCAAAGGTAGTGGAGGCGGCAATAATGGCTAGGTTGATGGCGCGAACATAATCGGTGTCTCGAACTTGTAAAGAAATTACGGCGGCGACTATTCCGATAACCATATCCGGAAATGCCGTTCCGAAAGCTTGAAGAAATCCGCCCGCTAGTTTTGTGCGATTTTTTAAAACATCCGTGGTTTCTTCTATAACTTTTGCCGTGCCACGAAAAATATAGGTAATACCCAGAACAAAAACGAGAACAATAATTGCGGCTTGCAACCACTTATCTTCCGTGTTATTTAGTATTGAACCAACAAAGAAAAATCGTAGAGTTAAAGCGAGTGCAATGTAACTTATAATTTTTAGTAATTGATTACGTTTTTGCACAAATTTGAATATTGATATTTTTATATGGTTCAAAAGCTTAAGCACTTAGTCTGACATAGTTTTAACGAAGCTGGGAGCGAAATATGATCCTAATTTTTACCTTCTTAAGGTAGCAGATTATTTCTTAGAATCAAAGCCGTTTTTGTTTTTTTTGCCAATCGATTTTTAGTTCTTTAAGGTATTTTTTTAAAATATAGCGAACAATAGCAATTAATTATTCTAACATTTTTTTGGGATCAACCCATTGGTTAAATTGTTCGTCGGTTACTAATCCCGAGTTTAGTGCCGCTTGCCTTAAAGTTATTTTTTCTTTATGGGCTTGTTGGGCAATTTTGGTCGCGTTTTCATAACCGATATGCGTATTTAGAGCAGTTACAAGCATGATTGAATTTTCTACATTCTTTTTCAAAATATCAAAGTTTGCCTCAATGCCTATCGCGCAATTATTATTAAACGAAACGCACGCATCGCCAAGTAAACGAGCGGAATGCAACAAATTAAATATGATCATTGGTTTATATACATTCAGTTCAAAAAATCCACTCATATCTCCCATTGATATTGCCGTATCATTTGCAATAACTTGAAGGCAAACCATCGTAAGAGCTTCAGCTTGAGTTGGATTTATTTTCCCCGGCATAATGGAACTGCCGGACTCGTTGTCAGGAATAATAATTTCGCCTATTCCGCATCTAGGCCCCGATGCCATAATGCGTACATCATTAGCGATTTTATTTAAGCTTGTGGCTAGTTGTTTTAGAGCTCCGGAAACTTCAACCATCGCATTGTGGGCAGCCAACGCTTCGAATTTGTTTGGAGCGGTAACGAAGGGTAACCCCGTAAACTCGGTAATTTTTTTTACAACAAGTTCGGTATAACCTTTCGGGCAATTAAGTCCGGTTCCAACCGCTGTTCCGCCGAGTGCCAATTCGGAAAGGTGTTTTAAAGAAATATTTAATGCTTCTAATCCATGATCAAGCATTGCCACATATCCCGAAAATTCCTGACCAAGAGTTAGTGGAGTAGCATCCATCCAGTGAGTGCGACCTATTTTAATAATATCTTTAAAGTCAGTTACTTTTTGGGCAAGAGTGTTTTGTAATTTTTTTACTCCAGGAATAGTTGTTTCTGTGATCATTTTATATGCGGCAATATGCATGGCGGTAGGAAAAGTGTCGTTTGAGCTTTGTGATTTATTTATATCATCATTTGGGTGAAGAAAAGTTTCCCCTTCGCCTAAATTATTTCCGAGAATTACATGAGCACGATTTGCAATAACTTCGTTTATATTCATATTACTTTGCGTGCCCGAACCAGTTTGCCAAACTACTAGTGGAAATTGATCGTTGAGTTTTTCGTTTATGATTTCAGCACAAACATCTGCAATGCAATTTGCCTTATCTTTAGACAGAATACCTAATTCGTAATTGGTAAATGCCGATGCTTTTTTAATGATAGCCAGTGCCTGAATTATCTCGATTGGCATTACGTCGTGTCCGATTTTAAAATTATCTATGGAACGTTGAGTTTGCGCCCCCCAGTATTTATCCGCGGGAACCCTAACAGTTCCCATTGTGTCTTTTTCGATTCTAAAGTTCATAAAGTATATTTACACTTTGGATATTGTCGAATAGTTGCGCCAGTTGAAGATTAAGCGAAGGATAGCCGGGCTGGTTTGACCATGCGGACGGCCTCGTCGTATCAAAATGTCTGAATTGGTCGCAATTACTGAACGAAGCTCGAACCTTTTTTGAACGGAAAATGTTCGAATAGCTCCGCTCCGCGTTTCCGCCCGCCGAAATTCGGCGAGCAAAGCAAAACAATTTTCTTTCAATTTTTTAACGCCCGCCCGCCAAATTTTTCTTAAAAGGAGTTGAAAATTGTTTTGCTTTGATGTTTGGCTTAACGCCAAACTGCGGAAACGCTTCGCTTCGGCTCGGGCGTGGCGGAATTCCTCCCCCCAACCCGCTCCTTCCGCCACGCCCTCGCTCGGACTGCCCTTTTTTTCGGCGGAATTGGAGGCCGTGCCAGTTTCATTGGCGCGCCGCTCTCAAATTTTTGTTATTAACTTACAATCATATAAACGCCACCAAACGGCTTCTTCACTAACATTGTACTCTTTTGCGATATCTTTTGCAGTTTTTTTATTTTGTAAATCTTTTTTTAGCATTTCAAGCGGCATTAATAATTCGGCTGCAAATTGATTTGCTTCAATTTCTTCCGGTTTTTTACTATTCAAATCTAAAATAAAATTTTTTCCAGTATGTCCCAAAAGTAAATGTCCAATTTCATGAGCAACCGTAAATCGTTGTCGGTGCGGATGTTGGGCTTTGTTATATCCGATTGTTGATGTATCGCCCTCGGTAATTTGTATGCCATCAGTATCTTCGCCAAAAGCCCAAGGATAAACCGATAAATCCCTTCCTTTCTTTATATGGCTTATGACATCTCTAATTAAAACAGGCGGATTTTTTATTCCAACATCCGCCAATAATTTTCTTGCTGTATTGCGAGCAAAGCCAATCCTTGATTTGTTATTTTGTTCTTCCATCTTTTTCCTTTTTAACAAAATCTATGAATCTTAGAATTTCGTCTTGGTCTTTCTTTGATAAATCTTTATCAGCTCGTAGTGCAAAACGAATATCTGCCTTTTCTTCTATCCCAAGAAAAAATTTTATATCTCTATGTAAAAATTCAGCCATTTTCTCTAAATCCTCAATCTTTGATTTTCTCTCTCCGGATTCAATTAACGAAATGGCCGTAGCCGACTCAAAACCAAGAGCGTCCGCCAATTCCTTTTGGGATTTTTCAGCGGCTTCTCTAGCCTCTCTAATTTTTTGACCAATAAACTTGTTTTTGTTATCTGATGTTTTCATATTGTTATAATACACCTATCAAAACGATTTGACAAGCACTTATCAATTTGCTAAACTTATAATAGCAAAGTGAAAATCCGATGTAAAGGTCGACGGAAAGAAACTTTGCATTAAATAATTAACCCTTGAAAGGAACAAATCATATGATTCAACCCTACAAAGGCCCTTACCAATACAGCGAAAAGGTAGTTAGTGATTGGAATTCAACCGCAATCGGAGTTTATTATTGCGGTTATCCAAACACTAACGGACTTTCTGTCTTGTATGTTGGCAAAGCGACTAGTGATGAAGGAATTAGAGGTCGCCTACTTCAACATTTGAGAGAGGATAAGTGGCCAGATGTTAGTCATTTTGGTTATTGTGTCTGCTCTACCTCAAAAGAGGCCGAAGATTTTGAAGCTTCTGAGATTAAGAGACTAAAGCCGAAATACAATACACAAGGAAAATCTTACGGCTGGTAGGCTGATTTGATTTTACCGCGGTAAAGAGGGATAGCAGACACTAGCCCTCTTTATTTTGTAGTCACATAATGTAAATATTCAAGCGTTTTGTTCGCCGAATATTCTCTGTTTTCGTCTTTATCCGCTTTAAACCTATTATATTCTTTCGTAAAATATCCGTATCTACCCCGCAGACTCATTATTTCCTTAATATCGTCCAAAGTCATTAAGCCCTCATTGTTGTAGCTTAAAAAAATATATTTTGTTTTTGCTTTCAAAATCAAATCTTTAAACGCTTTTTTTACTTGTGTTCTTGAACAATAAAGTGATTTTTGATCTTGGTATTCTCGCAAGCCAGTTTTTCCATGAATTTTGGGATTATCATATTTGGCTATTGTTTCAAGCATGTGATAATTCGTTGCATATTGCCGTTGGTTGTATGGCGGGTCTAAATACAAAATATCGCCCTTAATCTTTTCTGCTACTTCGTTTATGTCCCCATTAAAAACTTCGTGGTTTTGATCATTTATTATCAATTCGGCAGGTTTTAAAATTAAATTATTTTGAGCCGTCTTTTTTAATTTCTTCAAAAAAGCACCATAAACAGAAGCTGTGTTTGCGTATTTATCAATTGATTCGACTAAACTGGTGATCAAAAAATAATACTCATCGTCAGAAATTAAATTTTGCTCTTTCCAGCCCTCAATCTTTTGACGGATAACGTCGCAACGCATTCCGTTTCCATCGGAAAAATATTGTCGTTGCTCGGCCTTATCTTTAGTTCCGCCAAGACAATAATTTTTATAAATAAAACCTTTTATCCCTTTTAAATTTGATAGATACCCACAGACAAAATTTTTCCGATTTTTTACCTCAATATTTTTTAAATCTGGAATTTCTTTTAATAATTTCGCAAAATTTAATTCCTTATGATTTCCAATATAATGCCTATTTAAAACATAGCTATAATATTGAATATCGTTTGCAATTATTTTATAACCCTTTCTTTTAAAATAACTGCCAACAATTCCAGTTCCAGCAAATAGGTCACAAAAAGTATCGCAGTTTTTATCAACCACTTTATTTATGGATTCTTCCAAAAATTCTAACAATGATAATTTACTGCCGATATAATTCATAATTTTAGTTATGCAATAAAATCACAAAACAAGGCACCTTATAATTTTTTTCACCAAGATTTTTATGCTTATAGGTAAAGTTAATTTCAATCGGATTATTCAAGTCAGTTTTGTTAATAATTTCTCTAATTTTGTTTATTGAAACATCTTCATCAATATAAACAACCAACAATCTCGGGTCAGCTCCAAATCTGCCTTCGTCTTGATATTTATAAAGATGTTCTGCTACAAGTTCGGGCTTTTTAATTGCCGTTTCTCGCCATTCATCTTTGAATTTTCGCTTAAATTCATTTGTTGGACTTTTTGCGACTTTTTGATCGAAAGAAACTCCGTTGATAAAGAAATCAACGCCTCGCCTATGATTTAATGTCGGTAAAATATTATTATTTTTTTCAAAAATCAATGTTTCAATAAAATCATTTCTAACAGTGTTGATTTCTTTTATTCGTCTATATTTAACCGCGGCAACTTTTACTTTTTCGTCCTTAACAAAACCGTTTTCTTTTTCGGAATTTACTCTTTGCACAAACTCGTCAAAAGCACCCTGCGAAAACGGCCAAGCAATATCGCCCAACTTCAAAGATTGCCATTCTTTAATAAGCACATCCATTGCATTATCCGCTTCTTTTCCGCTTTTATATTTTTCGGTTTCTTTAAAAATATCTCTAATAATTTTTTTACTTTCTTCGTAATCCCAACTATTAACAACCGCTTTCCAAAGTTCTTTTGTTTCTATATTCAAAACTTTTTTACCCGCATTTTGTCCACGGCTGATAGTTTTAAATTTTAGAGCAGGTATTGGTTTTATATCATTTAAGCGCAATAAATACTCGGTTGCTTTTTCTTGGCTACCAATAATTTTCCTCGCTAAATCGTCAGATAATTTTGATTTAATGTATTCCATAGTTATTTTTTGAAAATTAAAATATACTCGTGCTTAAAAATATAATAGTCGCTTGAAAGCGCGCGATAGCGCCAAATTCCTTCTTTATTTTGTTTGGCGCGGTTTCCCACCATATTTTTTATTATAATACTTTTCAGCGTTAATCCCAATTTTTGCGCTTCGTTCATACAATAAAATCCTAAAGGTATCCATTTGCCTGCAGTATATTTATCACCAATAATAATTGCTAAATATCTGCCATTTTCTAAAATTTCAATGGAATTTTTTAAAACCTCTGCAAATTTCCCTAAAAATTCTTTTAGAGATTCTGTATTTGATAAATCATCTTTCAAATCGCTAAATTTAATTATATCGGCATATGGCGGATGCAAAATTGCCAATTGGACATTTTTCTTCTTGTGATTTTTTAAAACTTCTTCTACTTTTTCAAAAGTTTCAACTTTTGTGCTATCGCCAACAATCAAATCAGAAAAATTATTTTTTGGTTCAATATTTTTACCGACATAATCAATAAGCTTTTTTTGAATATCTACGCCGATAAAATTTCTGTTTAGACTTTCCGCTTCATAGGTTGTTGTCCCGCTTCCTAAAAATGGATCAAAAACAATTTCATTTTTCTTTGTATATCTCAAAATCAACTGGTGTGGAATTTGCGGAATAAAATTGCCGTGATAAAAGCCATTATGTTTTCCTGTTTTATCTCTTTCTGGGATAATCCAAAGGCTATCAGTCAGAATTTCTGAATCTTTCCAGTTATCTAAATTTAAATCATTAAAAATCGGCATAATTACTTAATTAAATCATCAACACCAACACGAAGTGCTTTGGCAATTTTTGCCAATGTTTCTATTGTCGGATTTTTATTTGCGCCGGATTCAATTTTTATAATGGTGTTATAGGTAACATCCGCCAATTTTGAGAGGCGATCTTGAGAAACACCGATTTTATTTCGGTATTTCTTTATATTCTCGGCAATCGTTGATTTGTTGTTTGACTTCATTGTAATATATTACTATAATTAAAGTAATAGCGGTGTATATTCGGTAATCTATTACTATGATATCAAAAATTTTAAGTTTCGTAAACATAAAAGGGAGTTTCTTGTCGTTGCCCGCGCACGGGTTGGGTGGGGCAAGGGCAACATCTCTTTTGGCGGCGCATTTCGCTTTGCGAAATACGGCCTCCAATTCCGCCGAAAAAAAGGGCAGTCCGAGCGAGGGCGTGGCGGAAGGAGGGGGGTGTGGGGGGAATTCCGCCACGCCCGAGCCGAAGCGAAGCGTTTCCGCAGTTTGGCGTTAAGCCAAACATCAAAGCAAAACAATTTTCAACTCCTTTTAAGAAAAATTTGGCGGGCGGGCGTTAAAA
>Ga0172371_10011825_pt1 | contig 11575 bp, 7 predicted proteins | sample Lak12m_FD_114543 | JGI IMG/M metagenome (GOLD analysis project Ga0172371, IMG submission 114543) | Freshwater microbial communities from Kabuno Bay, South-Kivu, Congo - kab_022012_12m | ecosystem: Environmental > Aquatic > Freshwater > Lake | place: Democratic Republic of the Congo: South-Kivu...
CCGGAGGGGGCGCCTCCATCAACCGGCGCCCGGCAGACCCCGGGCGACCAGGCCACCATGGCTCCCGGCCCAGACAGCCGTCGTACGTTCTCCTCACTCCACGGCAGTGCCGTGCTGGCAGCAGTCTTCGTGACAGGGATGCTGACGATGACTTACGAGCTGGTATGGACGCGGCTGATAAGTCTCGTGATGGGTTCATCGTCCTACTCCTTCTCGATCATGTTGGCGACCTTCATCGGCGGTATAGCCCTGGGCGGAGGCGCAGCGGCCCTTGCCCTGAAGAAAGACCGCAACGCTCTGGCGTGGTTCGCCGCTTGCGAGCTTGGGGTGTTCGTTTCCCTCCTCGCCATGCTCCCGCTCTACGAGCGCCTCCCCTACTTCTTCAACGTGGTGGCGTCTCTGCTCTCACGCCGGGAGGAAGCGTTCATCCTGCATGAGACAGTCAAGGTCGGGACCTGCGTTGCGGTCATGTTGATCCCGTCGGTGCTCATCGGAATGTCGCTTCCGCTCGCGAGCCGCGTGCACGTGAAAAGCATGTCCACGATGGGCACAGATGTCGGGACAGTATTCTCGGCGAACACGGCCGGGGACCTGGTGGGTGTGGTGGTGGGCGGCCTGGTGCTCATCCCGTGGCTTGGCCTCCAGCGTACGATGGAACTGTCGATCGTGCTGAGCGGTGCGGTCGGCTGTGCGCTCTGGTACCTGGCCGTGGGCGGAGCACGGCTTCGCAGGCTCTGGCCGGCCGTCGCCCTGGCCGCAGGGATCTTCGTCCTCGTTGCCGCCCTCCCGTCATGGAATCTCCGGGTGCTCAACTCGGGGCTCTTCCGCAATCGGGACCGGTATGCCGACAGTTATGACGAGTACCTACGAAAGCTGGCGGACATGGAGCTGATCTACCAGAAGGACGGGGCCGACCTGTCTGTTGCCGTGACCAGAGTCGTCGATGACAATCGCAGGCTCTACATGAGCGTCAACGGGAAGGCGGACGCTTCCACCGCATCCGACATGCGCAACCAGCTTTTTCTGGGCCACTTGCCGATGATGCTGCACGAGCATCCCAGGACTGCACTGGTCATCGGGCTGGGCTCGGGGGTAACTGCGGGGGCCGTCTTGAGGCACCCGGTCGAGCGTCTGGACGTGGTGGAAATCTCCTCCGCTGTAGTGGATGCCTCCCGACTCTTCGATCACGCCAGCGGAGCCCCGCTCGACGACCCCAGAACCAACCTCGTCGTTACCGATGCCAGGGAATTCCTCCAGCTCCAGAAGTCAGGCCGCTACGACGTGATCATATCCGAGCCGTCCAACCCGTGGGTGGCCGGCATCGCCAGCCTTTTCACCGTCGAATACTTTGCCCAGGCCCGGGAGCGGCTGGCCGACCAGGGCCTCATGGTCCAGTGGGTGCAGACGTACGAGATCAACGACCTCACCATGGAGATCATCCTCAACAGTTTCGGGGCCGTGTTTCCCCATGTGACCATCTGGAATCCGAGGGGAGGCGACATGCTTCTCGTCGGCTCGCTCCTCCCGCAGGCGCCCGACTTCGACGTGGTCGAGAAGCGGCTTTCGGACCCAGCCGTCTTCGACAGCCTGAACCAGGATCTCGTCGTGGAGAAGACCCGCAGCCTGCTCGGGCTCCTCGCGCTCCAGACCATGTCGTCCGACCGCTTTCGGGCCCTCTACCCTGGAAGGCCGCCGGTCAATCGGGACTTCTTCCCTCTGCTGGAATTCGAGGCCGCCCGCTGCTTCTTCATGGGAGACAGGCCGGCCGGCTTCTTTGCCAGGGACGAGCGCCGCCTCCCACGCTCAGGAGGAGACCTCTTCCTCACGCGGTGGCTCAAGGGAAGGCAACTGGCCGACCATGAGCTCGAAGAGCTGATCGACTACTTCGCGTTCGGCACCAACGAGTCCGACATCGAGTTGGTCAAGGGACTGACCTTCGCTTACCTGCTCCGGAAGAACGCGTCGGGAGCTGCGCTCCAGCGCTACCTCTGGAACGGCAGCGCGGTGCTGGCCGGCAGGTACTTCCTGTGGGAACGCAGGAAGCAGGAGGGACCCCTCGAAGGCGCAGACGCTCAGGCGTACCACAGCTTCCTCGACTTGGCGCAGCACGCGCAGACCAACGCGTTCCTGAGGTAGACAGATTCGGATTCTTGATTTTCGATTTTCGATTGCCGATTGTTCCTTGCGCCGAAGCAACTGGCCTGGTGAGCGGCCGAGCGTGCGACAGGGCATGTGAAGGCGTGGGAGCGCGGTCTCAGCCTTCGAGGTACTTGCCAAGTTCGGTGAGCAGGGGGTCCACCTGGGGGATGAGCGCGGTGACGGCGCTTTCGTCAGCGTCGGTGGAGCTGGCGGCAAGGCGGCGCAGCTCCAGGACGAGGTCACAGCCCGTCGCGGGCAGGATTCCTCCGGCTACGAGGGTATCTTTCAGCTCTGAGTCTGTCAGTGGCTTTGGTTCCTTGCCGATGCCGGCCGCCGCGTGGGCCACGGCTCGCAGCAGTGTTTCGGTGGCTTTGGAGAGAGGAGCGAGCGCCTCGATCGGGAAGCCGCCGACAGCCATGACCCCGGCGAGCTTGCGGTCCCGGGCAGCAGTCGCTGCCAGCTTCCGGGCCTCCTCCCGGCGGACCTTCTGCAAGTCCGCCTCTGACGGTTTGAACGACTCGTGAGCGTGTATCTTCTTCCCGCCCCCCTGGTCGAATTGAATCACCCCGTTAGAGGCCAGGCGTCGAAGCAGGTCGAACGTGCTCCTGTCGAGAATCTCCAGGGGCGGAGCGCTGGCAGCGCCGAAGCTCTGTTCGAGAAGGCGTCGGGCAAGCGCCCCGATTTCCACTGTGGGACAGTCCACGACGAGCAGCATGGTTTCGCCACCCTCCGTCCCCACGCGGCTTTCGAGAAGCAGCAGCCTGTCTGCCAACCGTGCGGCCAGGTCCTGCCGGAAGCGCTCGGCGGGTTCGAGCGGAGGCTCGGGAGCGGGGTGAGGGGTGAGGGGTGAGGGATGAGGGGCCTGCCCTTCGGAGCTCGAAGAGCCGAGCGGGGTGAGGGGTGAGGGATGAGGAGGCTCGGGGGAGAGGGGAGGGGGCTGCGACACGGGGACGCCCATGCCGAGAACCGCGGCCAGCTTCTCCACCAGCGAGCCCCGTCCCGACGGCAGCTCCATCTTGTCGAGATTCCCCTTGCCGTCGAGGACTCCCTCGGCGAGTTGGCGTTTGGCTGCAATCGTGGTCAGCATCCTGTGCTCGATGCTGTCCTCGGTCACGAGGTTTATCACCTGAACTGTCCGGGTCTGGAACTTGCGCCAGGCGCGTGCGATGCGCTGCTCCAGCCGGGCAGGGTTCCAGGGCAAGTCAAGGTTGATGACGGTATCAGCGATCTGGAGGTTGAGGCCGGTAGCCCCCGAGTCCGTCGAGAGAAAGACTCGGCATTTCGGGTCGTTCTTGAACCGGTTGATCTCGTCTCGGCGCTTCGCCTGGGGAACCGACCCGGTGTGCCACACGAATTCGATCCCCGCCTCGGTCAGCGCTTCCCTGACCAGCATGAGCATCCGTTCCCACTCGGAGAAGACGATGATCTTGGAGCCCTCGTTGGCCAGCACCGACTCCATGACGGCCATGAGCTCGGGCAGCTTCGGGCAGTCCTTGACGTCAGGGTCGAGGATGTAGGTCGTGTCGCACAACATGCGCATACACGCAAGGTACTGCTGCATCCGCTCGAACTCATCGGGTCGCAGCGGACGTCTCTGGGCCATTTGCATGAGTCGTGCGACCTTGGCCTCGAAGTCCTGATAGCGCAACCGCTGCTCCTCGGACATGGGAACGAAGTAGTTGGAGACCTGCCTTTCGGGGAGCTGCTCCTCGACTTCGCTCTTGAGCCGCCGCAGCATCAGCGTTCGTACGGTCCGGTGCAGCTTGTCGAGGTTCTGGTAACCGACGGGACGGCCGCGGTCGTCCAGCTTGTAGTATTCTCGGTTGAACCTGAAGAGGGGACCCAGGAGCTGTTGGTCGAGGAACTGCACGATCGAGTAGATCTCGTCAATGCGGTTTTCGAGCGGTGTTCCAGTCAGGACGAACGCAAACGGGCTCGATAGTTGGCGCACCGCCTGGGCAGTCTTCGTCTGCCAGTTCTTGACTCGCTGGGCCTCATCCAGGATGACGACGTCGGGGGCGAGGATCTCGACGATCTCCCTATGGTCGGCCAGCACCTGCTCGTAGTTGACCAGGTTGAAGAAGGCAGGGTTCCTGTACTGGCGCAGTCTGGCCGTTCGCGGGCCGAGGACGACCTGCGTGGACTGGTTGCAGAACTTCCTGATCTGCTCCTCCCACTCCGCTTTCAGCGAGACCGGCCCGACGACAAGGACCCGCTCGATGTGCCGGGTCTGCCGCAGTATCTCGCACGCGACGATCGCCTGGACCGTCTTGCCAAGCCCCATGTCGTCGGCCAGCAAAGCCCGCTCACCGAAGGCCAGGTGCAACGCACCATCCCTCTGGTATGGAAACAGCTTCGCACCGGGAGGGTCGAGATGCCTCCTTCCCGCCTTGACGTCTTCCATGAACGAATTGCGCGCCACGGTTCGCTGGCGGTGTCGCTGCATGTCCGCGACGAACTCGTCCACCTCCCGTGAGACACGGACGAGCATCGAGTCGAGGGGGGCCATCTGCGAAACGGCCCTGCGCAGCGCCGGAACTCCAAACACAGGCTCGGACAGCATCTCGCCGGTGGCGGAGAAGAACTGGCCCACCACGTGTCGCACGTGGTCCCGAATCCTCGCCGGCCAGGAAACGGCCACCTCCGGGGGGGAAGACACTCGAGACAAGAACACTTCGGCAAGCGGGGAGCCCGAGTCCTTCGCCTGGGCGAACGCCGAAGGCTTCTCCCGCTCGAGATGAAGCAGCGTTGCCTCGATGTGCTTGCAGGTGCCAAGCCCGTTGACGCGGAAGTCCGGGCAGTCGCACGTGTTCTCGCGCTCGGTGACCGACCTTACCTCCACCATGTGCGGTCTGGGTGAACCCTTGGTCGAAACCGTGAACGTGGAGAAGATCGGGTCTCCCCCTTCCCGAGGAACAACCAGGATCTCCTGGCTTGTCGCGCGCTCCAGGCGGCGCCTCACCTCGTCCTCGTCCGTAGTGTCCCATCCCTTTGGCACCGGCCGAGGTTCGGCCCGTCTTGCATTTGCCGGCTCCACATAGACCTGCATGGACGGCTCGGACTCGGGAAGTACCATCCCCAGCGCCAGACCCATTCGGAGAAGGACCTGCTTGAGCTCCTTGAGGGACTTCCTGCCGAAGTTCTTGGTCCTCCTCAGCATGTCCGACTCCGTGTGAGTCACCAGGTCCCTCACAGTGCGAATGTTGCGGCCTTTGAGGCAGTTCGCCAACCGCACGCTTATCGCCAACTCCTCGACAGGGGTGTCCAGCACGGACAGGCGTAGCCTGTCTGGCTCGGGCTCCTTCTCCCGCGTACCCCCTGACCAGCCAGGCCAATACGTATTCCCACGATCCTTTCCGAAACGGTCTCCCATCTTGTCACCTTGCACACGGGTTGAACACAACCCAAGTACCACGGTTGTCTGCCTGGACGCAAGCCGGAATTGCACTCCGGGCGTGAGCACGCCCCTGGGCGCAAAGTCAGTGTTGTCTGAACCGTGGGACATGTGTAAGATGAGAGTTGGCGGCGAACCCGCGAGTGGAGGCACTAATGCAAGACTACACGGCGATCGTCAAGCGCCAAACGGGGTGGTGGTTTGGCTGGATAGAGGAGATCCCGGGCGTGAATTGCCAGGAGAGAACTCGAGAGAAGTTGCTGGATTCCTTGCGCGAAACTCTGAGAGAAGCGATCGACATGAACCGGGAGGAAGCCCGGCGCTCCGCCGATGAGGGATATTTGGAAGTGAAGGTATCCGCTTGAAGAGAAGGGCCGTCCTCGCGCACTTGCGCAAGCACGGGTGTGAGTTCTGCGCGAGGGGGGCAGACACTCCTGGTGGCACAACCCCCAGTTGGGACGGAGGTCTGCAGTGCCACGCCACTCGGAAATCGTTGACCTGCTTGTGCGTAAGATCTGCAAGGATCTCGGCGTCCCGCCGCCCTGACGTCAGGGACCTGAACGTGGGAAGACTTCGCTACAGCCTCGAGTCCTCTGCACGTACATGCCGCAGTTGGAGCCGATGAGGTTTTCCTCGGGCTCGCCGATGGACAGGATGGTGTCGAAACCAGCGGATCGGAACCGGTCTGCGACCTGTTGAGCCGCGCCGGGGTCGCACGGGTCGATGACGCCACGAAGAGCGTTGCGGATGGCAGCAGCGGTTGGATTGATGGGGGTGAGCTTCACCGCGAAGTGCTCAGGCGAGAAGGTCTCGGCAAGGGCTTGCGCATCGAGCGGGATTCCTTTCCCCCTTGCCGGTGCGAAATTGAGAGCGATCTTGCGCTCGCCCTCCAAGTGGAAGCGCTGCCCCCAGGCGGCCATCTGGGCGAACGACCAGGTCTGCGTCGGCACGAGGCACTTTCGCGCTTCCTCGTCGGTCGTGTGCAGCGAGAACTGCATCTGGAACCGGCCGGGATATAGGCCTTGCTTGACTTCCAGGAGCTTCTCGAAGAAGTCGTCGCGTCCGGCCGGGGCCACCGTTGAGATGCACGGCATGAGCCCCGGAGCATCGTAGACCAGGGGAAGCCGGCGCAACACATCTATCACAGCGTCGTTGAACGCAGGGTCGCCCATGCGCGCAAACTGGATCTTGAGCTTGCGGCTCTTCACGAAGCGGTCCGGATATCGCAGCGTCACCATGTAGTCGATCTGGTCGAGAATCTCGCCGCTTGCGAGCTTGCCCTGGTAGTGCCCCCCGGCATCACAGATCGGACAGGCCACCGGGCATCCCCGAAGGGTGGACACTATCAGCACCCACTTGTCGTCCCGAATCAGCGGAGGCTGGAGAGCCTCGGCAAACTCGACGAGCGAACCGGTCGAAGTCTCAGCTACGTAGACGAGCGCCAGCTCTTCTCTTCCATGGCGTGAGCGAATGGTCAGCATTCACTCTCCCTTTGGGCCAGGTAGCGGTGCGCCTCCATCGCGCACTCCAGGCCGTCCCCGACGGCAATTCCCGCCTGCCCCAGAGATCCCAGCCTGGCGTCCCCGGCGAGAAAAAGGCCCGGGATGTTGGTCTTCACACTGCCGTTGCCGATGATGTCCTCCGGCAGAGTACCCAGGAACCGGGAAGCGCGGCTGCGTCGTCCGACCGCGACTACGCACACGTCGTAGACCCTCGGCCGGCATGCGACGAAATCCACTTGCACCGCCCCCCCGACCTTGCGCATCGCACACACGATGGACTCACAATCAATGCGGATCCGGCTCTCCTGCCTCACCCGCTCCACGAGACGCTCGCACGCCTTCACCACTCCCGAACGCGCCAGCACGTCCACCCTTGCGCCCGCTGCCGCCAGCGATAGAGCATAGTCCAACGCTGCCTCGCCCCCTCCGATCACTGCGGCCCTGGCCGGCTTCAACCCCAGAGCAGGGAGCACCTCGTCGAACAGAAGGGTGCCGGACAGCTCCTTCTCCCCATCGATTTCGACCTCCCGGGAGTATGTTCCGACGGCCACTATGACCGCCCGGGCTTCGAGCTCCTTCTCGCCAAAGATGATGAAGCGCTTTGCACGCTCGTTATGGTGCAGCATCATCGCCTTGTCTTGCGTCACCCTTATGTCGAACGAGCGCAACTGGGCTGCCAGACGCCGGACCAGCTCCCGCCCTGGAAGCGGTTCTTCCAGCCCAGGGTAGTTCTCCACGAGAAAAGCATTGCGCAGCAATCCTCCCGGCTCTCCCCTCGCATCGATCAGCACAGGCTTTCGGCCGAGGCGGGTGGCCTGGATGGCGGCCGCACAGCCCGCAGGACCGGCTCCCACTATGACAAGGTCCTGTTTCGTCAGGAAGCCCACTCATCCCTCACGGCAACGGGCGATGACGTCCCGGCAACTCAGAATCACCGCAAACCCGCTCGCCAGGCTGCACAACGATCCGATGTGAAGATCCTCCCGGCTCGATGCAGTGCCGTCCGCCGCCACATACGTTTCAAACCCTCTCACAAACGCCGACCTCGCGGTCGTCTCGCAACAAAGCTGAGTCACTACACCGGTTACGAGCACCTGGTCAAGCCCCCTTTCCTCCAGCATCTCCTGGAGCCCGGTGCCGTGGAAGGCGTCGTAGGTGGTCTTGCGGATCACCAGATCCCCCGGCTGCGCCTCCAGCGCCTCGATAATCTCGGCCTCGGGAGCGCCGTCCCGGATGTAGTCGTTCCAGAAGCGCCCCAGCATCCCCAGGTCGTGCTCGCCTTCATGGCAATGACGGGTGTAGACCACCAGGCCGCCCCCCCCCCTCCATGCGTCCACGAGCGCGCAGAGCCTCGGTGTGATCGCTTCCGTGGCCGGGAGGTACGCCCTCTCCCCCGGCTTTGCAAAGTAGTTGAGCATGTCCACGACCAGCAGCGCGCATCGCCTTGGGTCCGGCTTCAGGTGCGGCCTCGGCCTGGTCGCCCGTGCCACCCGCCTCAGCCACCTGCCGGTCTTCTCGTCAATGTTGTCCGGCGTGACATACGCCCTGGCCCGCTTCACCATCGCCTACATGTCAACCTTCAAGTTGATGCCGAACGTCATCGCCTGGTAAGGGACAAGGGGGTCCAGGCCGAGCCTGAGCTCTCCCCCTTTCTGGCCGTAGCTAGCAGTGGCGAACGCCTGGACGGTCAGCCACGTGAGCGCCACGGTGGAGTAGTCGAAGCGCGCCATGTTGCTTCCATCGCTCAGGTTGGAAAGGTGAGACAGCGTGAAGGAGGTGAAGTCCCAGTTTCCGGGGGAGGGCAGGGAGACAAATCCGGCAGCGTAGTGACGGCCGTTGTAGAATGGAGAGAATTCCCCGTCGATGAGGAGCTTCGCATATGGGGTGTGGTCCGTGACACATTCTGAGTTGTAGAAGTACTCTCCCCCGGCCACGATGAAGTCTTCGGCGGAATACTTGATGGTCCAGCTCACGCCCCCGGCCGCCTGGAGCGTCGCCATCCTTCCTGAAAGCTCGAAGAAGGGTTCGTTGCGGGAGCCGGTGGCAAGCACGGTGGCCACTTCGCCGGTGAAATCGAGGTCCCACACGCCGGCCGAAACGTCTGCGGCAAACTTGGGTATCCAGGGATGGTCGTTCACCTCCAGCTCCTGCTGTCGGACCATGCCTGTCAGCCCCAGCTCGACCGTTGAGAAGACGGTTTCGAGACGCAGGGCCGCACCCAGCTTCTCGGGAGTGTCCGCCTCGTCGAGCAGGGCGAGGCCGATGACGTTCCACCCCAGGTCTTCGATGGGGACGTGCAGCTTGAGCGCGTTGATGCCGGTCCGCTCGTCGAACAGAGTGAGCGGCTCCCTGCGGGCCAGATTGACCACGTCCCCCGGGTTCCAGATGCGGGTCGCTCCCCACCGGACCGGCTGCTTGCCGGCCGTGACGAACAGGACCCGCTCGACGTCGAACTTGAGCCAAAGCTGGTCAAGGACCGCCTCTGGTTCGAACGGCTCGAAATCGGGCGCCAGCGACTCGGCTCCTTCGACACCGGCAAGTCCGGGAATCGGGCTCGACGAGACCGGGTCGTACTTGAGACGGCCTCTCACGAAGCCGCGGATGCGGTCGTTGGGCCTTGCGTCCATGAACAGGTCGAGCAGGTTCGGGTTCGAGAAAGACGTGTCAGGGTCGCCGTCGCATAGCGGAAGCAGGCACTCGTCGCTTCCACCTTCGGTCACCGTGGCCATGTAGCGCAGGTAGAGCAGACCCCCTATCTGGAGGCGTTCCTCCTCCAGCAGGGCCTTGCTGTCCGCAGTCAACTCTGCCGGTTCCAACTCATCTCCGAAGATCTCGTCCTCACGAGTTTGGGTCTTGGGCTCACCGAAAAGATCGTCCTCACGAGGATCCGTTTGCGCAAGAGCCGGTGCGGAGAGCAGAACAACCAGAGTGGCGACGACAAGTCTCATCGACTTTTGCTCTCCAGCCATGCCTTGGTGAAGATGTTGGCCGGCAGGGGGTGAAGGTCCACCTCTTTCATGAGCACGATGGTGGAGTTGTCTTTCTCGACTTCGTCGTAGATGCGGATTTCGCTCGGGTACCAGATGTCGGCCTTCTTGGACTCGCTGAACATGGTCTTCCATTTCGGGGTGTAGGCAGTGCGCATGAGCTTCCCGCTTGCAGCGAAATCCTGGCGTTTGAGAATGTTGCCGGATTCTTTGTCCACCCAGATCTCGGTGACGGGATACGGGACGTCGGCCCCGGGCTTCTCAGTGAGCTTGATGTGGTGCACGGAGAACTTCCCCAGCTTCTCCTCGCCCTGGTGTTCGGCGGTGTATTCCTCGGCAAGGCGGGACTCGTCGAAGTCGGCCCGCCGCGAGTCGGTACCCGCGATGCGCTCACGCTCCGTCCGCCGTTCCCACTTGCCCACGGAGGGGTCGTACATCCAGAGATTCTTGTCGATCCTGAGGTACCCCTTGCCCGCTTCCGACTTGGGCTTGAGAAGCAGGATCATGACCTTGTCGTCCTCGTCCCGCCGATAGACCACGGCCTCGAGCACCATGTCGTCACGGTCCTTCTCCCGCGTCTGGATGTAGACCAGCGACTTGTAGTCGCCCGAGTTCGTCTGCCTCTCGTCGAGAGTCTTCAGGATCTTCGTCAGCTCTTCGGAGTCCATGGCGGAACCCGTAAAGGAAGCCAGGCAGAGCGGAATGGCAAAGAGAGCCAGGAGCATGTGTCGCATGAGACCCCCCTATCCAACATGGTGCATTGCCGTCACGGGACGCAGTCGAGCCGCGCGCATCGCCGGGAACATGGCGCCCAGGGTAGTGAGGACAGGCACCAACACCAGCGCGTTCGTAATGTTCTCGTTCGACACAGCCATCTTGAGCGTGTCGGACATCAGGAATATCTGGAAGCCGGTGGACACGGGGATGTGTGCAGCGTTGAGCATGGCGGTTATCAGCGTGCCCAGTCCGACGCCGACGGCCGACGACACCACTGACAGCACCAACATCTCCAGGAGGAACATCACGAGTATGCGGAAGCGTCCCATGCCGATGGCGCGAAGCGTGCCTATTTCCCTGGTCCGGTCACGCACGCTGATCCACATGGTGTTCATGACCCCGATCACGATGATGACGAGCAGGATGCCCACCAGGATGGACGTGATGGTGTCGAAAGTCTTGAGTGTCCAGGTCATGCCGGCGAGTTCTTCTTCCCAGGTGGTGAGGTCAAGCTTCTGACCGGTCCAATCCTCGCCGGCAATCCGCTCGAACTTGGCGTAGAACGGGACGGGGTCCTTGTCCATGAGAAGGTGTCCACGTTCGATGAGCCCCGCCCTGAGCCGTGCCTCCACCTCGTCGGCTAGCTCGGGGTCGTCGAGATAAACGAAAATGACCCCGGTCGCGTCCGGGTCGAAGAGATACAGGTCCCTGACTGTCTCTTTCGAGACATAGGCGGACATGATGGAGATGAGGCCCATGTCCTTGGCGATGGCAGCGACCCGCACGTCGAGGGAGTTGTTCTGCCCCCGCAACACCGGGGTCGAAAGCGTGACCTC
>Ga0172371_10011828_pt1 | contig 11574 bp, 10 predicted proteins | sample Lak12m_FD_114543 | JGI IMG/M metagenome (GOLD analysis project Ga0172371, IMG submission 114543) | Freshwater microbial communities from Kabuno Bay, South-Kivu, Congo - kab_022012_12m | ecosystem: Environmental > Aquatic > Freshwater > Lake | place: Democratic Republic of the Congo: South-Kivu...
ATTCATCTAAGTCCTGCTGCCTGTTCCGACCGTCACCAAACCTTCCCCGCCACCCACACTCCCGGAACTGTCAAACTCTGAGAGTCTCTCCGGCAGAGCCGGAGGGTTTCCCGATGGACTAAGAAGCCCCCGCCAAACGCCGCAAGCACCCTTGCGCCGAAGATCCCGCCGGGTGTCCAGCCTTCAGGCTGTCCGGCGGCGGGAACACCGAAACCGGGAACACCAAACGCGCCGTTTCGTCAGTAGTTTTCCTCATTTAACCTCGAACAACTATTTTAGCCTTGGACAGTATTTGTCCAACCCTCCCTGCGAGAATGAAAGGAAAAAACTATGAACTTTGCACCAGCATATCTCACGGGAGCGCGTCTAACGAGTAACCCGTCGCCGGTCCTGGACGCCCAGTTGGAGCTTGGCTTTACCGCAGTTTCCGCCGCTCCGCACGTCGGCCAGCTCCGCAGCCGCCGGAGCCGGGCCAGTTGGTGGTTCCAGCGCATGCGGCAGATCGTGGACCGCGCCTGCGACTGGCAGCCGGTCCCGGCGCCGCGCCCGGAACAAACCTGGTTCCCCGGCACGCATCGAACGATCGCGCTGGCCCCGCAGTCCGGCGGCGAGCAGCAGCAGATCTGTGAATAAAACCCTCATCGGTGCTTCTTGGGCCAGGTGCCGCACCCACGCCCGGCTTGCCCTGCGGCGCCGGCGCTATCGTTAACGCCGGCAGCCCAGCTCGCCCCAGCTCAGGGCAGTTTCCAACACACTCAAGCCGTGCACCAGCGATGCAGTAGCGAAAACCGCGTGTGCATCGCTGGTGCATCGCTACTGCATCGCTGGTGCATCGCCTGCAGGTGAGGGTGGCGGGGTTTGGCAGGCTGGGGCTGCCTGTGGGAGCGAGGATGCACTCGCTGCGTTGTCGCCGGCGCATTTCCTTATTGGCAAGGCGCCGGTTCCTTTCGATATTCAACGCGCAGAATCAGCTTATGGCCGAGAACAAGAAACACGTTTACGACGAGAGCAAGATCAAGACGCTTTCCTCGCTGGAGCATATCCGGCTGCGGACCGGCATGTACATCGGCCGCATCGGGGACGGCTCCCATTACGATGACGGGTGCTACATCCTCCTCAAAGAGGTCATAGACAATGCCATTGATGAATTCATCATGGGCTATGGCCGGGAGGTGCAGATTGCGGTCGAGGACAAGGTGGTGACGGTGCGCGACTTCGGGCGCGGCATTCCGCTGGGCAAGGTGGTGGACTGCGTGTCCAAGATCAACACGGGGGCCAAGTACAACGACGACGTTTTCCAGTTCAGCGTGGGCTTGAACGGCGTGGGCACCAAGGCGGTGAACGCGCTTTCGAAGGAGTTCCTGGTGCGTAGCTTCCGCGAGGGCCAGTTCGTCGAGGCCGCCTTCAAGCTGGGCAAGATTAAGAATGAGAAGAAAGGCAAAGCCGCCAATGAGCCGGACGGCACGCTCATCCGCTTCGAGCCCGACCCGGGCATCTTTCCGTCCTACGAGTTTCGCCCCGACCATATTGAGCGGCGGCTGCGGCATTACAGCTATCTGAACACCGGCCTGAAGCTGATCTATAACGGCAAGACCTTCCAGTCGCGCAACGGCTTGTTCGACCTGGTGATGGAAGACTTGCAGGCGGATGGCAGCGAGCCCATTTACCCGCCGCTGCATTACGCCGAGAAGACGCTCGAGTTCTGCTTCACGCACAGCAACAGCCGCTACGGCGAGACGTTCTACTCGTTCGTCAATGGTCAATACACGTCGGACGGCGGCACGCACCTCAGCGCCTTCCGCGAAGGGCTGCTTAAAGCGGTCAACGAGTATGGCCACGAGAAGTTCGACGGCGACGATGTGCGCGAAAGCATGGTGGGCGCGGTTTCGATTCGTCTCAAGGACCCGGTCTTCGAGTCCCAGACGAAGAACAAGCTGGGCAACACCGAGATTCGTACCGGGCTGGTCAACCGCGTCCGCGAGGAGCTGCTCCAGTTTTTTAACCGCCACAAAGACATCGCCGAGAAGATTGTCGCCAAGGTTCAGGACACCCGCCAGCTCCGCAAAGAGTTGCAGGAGGTCAAGAAGCTGGCGCGCGAGCGGGCCAAGGCCATCACGATCCGCATTCCGCAGCTTAAGGACTGCAAGGACCACTTCAACAAGGCCAAGGGCAAGGGCAAAGGCACGATGGTGTTCATCACCGAGGGCCAGTCCGCAGCCGGCTCGATCGTCAGTTGCCGCGACGTCAATACCCAGGCCATCTTCGTGTTGAAAGGCAAGCCGCTCAATGTGTGGGACCTCAAGCGCGACATCGTCTATAAGAACGACGAGCTGTACAATCTCATGCGCAGCCTGGACATCGAGGACAACTGCGAAGGGCTCCGCTACGAGAAGGTCATCCTGGCCACGGATGCCGACGTGGACGGCTTGCACATCCGCAATTTGATGATCACCTATTTCCTCCGCTTCTTTGATCAGCTCGTGCGCGACGGGCACTTGTTCGTGCTCGAGACGCCGCTGTTCCGAGCCCGCAACAAGGAGCAGACGATCTACTGCTATTCCGAGGCCGAGCGGGACGCGGCGGCGGGTAAGCTGGGGAAGAGCTGTGAAATCACGCGCTTCAAGGGGTTGGGCGAGATCAACCCTACCGAGTTCAAGCAGTTCATCGGCAAGGAAATGCGTCTGAGCCAGGTGGAATACGCGCCCAAGCAGGACGCCGCGGGCATCCTCGGCTTCTACATGGGCAAGAACACGCCCGAGCGCAAAGATTACATCATGGAGAACCTGGTGGTGCCGGTGGAGGGCTGACGCGCTGCTCAGCCCTTCCGGAAGAAATCTTTGATCACTGCGGCCACCCGCTGGATTTGCGGCTCTGTCATTTCGGGATAGATCGGCAGGCTCAGGCACTCGCGCGCCGCCTTTTCGGCGACGGGGAAGTCGCCGGGCTTGTAGCCCAGGTTGGCGTAGCACTTTTGCAGGTGCAGCGACACGGGGTAATGCAGCGCACAGCCCACCTGGTTGGCTTCGAGGTGCTTCTTGAGTTCCTCGCGGCGCGGGTGCCGCACGACGTAAAGATGATAGGCGCTCTCGGCGTAATCGGCTTCGCGCGGCAGTTGGAGCGGGGTTTCAGCCAGCAGTTCGTGATAGCGATGGGCCACCCGCCGGCGCTCGCGCGTCCAGGCATCCAGGTGTTTCAGCTTCACGCCGAGCACGGCGCCCTGGATGCCTTCCATGCGGTAGTTAAAGCCGACTTCGTCATGGTAATAGCGCTGCGTGGAGCCGTGCTCGCGGAGCGCGCGCGCGCGGGCCGCGAAGGCCGCATTGTTGGTGACCAGCCCGCCGCCTTCGCCGTAAGCGCCCAGGTTCTTGCCCGGGTAGAAGCTGAAGCAGGACATCGCGCCGAACGCGCCGACGATCTTGCCGCGATACTTGGCGCCGTGCGCCTGCGCGGCGTCCTCGACCAGCGGCAGGTTATGCTTGCGGCAAATGGCCTGGATGGGCTCCACCGCGAAGGGATGGCCGTAGAGGTGAACCGGCAGGACGGCCTTGGTGCGCGGCGTGATGGCGCGCTCGATAAGCGCCGGGTCCAAATTGAAGGTGGCGTCGTCAGCGTCCACATAGACCGGCCGCGCGCCCACATAGGAAATGGCCCAACTCGTTGCAACGAACGTGCAGGGGGTGGTGATGACCTCGTCGCCGGGTCCGGCGTTGAGCAGCAGCATGGCAATATGCAGCGCCGAGGTGCCGCTGTTGAAGCCGACACAATGCTCCGCGCCGCAAAACCGGGCGAAGTCCTTCTCGAACTGCGCCACGTCCGGGCCGAGGCAAAATGAGCATTTGTCGAGCGTGCGCGCAATCGCGGCGTCTATGTCCTTCCGGATCGCGCGCATTTGGGCGGGCAGATCGAGGTATGGGACAGCCGTTATTTCCGTTTGGTTGGTCATAGTATTTTCCTAATCAGGGTTTTCTTTTAACCATTCCTGCACTCTTTCTTCCCACTTGAACCAGTCGTCACCGTAATCTACTTCCAGGAAAAATCCCAGCACTTCTTTGGCATTACCGGCTTTAGGATGTGCGGTGGTGCGGGCGACTTCCAGGAGAGCGGGGAGTTTGAGGCTATTAGGCCGGTTCAAGACATCCGCCAGCAGGGTATCCAATACTTCTTCCGGGAGGTGGGGATCCGTCAGGAGCTGGCGCAGCGGCTCGTAATCTTCATCCGATACGAGGTTGGCAAGATGCCGGGCGACTTCCACTTGACCGTCCGCCGGCAGGCGGGGGAACAACTCGAGCATTTGTTTGGCCTTGGCATCGGACTCGCCTTCGACCACGAGGATTTGATCCACCTTCTCCTCCCAGTTGGTGAGGAGATTTTCGGAGGCGCGCACCGCCGCCGTCGGGTTTCCGTGGACCCGGATGGGGGACACCGGGGGCCGAGGTGGGGGGTGAACGGCGGATGGGGGGTCGGTTTCAGCGAGGGGCGGCGGATTGAGTTCGGCGGATTCCGGTGGTGCGGGTGGCCCGGGTGCCCCGCTGCCGGGTTGGACCAGCTTGCGCCCAATGATCACCGCGACCGTCACGACCCCCAGTCCGACCAGAACTCTCCAACCCACGCGCACGGGACCAATCAGCGGTTTACCGGGCGTCCGCCTTCTTCGCCGGCTGCGCGGGAGGTTGGCCTGCTGGGAGTCCGGAGGCATCCGGACGTTCCGGCAGCTTCAGCTTCTCGTCCAGGATTTCCACTCCCGCCTCTTTCCTGAGACCCTTGATATAATCGGGAAACTGCTTTTGCATAGCCTGTGCGGCCAGACCTTCCTTCAGATCCGAGGCCGCTTTGGCGTAATCCACCTTCTCCGCCGGGATCTTCTCGCTCAGCTTGATGATATGATAGCCGAAGGACGTGGTGACCACGTCGCTGATTTGGTTGGTCTTCAATGAGAAAGCGGCGGCCTCGAATTCCGGCACCATCTGGCCGCGCGGGAACTTGTATTCTCCGCCCTTGTCCTTCGAACCGGGGTCTTCGGAATACTCCTGGGCCAGCTTGGCAAAGTCTTCACCGGCGCGGGCGCGCTTCAGGAGGTCTTCGATTTGCTTGCGCTTGGCGGCCTTCTTGTCCTCGGGCAACTCGGTCCCGGTTACCGAGTCGCGTGTGCTCAGCAGGATATGGCTGGCGCGGACCATCTCCGGTTGTTCGAACCGCGAGGGGTTGTCGTCGTAGTATTTCCTGGCGTCGGCGTCGGTGATGTTGATCTTGAGCTCGCGTTTAAGTACGGACTCCGCGGTCAGCGCGTCGGCCCACTTGCTGAGCACTTCTTCCTGGGTTGCGCCCATGAGCGTCAACTGCCGTTTAAACGCCTCATCGGTGCCCAGCCGCGTCTTCACGTCCGCAAGTCGTTTTTCCGCTGCGGCTTTGCCCGCCGCCTTGTCGGCTGCGGTGGCTTTGGCTTGCAGAATCTGGACATTGATCAACTGATCGAGGATCTGCTGCTCCATCATGGCCGTCTGGTCGGGTGAAATAGGCCGGCCGTTGGCCGCCGCCTGTGATTTGACCCGGACAACCTCCTGATCCAACTGGCTGCGTTTGACTTCCACGCCCTTGCCTTTGGCCAGAACGGCGCCGCCGAAGAGATCGGCGGACTGGGTAGCGGTGTTGGCAGCGGGAGCCGCGTCGGCCTGCGCCGCCTGAGTGGAAGTGACCGGCCCGGCAATCAGCATCGCGCCGACCGCCACGGGGATGAGCAACTTTATCATATTACTTCGGCAACCAAATTTGTTGATTTCTACGTTCGCTATAACTGGACCACCTTGACATTGCTAATGTCCGGGTCTTTTTGAATCTCGTCCATTACTTCATCCGGAGGCACGCTATCCAAATTCAAAACCGTTAAGGCCTGGCCGCCGACAGTATCGCGGCTCAGGCTCATGCTGGCAATATTAACCTTGTGCCGGCTCAACAGGGTGCCGAGGTAGCCCACGATGCCGGGCCGATCCCGGTTCAACAGCAGCAGCACCACTCCAAAGGGCACAATTTCGGTCGGTTGGCTGTAAAGCCGCACAATACGCGGGTTGTCCGGCGAGCCAAAGAACGTGCCGCCCGCGGAGACGAGTTTCTCTCCGTTGCGAAAGACCTGGACATGCAGCCATTCGTTGAACGTGACCGGCTCGGTGGAGCGCTTTTCCTGGACGGTCAGGCCGAGGGTCGAGGCGATGCTGCGCACATTGACATTGTTGAGATCTTTCACGGAGGCGCGAGACAGGAAGCCGAGGAGGGTGGCGCGCGTGACCGGGTCAATATTCGGCAATTCCTGCGCCTTGCCGCCAAAAGTGATATGCAGCCGATCGGCGTGCGGCGGCGCGAGCTGGGCCAGCAGCTTGCCCAGCTTTTCGCCCAGGGTCAGGTAGGGCTTGATCTGTTCGTAAGTCTTGGCGTCGAGGTATGGCAGATTGACCGCGTTGCGGACTTCGCCCGTCAGCAAGTAACCCGCGATGACTTCGGCAACCTCGAGGCCGCATTTTTGCTGCGCCTCTCGCGTGCTGGCGCCCAGGTGGGGCGTCAAGGTGATCGCGGGATGCCGGCGGAACGGATGCTCGGCCGGCAGCGGCTCGGTCGCATACACGTCGAGCGCCGCACCAGCGACTTTGCCCGAATCCAGCGCGGTCAGCAGGTCGCTTTCCACCAGGATTTCGCCGCGGGCGCAGTTCACCAGACAAACCTTCGGTTTCATCTTCGCGAACGCGGCGGCATTGAGCATGCCGCGGGTCTGGTCGGTAACCGGCATGTGAACGCTGATGAAGTCGGCATCCCGGTAAACGTCATCCAGGTCGGCCACCAGTTGGATCCCGAGCGCTTTGGCGCGAGCGTCCGTCAGAAACGGGTCGTATCCCAAGACCTTCATCCCGAAGGCCAGCGCACGTTTGGCGACTTCGCTGCCAATCCGGCCACAGCCCAGCACCCCGAGGGTTTTGCCCGCAAGTTCGGTGCCCTGGAACTGCTTGCGGTCCCACTTGCCGGCGGTCATCGAGGCAAAGGCCTGCGGCACCTTGCGCGCCAGGTTTAGGATCATCGCGAAGGAAAGTTCCGCCGTGGAAACCGTGTTGCCGCCGGGCGTGTTCATGACCACGACACCTCGCTGTGTGGCGGCTTCGACATCCACGTTATCCACGCCGACGCCGGCACGGCCAACCACGCGGAGCTGCGGCGCGGCCTCGATGACCTTGCTCGTCACCTTGGTTTCGGACCGGACCACCATGGCGGTGACGTCCTTGACCATGGGCAGCAGTTCCGCTTCAGAAAGGCGTTTGGGTAACACGACAACCTCAAACTCCGGTCGCTGCTGTAACAGGGCAATCCCTTTGGGGGACACGGGGTCACACACTAAAATCTTCATAAAAGAGGGCAGAGCTTAGGATACGGAAGGACGAAGGTCAAATGCGCAGAAGCACGAACACTGCGCGTTACGGATCAGTGGGAACAACGGCGCCGTCCTCCTCCGGTTCTCATCGAAGTCGCGCCGCGCCTATGAATTGTCGCCGACAAACCGGGCCAGGTCCAGCACGCTGCCGGCCAGCGCCAGGATGTCCTCGGCCTCGAGCACATCCTCCGGCATGGGGACCGCCTTGAACTCGTTCATGATCTGGCTGCCCTGGGGGCCGGGAGCCATGCGTTTGATGGCCAGCAGGTTCACCCGAAACCGCTGGCGCAAGTCCAGTTCACGCAGCGTCCGGCCCACCACTTTCGCCGGGGCTTTCACCTCCACAACGCTAAATCCATCGGCCAGTTCGAAGTAGTTGCGGATATTCGAGATGGTGAGCCGCTGCACCATGGTGTGCGCCGCCTCTTCTTCCGGGTTAAAGACCTCGTTGGCGCCGACGGCCTCCAGCACCCGTCGGTGCTCCTCGGTGGTCGCCCGAGCCAGGATGCGCTTAATGCCCAGGCTCCGGGCGTGCACCACTACCAGCACCTGCGCTTCAAAATTCTGCCCAATGGCGGCGATCAGGACGTCTGCCTTTGCCAGCCCCTGTGATTCCAAGGCGTCGCGGTGCGTCGCATCCATCCGCACGGCCAGCGCCACTTCGCTTTGCACCAGCTTCAGCCGGTCCATATTGCGGTCAATCGCAACGACTTCCGCCCCGGCGCGTGCCAGGCCAATGGCGGCGGCGCGGCCGAAGTCACCCAACCCGATGACGGCACATATCATAACGAGGCAGTATTGACGTTCACGCGTGATTCGTCTAGCCCACGACCATGTCTTCCTCAGGGAATTGATAGCGCGGCGGTGGGCGGATGCGGGCGACGACCAGGAACAGCGACAGGGGACCTACCCGGCCGATAAACATCAGCACACACAGGATCAACTGGCTCCCCGGGCTTAACTGGGAGAGAACGCCCGTGGACAGCCCGGTGGTGCTAAGGGCGGAGACGACCTCGAACATCTGGGCGCGCAACGGGATTTTGGGATCACATAAGGACAGGCCGAAGACTCCCAGGCCGCTCGCCAAAACAAAAAGCACCGCCACCGCCAGCGCCGTCAACAACACACGTTGCGGCAGCGCGCGCCCATAGATCTCCACCCGCTCGCGGCCAGTCATGAGCGCGCGGAGCGCGAGCAGCAGCACCGCTAGCGTGACGGTTTTGATCCCGCCGCCCGTCGAGATGGGACAGGCGCCCACCGCCATCAATGCCATCATCATGAGCAGCGTTGCCGGTTGGAGCTGATCGGTCGGCACCGTAGTGAACCCGCACGAGCGGCAGGTGATGGATTCGAAGGCCGAAACCCAGAACTGGGTCGAGAAGGACTCGCCGGCCAGGATGTGGCCCCCTTCGAGCATCCAGAAGCCAGCCCAACCAAACAAGAGCAGAAGCCCGGTCATCAGGACGGAAAGCCGTGTCTGAACCGGAACCCGATAGACCGGCACCCTTTCATTGTAGCGACGCACCCAGGGAATACTGCGGATCAAGGGCAACCGTGACACGCGCAGCCCCAGCAGATCGGTAATGACCAGGAATCCGAGCCCGCCGAGAATGATCAGCGCCATGAACGTCAGCATCGCGAGCGGCCGATTCCGGAAAGCGGCCAGGCTGTCGGCAGGCAATGAAAAACCCGCATTGCAGAAAGCCATGACCGAATGAAACAGGCTCCAACCGGCCCGCGTCAGACGGTCCTGCTCCGCAGGCAGAGAGCTGTACAGGCACGCCGCTCCCGCCAATTCCACCAGCCCGGTCATCCCCAAAATGGCCCACACCTGTCGTCTCAAGGTCGCCGGTGTGCGTGCTCCGACCATTTTGCGAAATGCCAGCATCTGCGGTATCGGCAAGGATTCCGCCGAGGTTATCGCCAGAAACGCCACGAAGGTCATGATCCCGAGCCCGCCCGTCTGAACCAAAACCAGCAGGATACCCTGCCCGAATGGCGTGAAGTCGGTTCCGGTGTCACGAACACCCAGCCCAACCACACAACTCGCGCTCGTTGCGGTGAAGAACGCGTCCAGCAGCCCGATCGGCTTGTCCGGCCGCGCGCTGACGCGCGGCAAGGACAGGAGGAGCGTGCCCGCCACAATCAGCATTCCGAAAGAGCCGGCCAGCATCCACTCCGGCCGCAATCCCCGAAACAGAAGCCGCTGTTGCAGGCGCAGCAGTTGCGTCAGGACGTTCGCCACCAGGAAAAGCTTGATGATGTGAAAACGAAGGTCCCAGACATTGTCCAGGTGAAAGAACCGCGTCAGGTTGCTGGCTGCGGCGGACGAGACGGCCGACGCCAGAGCCAAGACCCCGAAGAACGCGAGCACTCCATACTCGAACCTGAACTGCCGGACTACCGCCCAGAGATTCGGCCCCCGCACCAGCAGCAGAACACGCTCGGCGAGATAGAACCCGGCGAGGATTGCCTCAGCCAGGTGAAACCATGGTGTGGTTGCGGGCTTGAACTCGAACCCATGTTCGGCCAGCAACGTGCCAAGCGAAAGCAGCCCGACGGGCCACAGCACACCGGACGGCAGACCAGTGGATCTCTGGTTCGACTGGCTAAGCAGTTTGAGGGCGCTCGGGGTCCTCATACTTTGCATCGTTCAAATGCTGGTTTCTTGTCGCACCAACTGGGGTCGTCCGCCCAACCCGCGGATCCCTCCCCGCATTTAGAGGCAAATCAACGCTCGTTGCGAGTGTTTCCTTCGTCCGGACCATCCCAGGCAACGCCGCAGTACGTCCGCAACGCCACTTCGGGGTCCGCGGCTTGAATCTCAACTTGTGAAGGCCACCATGGCCGTTTATAATGGTGCATGCAGAAAGATAAGAGCGCGAGCGTTGACCAGTTCATCCCCGCCAAGACTTTTGTGGCCGCCACCCTGGTTGATTACCAGCCGGGCTCGATTGTCAGTCGGGAGATCCTCAAGAAGACCACCGGGAGGGTAACCGTGTTCGCCTTCGATGTTGACGAAGGGCTCACCGAGCATACCTCGCCGTTTGATGCCTTGGTTCAGGTGCTGGAGGGCGAGGCGCAAATCACCATTGCGGGCCAGCCGCACCGCGTTGCAGCGGGGGAATTGATTCTCATGCCCGCCAATCAGCCGCACGCGCTGAAGGCGCTCAAGCGCTTCAAGATGATTCTCGTGATGATTCGCTCTTGAGCCGCCGCCGGAAACGGCAGCCGGCGGCGGGCCCATCATGATACAATTATGGCCTCTCCCGGGGCCGGCGCGCGGCTATTTCAGCATCCTGGCGAGGGTCGGCTCCATCGCGTCGGCCCAGCGCTGATACCCCTCCGCGTTCGGATGAAGCAAGTCCGGCATGATGGTTTTGGGAATGGAACCGTCATCTGCGAGAAAGACCTTTCCGATGTCGAGGAACTTGATCTTCCTTCCCTTTTCCAGCCTAGCGAGCGCGGCGTTGATTTCCTGGATCTGGGCGCGTTGCGGCGCGTCAACGGTTCCGCGTGGGAAGATCGCCAGCAGCAAGAGCTTGCTCCGGGGCAGCTTGGCACGGATCGCCTTCACGACGGCCGTTACGCCGTCAATGATTTCCTCCGTGGAATTGCGTACCGAGCCGTCCTTCTCCTTGCCGGTGTTGTTTGTGCCGATCATGAGCACTACGGCTTTGGGATTCAAGCCGGCGAGTTCGCCCTGCTCGATGCGCCACAGGACATGCTGCGTACGGTCGCCGCCGATGCCCAGGTTCAGCGCCCCGCGCGGCGCGTAATACTTGTTCCAGACTTCGAGGCCGCTCTTGCGCCAGCCGTCGGTGATGGAGTCGCCGATGAACACAATATTGTAATTCGCTTGCATGGCTGCCGCGAGAAAGCCTTCATGACGAGCGACCCAGTTCGTGGGCGACGTGCGCGGGGCCGGAATGATGGCGGAATTCTCGGCCAGGGCCGCAACGGGGAGCCACGCGGACAACAACAGGAACAATGTCTTCTTCATGCGCGCAGCATGCCCGGCCCGGAGACAGAAATCAATTCTCCTTCCGCCCCCAGCGCGTATTCATGAAAGGGGTTGGGACGGCTCGTCCCCAGTTCCGCCCTGCCGGTGTTCAGGAATCCGGGGACGAGGCCGTCCCCACCCCCGCCATAAGGCTTCATGCATA
>Ga0172371_10011831_pt1 | contig 11574 bp, 9 predicted proteins | sample Lak12m_FD_114543 | JGI IMG/M metagenome (GOLD analysis project Ga0172371, IMG submission 114543) | Freshwater microbial communities from Kabuno Bay, South-Kivu, Congo - kab_022012_12m | ecosystem: Environmental > Aquatic > Freshwater > Lake | place: Democratic Republic of the Congo: South-Kivu...
CTCCAAATTATGGCGCATTGATGCGCTCTTCACCTCCCATCTCCGAGGCGCAGCCACGGAGTGTTGACCGCAGCCGAGGACTATCGTGGTTCGTTGTGCCTGATAGAAAGGAATGAGAGTTTTTCTGCATGACTGACATTCTCAAACCCAAAGGCGGGGCCATCGTCGTCGGCGTGGAAGACGCACGGCCCTCCGGGAAGACATCGGCTCCCGAGCAGCCTAAGCCGAAGAGATGGGGCATGCTCGTGGATCAGCGCCGATGCATCGGTTGCCATAGCTGCACCATCGCGTGCAAGAGCGAGAACAACGTGCCGCTCGGGTACTGGCGCTCCTGGGTCAAAGGGTTGCAGACGGGGAATTTCCCCGATGCGGGAAACCTCTACCTGCGAAGGTTGTGCAATCATTGCGACGTTGCGCCCTGCGTACAGGTCTGCCCTGTCCAGGCAACGGTCAGACGGGAAGAAGACGGCGTCGTGGTGATGTATTACGGGAAATGCATCGGCTGCGGAATGTGTATCTCCGCGTGTCCGTACGACGCGCGGTTCTTCAATCCGATTCGGCATACGGCTGACAAATGCGATTTCTGCGCCGCGCGGATCGATCAGGGGCTCAAACCGGCATGTGTGGAAGCCTGCGTGTCGCGAGCGCTGGTTTTCGGGGACCTCGACGATCCCAGGTCGGAGATTTCCATCGAGCTCGCATCCATCGGCGCCTCGGTGATCAAGCCCGAATTGGGCACCAAGCCCAAGGTCTTCTATGTGCAGGCGGACCACCGGCTCATGGGTCGGATACAGTTCTCGAACGACTTCGATCGGCAAATTCTCGAATACGACAAGTACATCCCGAGCCCGAAAGCGTCGTACTGGAAAAAAGGTCGGTAAATGGAAGCAGCCGTTCTGTACAACGTTCCCCACGAGGTTCCTTGGAAGGTTTTCATCCCGCTCTATTTTTACTTTACGGGTCTTTCCGCCGGCTCCTTTATTCTTTCGACCCTTTCCACCGTCTTCCGGATCAAGCTCTTCAAGCCCATGGCGCTGCCGGCCGCGATCATTTCCTTCGTGCTGTTGCTGCTGGCTCCGGCGTGCCTCATCCTTGACCTGCATCAGCCGCTTCGTTTCTGGCATACGCTCGTGCCCGAGTATTTCAACCGCACCTCAGCGCTCTCATTCGGCTCCTGGCTCTTGACCGCGTACCCGATTGCCAACCTGATCTACATCTATTTCATTTTCGTGAAGAGCGACAACGTCACTCGCGTTCTCGGTGCGATCACCGTTCCGCTGGCAATATTCGTTCATGCGTACACGGGATTCGCCTTTGCTCTGGTGCGGGCCAGGGCGTGGTGGCATTCCGCGCTCATGCCGGGGTATTTCCTCACTTCGGCCCTGCTGTCCGGCATCGCCCTGCTCGTTGTGGTCGCGATGATCATGGACGCGCTCAGGAAGGAGAAGCTTGATTCGCAGCTCTTCAAGAGCCTACGGCTTATGATGATCGGAATTCTCCTGACGGACCTCTTCTGGAATGCGAGCTTCTGGCTGACGCTCCTGGTCTCCACCGCAGACGGTTACGCGTCAATCATGCTGGCGTTTCACGAGAAGCTCTACACGATTGGGGAACTGCTCCTGGGCATGCTTGTGCCGCTGGTTCTGCTCATCCTCCCGTGGACCAAGGATAACAAGGTGTGGCTCTGTGCCGCGTCCCTACTGATCATCGGCGGAGTGTTCCTCATGAGGTACTCGGTGGTCTTTATCGGCTTTGACGTGCCGTTGAGCTGACGGAAAAGAAGGATGGCGAGGAGCTGCGCGGGGAGGACCTTTTTGAAAAAAGGTCTCCCCCCGCACCCCGCCTTCCAAAAACTTCAAATATATTGGCGGCTCCCGTCGGTCGCCGCTTGGTTTTTGCCTATGGACTCGTGGGGGCAACGATAGCGTTCTTGCTGTTCGTTGCGCCCAATACCAGGAATGGAAATTACCATGGGCGACGACAACTGAGACACACATGAAGACGTTGAATCGAAGAGAATTTATCCGGCTTGCCACCCTGATGGGAGGCGTCTCCCTCTTTGCGGGATGCACCCTGTTCGAGGAGCGGGCCGCGGTTCCGGAATACATCAAGGGAGCTCCGGGAGTCGATCCGCTCGAGACCCTTCCGGGGATCAAGAACATCTATTCGGTGTGCAACCTCTGCCCCGGCAATTGCGGCATCTGCTGCCGCGTGTCCGAGGCAGCGCTCGTGAAAATAGGCGGCAATCCCTATCATCCGGTCAGTGCAAGAGACCCGCTGCGGTTCGGTACCCCGCTGAAGGATGCCGCGGTCGCGGGCGGTTCAATCTGCGCGGTCGGCGGCAGCGGAATACAGACGCTCTACAATCCTTTCCGCGTCGCCAGGCCATTGAAGCGAGTAGGACCTCGCGGGTCGGGGAAGTGGAAAGCCCTCTCCTGGAAAGAGGCGATCGAGGAGATCGTTCGTGGCGGCGACCTCTTCGGCGAGGGAAACGTCCAGGGTCTCAAGGCGATCAAGGACTATCAGGCGGGCCTGAGCTTCCTGGTTGGTCGCGCGGATTGGGGCGCTCTTACCTTTATCAAGCGGTTTCTGGGAGGATTTCCACGGGCGGAGCTTGTGCGCGACCGATCGGTCCTGTTGAGCAACGTGGGTATCGATGCGGCCGCCGCAGTATTTGGGCCCGGAACCGGGCCGGTGGACGCGGATTATCGGAATGCCCGCTTCTTGCTCAGTTTCGGCGACGCGCCGCTCGACTCGGGTATTCCGCTCGTTTCGATTGCGAGAGATCTGGCGGACGCCAGAGTGAACGGCTCGGGGCTCCGATGGGCGGTGGTTGACCCAAAGCTGTCCACGTCCGGATCAAAGGCGGACCTCTGGGTTCCAATCATTCCCGGAACCGACGTGAATCTCGCGCTCGCGATTGCCCGAGCGCTCGTCGAGAATTTTCCCTCGGCACTCAAAGTCTCCCGCGATGCGGTGGCAAAGCTTCTGTCGGGCGGGACCGTGGCAGAATACGCGACTGCGTGCGGCATAGCGCCCGTAATTCCCGTACGACTCGCCGAGATGCTGGCGGAAGCAGGACCGTTGGCCGCGGTGACGGCCGGTCGGGGAATCTACTCGCAACAGGGTGGGCTTGAAGCCACCAAGGCAGTACTGAGCTTGAATCTCATGGTGGGTTCCACACCGGGTTCGGGCGGACTTATCGGCCGAACAGACCCGTTCCTTGCCCAGGCCGAGAAGACGTTGCTGGGAGGCGCTCAAAAGGACTGGCGAGCGGTCGGTCTCGGGGCCGGCGGAAAAGCCCTCATCCTGTGGGAGTCCGATCCGGTCTACGAGGAGTCTTCAGCCGTTGCGGACCTCCTGAAGGACCGGGAGAAGGTGCCACTCTTCGTTGCTGTAGAGAGTCAGATTACGGAAACCGCTGCCCTGGCCGATTACATCCTCCCGGACACCACGTACCTGGAACGCTGGGATATCTGCGTGAGTCCGCCTTCCGTGACCAGACCGGGCGTCGGCGTGCGCGTGCCGGTTGTGGGCGGTTTCGAGGCCAAGACCGGCCGGTATTTCCCTCTCCTTCCCGAGACCCGGCCCATGGAGGAGATCCTCATTGATCTGGCCGCAGCGGTCGGACAACCGGGATTCGGTGGGGAGGCTCCCGGCGGGATCAAGAACGCCTGGGATTTTTTCCAACGCGCAGTGACTGCCGTCGCAGACGGTTTGAAGCAGGAGGGCTTCCCGATCCCGGCCCCTGATATCGCGGCTCAAGAGATCATGGCCAGGGGCGGCTATTTTGCGGAGAAAAAGACGAAAACCGCAGCCGCGACTCCTTCGCCGAATGTTCAAGTCATCGAGCCGCCGATTCCTGCGCTGCGCCCGGAAAAAAAACCGACCGGAGATGGTTTTGATCTGATCACCTACACCCTGCCGTTCCACCGGTCTCCGCGATCGGGTCTCAATAGCTGGCTCCTCGAGGTCTGGCCTGAGAATCGGTTGCTCATCAACGCCATTGACGCGCGGAAGCTGGGAATCCGTACCAATGACCAGGTCGTCGTGGAGTCACGGGACGCCAAGAATCGCAAAAATTGCCGTGCCCTGGTGATTCCCGGAATCAGACCGGGTGTGGTAGCTTTGGCGGGCGGCTTTGGGTACACCCAGGCAGGAGCCTCTGCGGAAATCATCGACGGCGTCGCCACCCAGGCAGATAAGCAGCGAGGTGCAGGGGTCAATCCTGTTCGATTTGCCGAGGGGAGGGGGCCGGTACGTGTCAACGTGAAGAAGGCGTGAGTCGCCCATGCTTTTGCACCCACGTTCGGTTCGGCAAACGCATAGCGGCGACCAGCGGAAGCCGCCAATATGTTGGAGTCTTTGGGGAGGGGTCCGGGGAGGGACTTTTTGCAGAAAGTCCCTCCCCGGTGCGTTTTCATCCTGCCTCATTCCACCACCCGGTCCCTGATCTCAGCGATCTCCCGCGCTGCGGCCGCGGGATCTGCCGCACCGAAGATTGCCGACCCAACGATTGCCGCGGAGGCAGGCCCCACAATCTGCGCCCATTCCCGGAATTGCTCTTCCAGATCCCGGCCGTGGCGATCCTGTCTGCCGAATCCGGGGCACCAGATGGGCTTCTCGGTCATCGCGCGATACCGCTGGAGGTCCACCGGTCTTGTAGCCGGGCCGATGTAGCCGGCCACTCCCAGGGCCTCGCCCATGAGGATGATCCCTTCGGTCACGTCCGCACAGGAGAGATTCTTCGGGTACGGAGTGTCCAGGCCCGCTTTGACGGTGGCATAGACGAGGTCGGACGCGGCCATGGGCCTGGAGAAGAAGAGCCTCGCTCCGGCATGGCTCATCAGCGGTAGTAAAAGGACCTTCATTTCAGCCTCTTGGGCTGCGTTGACCGCTTCGGCCACCGAGACGGGCCCAGGGAATCCGTGCACGGTGACGTGAGTCACGCCGCACCCACTGAGCCCTCGGATCATCTTGGCATTCGTCCCCTGCCATCCCTTTTCACCGAGAAATCCGATATCCGCTATCTTCAGGTCCATGAGGAGGGGCCTGTCCTCAATGAGGTCGCGAACTTTCGGCAGAATGCCGCGTCCTGATTCGAGGGTCGTCGCGACGCCGATCTTCACGCCATCCACCGCGGTTCCTACCTGCTTCACCACTGAAAGCACCTGTTCCGCGGAAGGAAGATCGGCTGCAAGGATTATGGCATACGGTTTCATGGCGACCTCCGCCGACGAAAAGGAATGCGGCGACCGACGGGAGCCGCCAATACATTGAAAGTTTTTTGGAAGGGGGGCGCGGGGGAGACCTTTTGCCGAAAAGGTCTCCTCCCGCACTCGCGACTTCTTATGAACCTATTCCGCGCTTTCTTCGCTGTCCATGCCGAGCTTCAGTAAACGGTAGCGCAGCGAGCGAAAGGATATCCCGAGCAGTCTGGCGGCGCGGGATCGGTTTCCTCCGGTCATTTCCAGAGCGCGATTGACCAGTTTTCGCTCAATGTCATCCAGGGTTCGGTTCAAATCGATGCCGTCCGCGGGGATCTCCGTTTCGCGAACACCGCCCGGCGAGCCGCAGGATTCCAGAAGCTTGGGCGGGAGATTCTCCGCAGTGAGCTGGTCGGACTGCTCCAGTGTGACGCACCGTTCGATAATGTTCTCGAGTTCTCGCACGTTTCCGGGGTAGTTGTAGTTGCTCAGAACCTGCGTGGTGAGAGACGACACCCTGCCGATCTGCTTTCCCTGTTCAGCGCAAAATTTCTTCAGGAAATAGTCGATGAGAAGCGGGATGTCCTCCTCGCGCTCCCGGAGAGCAGGCAGTCGGACCCGAATCACGTTCAGACGATAATAGAGGTCTTCCCGGAACCTTCCCTGTTCCATCTCCACTTCCAGCTTCTTGTTGGTTGCCGCGATGATCCTCACATCGATTTTCTTGCCGTCCGTCCCGCCGACGCGCCGGACTTCCCGCTCCTGGAGAAAGCGGAGGAGTTTGGCCTGGATCGAGAGCGGGATTTCGCCCACTTCATCGAGAAAGAGCGTGCCGGTATGCGCCACTTCCACCAGTCCGGGGTTGTTGGCGATGGCGCCGGTGAAAGAACCCTTCACATGGCCGAACATCTCCGATTCGAGGAGGTTCTCAGGAATGGCGCTGCAATTAATCGTGACGAAGGGGCGGTCATTCCGGGGCGATTCGAAGTGTATGGCTTTGGCCACGAGCTCCTTCCCGGTTCCCGACTCGCCCATTATCAAGACGCTGGCCTTTGAAGGCGCTATGCGCGTGATGAGGTTGAAGATATCGATCATCTGAGCCGACTTGCCGATGATGTTGCGAAAGCAATATCTGTCCTCGATCGAACGCCGAAGCACCAGATTCTCCTCACGCAGTCTCCTGGTCTCGAGGGCGTTACGGATGATGATTCGCAGGTCTTCCACTTGAAACGGCTTGGACAGGTAATCGTATGCCCCCTCCCGCACTGCGCGAACCGCGTCGTCCGCGCTGGCGTAAGCGGTTATGGCAATGATGGGAACGTGGGGATTGACGGTATGCACTTCTCTGATCAGATCGAGGCCGCTCATGCCGGGCATCTTCACGTCGGTCAAAATCAGGTCGGGCTCCTCCTGACGGTACAGCTTCACGCCTTCCTCGCCGGTAGCTGCCGTGCGGACCCGATAGCCTTCCTGTGTCAGCATAATTTCAAGGAATTCCCTCATGCTCTGTTCGTCGTCCACAACCAGGAGGTGTTCAGCCATCTTCGCCTCCCCCTTTCTCCGAGCTCGATTCCCCGGTCATCAGGGGAAGTCTGATCGCAAAGACGGTTCCTGCTCCCGGAGCGGTCTCCACTTCGATGATTCCATTGTGGGCCTCCAACGCGCTCAAGACGAGTGACAGCCCCAGTCCGGTTCCCTTTTCCTTGGTCGTGGTAAACGGCTCGAAGATCCTGTCCCTGATTTCCGGCGGTATTCCCGGCCCCGAATCCTGAACCTTCAGGATTGCCTCTCCCGCGGCGCTATCCGCTTCGAGGGTGACTCGGATCAGTCCTCCTCCGGCCACCGCGTCAGCCGCGTTCATGAGAAGGTTCCACAGGGCCTGTTTGAGCTGAGCCGGCTGTCCCTCGATCGCCAATCCCTTATTGATGATGGTCTCCAAGGTAAAATCACTGCGAGCGCCTATTTGCCGAGAGAAGAGCTCCACAGTCTTTTCCACGAGATCACTCAACATCATGCGCTCTTTCTCAGTCTGGCGGCTGCTCACAGCGAGGAGAAAGTCTCCGAGAAGCGCGTTCAATCGGTCCGACTCGCGGATCACAATATCGAGAAGACGCTTCTTGTTATGCGGGTCCGCGGCCCCGTGGGAGAGCAGTTCAGTGGCGGCTCGCAGGGACGCGAGGGGATTGCGTATCTCGTGGGCCATTCCCGCAGCGATCCGTACAAATGCTGCCTGCTTTTCGCTCAGCTTGACCTGTTCTTCCATCTTTTTGATCTGCGTCACGTCCTGGAAGATGAGGAGCCTTCCGGACGGGGTCCCATCCGGTCCCTTGAGATGGGTCACCGTCAGTTCCAGATTCATCTGCTGGTCCGGCCCGCCTCTTGCCGCCACATAGGTCCAATGATGGATTTTCTGGGTGGAGAGTCCGTTGTCGATGAACGGAAACACTTGGCTTAGCGGTTTCCGCATCAGATCGGGCAGGGGCATTCCGAGCAAATGGGCGCCCGAAGCATTGACAAATGAGATGACTTCCTGTTCGTCCGTGGTCACGATCCCGCTGGGGATGGAATCGACGATCCTTCCGTGGAGCACAGCGAGTCTCCGGTAATCGATTTCCCTGAGGTTCAGAGAAATCCTCGTTCTCTTGAGCTGTTCAGCTACCGAAGACGCGACAATGGCGACCACAAAGAAGAACGTAAAATGTACAATGAGGACCCAAAGCACGTACCCGGCTGTCTGACTGCTCCATGGGCTCACCCATTGCCATTCGCTCCGAGGGATGAGCTCGTGAAATTGCAGCGTAATGAGCATCCCGAAGAGCACGGCGGAGGCGCAGGCCGTGATCATGGCCCCCCGCCTGAAGTGGAGGATCCCTGAGGAAAAGATCGGAAACAGGTACATCAGGGTGAAGACGCTGGAAGACCCGCCGGTGAAATAGACAAGAACCGTGGCATACAACACGTCGATCATGATCTGGACAAAGGAGAACGCCCAGAGGTTCGGTATGACCGACAGTGACAGCGTGTAAATGAGGCTGAGAAGGAAGGTGGCCCCGATGAGGATGTACAGGGGCACAACGGTCTGGAAAAAGAGCGAACCGGCCTCCTGAAGCTGAAAAAATACCGTGGCGCCCAGCAACAGGACGGTCACCAGCAGACGCAGCAGAATGAGCCATTCCACGCGCTTGCGGAAATCGGCCCCGTCCCCGGTTCCTTCGGGCAAAAAGACGGTTATGGCTTTCCACAGCACGTTCAAAAATAAAATCTCTTTCTCAGGTCCAGCGAAGCGGCTTCCCGTGGCTATCGCGAACGATCTCTTTGACCAGTCGCACCCTCCGGGGGACCTTGTACCGCGAGAGATACTCCTTGCAGAAGCGGATGATCTCCCTCTCCTCAGGCTTGATACCCTTTTCCGGCACAATGAGCGCTTCGATGACTTGTCCCCTCATGAGATCGTCCACACCTATCAGGGCTGCATCCTGTACGTGAGGATGTCTGATGAGAATTTCCTCGACCTCCTGACAATATACATTGAAACCCGATGTTATGATGAGATCTTTCTTCAAACCGGTCAACGTCAGGTACCCGTCATCGTCCAGGTGACCGATGTCGCCCGTGTAGAGCCAACCGTCCCGAATCACGGTCTTGGTCTCGGTCGGTTTTCCGAAATAGCCCAGCATCACGTTCGGACCCTTCAACACCACTTCTCCGGACGCGCCGGGGGGCAGGGGGTTGCCCTGGTCGTCATGGACCGCGATGGTTACGTCCGGGATGGGCGGCCCGACGGTCGAGGGCTTGTTAGGGACGGTAATATTGTTCCAGGAGACGACCGGCGACGCCTCCGTCAGTCCGTATCCTTGGAACACGTCGATGCCGTACCGCTCGCAGAAGCGCTCATAAATCTCCATGGAGAGCGGAGCGCCGCCGCTGATTCCTATTTCGAGGCTCGAAAGGTCCAGCTCACGGCACGAGGGATGGTATAGCAATCCATAATAGACCATGGGCACGAGCCCCGTATAGGTGATGCGAGCCTCTTTCAACCACGGAATGAGCCTCGGAAAGTCCACCTTTTCCACGAGGTAGACCGTGCCGCCGACTTTCATGGTGCCCAGGAGGTTCACGGACGCGCCGAACGCGTGGAAAAGCGGGATCAGTGCGAGACCCCGGCTCTCAGATCCGCGCCTACAGACATCCTTGAGGAGATTGGAGTTCGTGTCGAGGTTCCGGTGACTCAGCGTGGCGCCCAGGGCCCTCCCGAGGAGTCCCGCGGTGAAAATGATCACTGCAGGATCGTCGGGTTGCAGGTCCACAGCCTGGAATTTCGGCGAGAAATCCTTTTGGACATCCTCGTACAGCACCGCACCGTCCACAGGCTCAGTGCTGATGACCGTCTTCAGGTAATCGGCGCGATCCCGGATCGTCTCGATTTTGGGGACCTGATCGGCCTTGCACACGATCGCGGTCGGCTTGCAGTCGGCCAGGTAATGGCTCAGCTCGTAGGCGGTCGAGAGCGGATTGAGAGTCACGGCCACGGCCCCGATCCTCATGGAGGCATAATAGGCTGCCACCAATTCCGGTCGGTTCCCCATGAGGGTGACGACACGATCGCCCTTCTTCACGCCGGACGCGGTGAGTGCGTTGGCCAGTCGGTTGATCGAGCTCAAGAGATCGCCGTAGGAGATCTTCACGTTTTCAAACACCAAGGCCGGATGATCACTCATGTCCTCGGCAAAGCGATCCACAATCTCGCTCAGGTTCATTCTCACTCCAGGTAAGGAAACAGGTGGGTAAACGTCGCTCCGCCAAACCCTGACCGGCCCCGCGAAATTCCATGCCTGATACCAGCCATGTAGTTCTTGGAAAGGGGGTGCGGGGGGAGGGCCTTTTTCCAAAAAGGTCTCCCCCGCATTCGCCTTTTCTTACGAACAAAAAACAAGCCGTCCGGGGAATGCTGCACCGGACGTAATTCAGGGCCAAAGTTGACGGTAGTTTGGTATGACTAATCCTATAACATGCAAAGTATGTGAAATCAACCGTGATGTCCGGTGGCTCCCCGGCGAGGGTGTAATTCATTATGCCGAACGAAAGTCCGGTCGTTGGCGCAGTTCATCTGCCACCCGCTCACCGGACATTCACGCTCATCGGCCGGGGTGCACCTTCCTGACCGGTTGGGGAGGAAGAGGGTCCTCGGTCACGGCAAACCATTGGGGACGCATGACCGGCCGCTTGACAATTTTTCGTTCCACGCGGAGATCCGGAATCCGAACGGGGATGTCCCTGGGCCCCACTCCTTCCCTGATTCCCCGGTAACGCAAAGATTTGGGAAAGCACTCGACGCATTCCCCTTCGCCGAGGGCGCACCCGACCGGGGTTTCACGAACGAGCACCTTCTGTCGCTCGATCGCGGCCATGGGGAGAGGATAGACCGGCGCCTCCCTTCGCGGTACGCACACAGGCACGTCCGCCACGCACGGCACCATCCTCTGGTAGTAGGTGACGCCCGAGCCCGGCTCAGGCTTGATGAAGAAGGTGTATTGACCCGTAGCCGCGAGAATGTCCTCGCCGAAGGCAAGGGCGGTAGAGACGCAGGCCAGAGTCAAGAGGATGGTCATGAGAACGGCCGGTGATTTCCTCAGCATGATATACCTCCAGTATGCTAAATTATTATAGCATCTTGGAATAAATTCATCAACAATTTTCTCGTGATGGACCCGCTGCGGTGAGTGGCCACAGAACCTCTTGCATTACTTGAAAAATATGTGATACGGTTCTGACTCACGATGAAGAGCAGGTGAGTGATGAGCCCAAGCAAGACCATCATTATCTCGGTGATCGCGGCGATGCTGGCATTGACCGCAGCACCGGCCCCATTTGCCGGACAGGTCTGGACCAAGTGCCACATCACCTGCCGCTGTTTGCCGGGCGATTCCATCGCTAATTTCACCTTCGTCATTCCGATAGACAAGTCCCCGGACATCGGCTTCGATTCCGATCTGGCCTGCAAGAACTACGGACACAAGGTCTGCCTCGACTGCTGCAACGGCCTGAAATTCTCCTACACCTACCAGGCGACCAGCCCCTGACTTTTGCTGAAAATGCACCGGGGAGGGACTTTCATGAGAACTCCCAATATATCGGCGGCTCCCGTTGGTCGCCGCTCGGTGAGCGCCGTCCCGCGTATGGGTGCAAGGTACGGCGCGGAGGGCCGGTCGTGCCGTACAACTTCGTTGTGCCCGACACCGAGTATGGTAATCGTTCAGCGGGATCGCTTCCACAACTGAAGAATGAGGCAACCATAAAGACACAGAGTCACAAAGAAATCAGGGGAGTTATATAATGGTTTACCCGAAATCCAAAGAGACGAATCCGC
>Ga0172371_10011832_pt1 | contig 11574 bp, 9 predicted proteins | sample Lak12m_FD_114543 | JGI IMG/M metagenome (GOLD analysis project Ga0172371, IMG submission 114543) | Freshwater microbial communities from Kabuno Bay, South-Kivu, Congo - kab_022012_12m | ecosystem: Environmental > Aquatic > Freshwater > Lake | place: Democratic Republic of the Congo: South-Kivu...
ACGCCTGAAGAGTTTATACAAAAGCTTAAAGAAAAAGCTCCTATAGCTGTAGCTACAGAAGCCATATCAATTAATGCTAAACAACCAACTTCTTAGTGGTACAATAGATGGGGTAAGGTCATAAACTATGGCATTACGCGTCTCAATCTCACTGGAAATTCAACTTACAAGCTGTGCAATGTAAGGAGTAGGGTCAACCTATATAAATAATCACTATTCAAATTTGTAACAAGTTTCAGCAGTGTCAAAATAATTGTACACTATCAAGAGTTTTGATTTAGATAAGTACTGTTTGAACACAAAAACTCATATACTTGTTGAAACGTCAATTAACGAATGGTATTTTGTAGGCATTGGTAAAAAAATCTTTTGCGTATAACCTGCAAATACCCTAATTTGCATTTTCTTAAATTCTCCAGCTAAATCTCCATAGTCAACCCATACTTCTTCCGTTTCTGTTCTATATTCTTCTAAAACGGGAACCGTTGGTTCTCCAATATGATTATAATAAAATAGAGTATTTCCTCTTCTCTGATAAGTTAATATTTCATTTCTTCCTTTAGAAGACATGACAAGCACTATAAATCCAGAATCTTCTATCTGCTGCCCCATGTTTTGAATTGCTCTAAGAGTATCTTCGTTACCGAAATAAGAAACGCTATGGGGTTCCTGCAAAAATTCTTCAGGTAGTTCACCTTGGTCATATTGTTGCTTGAGTTCTTCTTGATCTATCTTAGACATTACACCCAATAGATTTGCAAAAAAGATTATAGTTGGTTTTCTTCCAGCGGTCAACTCGAGATCATCCAGTACATTTTCTTTGAACATGTCGCCTTGCATGAAAAAAAGCGATCCTTGCGAGCCTTTAGTTTGTTTCATAACTTCTTCATCAAGGCGTTTTACAACATAAAATTTTGTTTGAGGTTGTTGTCTGTCAACTAATTCCATGACGTCAGTAGACACTAATTGTTCTACACGGTGATATTTCGCAATAACCATGCTTGAGGAATAATATTTAAAAATAGCTTCAAACCTATTTTTAGTCTCTTGGGTTATACCATATTCTAGTCTCTTAGTCTGCTTGTTCCACACGCCAATAATATTACCATTATGCTGCCAAAAAGCTGCTATACCTAATACATTATCTTCAATAATAACTATATTCATATATAAGTCCATTCCCCAGAAAGAAACATTATTTTCTCTGTGATTTTTGTTCATTTTCCTTGCCAGATTAGTAAGAGCTGTGCCTTTTGATTCTCCCACACTTACTACAATATGTGAAGGTGAAGGAGACGTTTTTAATAACTCATTAAAGTATATGTCTAGAGCATCTGGTGATGATTCAATTCCATCTCTATACACATATCTATTTGGTACGGTAGTTGGATTGAACATCCCTATATGGTGGTCGAGCATTGATTTTTGAATCCAAGCTACAAATTCAGGGGCATGTTCAATAGGTATAAATGCCACTTTTATATTGGTATATTTAGTTGCAATTAAAGGAATTCTTAAGTTTGCTTTCTTGTATGATATATTTATGCTATAAGCTGTGTTAGGCATAAATAAAGTCGCAACTAAAATTAATGATGTAAGCTTAACGTTATAATCTTTTTTAATCTTTCCCATTCTGCTTCACCCCTTGATATCCTAATGGCCTTGATATAGGCTTAAGTAGGAATTTAAAGCTTCTATAAAGTATTTCATAATATGGGTAAAAAAATTCTGCTTCGCTCTTTAATATTCTCTTGATTATGGTATGAGCTTCGCAGGAATTTATCTCTACGAAGCCAAATACGTAAGTATTTGGCAAAGTAGAATAGCATTTTTTAGGCCACTATTTTAACAACCTATATCATATAAAGTATGCCATATAAATAGGTGATATTCAAATTTTTGGATAAACTATTTTTGGGAGCGCTTTTGGCATGTAAAGTGTTAAAAACCTGCGAAAAATGGCTATATCACTGAAATTGTTACGAAGATTTTACCTCAATAGGCGGGAGATTTCTGCCTTAAAATCTGGAATCTTATTCTTGATAATATCCCACAATATTTCCAAATCTATGCCAAAATATTCATGTGCTAATATATCCCGCAAACCAGAAATCTTCTTCCATTCAATACCAGGGTGTTTATCTTTTACATACGAAGGGATATTCTTTACAGCTTCTCCGATAATCTCTAAATTCCTAACAACACCATCTATAACCAAATCGTCTTTCTTTATCTCTTTCAAAGACAGGCCTTTTGTGTATTTTTCTATCTTTTTAATAGCTTGCAATATATCGTCTAAATAAAGCTTATAATCTCGCATAAGCCACTTCCCTTAAAACAGTTTGCTTTATCCTTGGTTTTACTGCATCCTTAATCACTAAATCAACTTTGCGATGCAGTAATCTCTCCAGGTAAAATTTAAGCTCCATATAATTATCAAATATTTTTTTGCCCTCTTCGAATTCTACAAGGACATCTATATCGCTTTTATTGTTCTGCGTAGATCTTGCAAACGAACCAAAAATCCCTATTCTTTTAACGCCATATTTCCTGATTTCTTCTATATTGGCCTGTATAGTTTTTGTTACATCATTCTTGGTAAGCATATACTCTCCTTTTCACGCTTAAGATTATAACACATCTTTTACATTATTAAAGTATTTTTACTTCTTGTTTCCTGACATTCTTGTAAATTTGTATTTTTTACTTATTCTATTCCTCCCGCCACCCATCCTGTTGAAAAAGCCGCCTGGAGGTTATAGCCGCCTGTCTTTCCGTCCACATCTATCAGCTCCCCCGCAAAATACAAGCCTTTCACTATTTTGGATTCCATAGTCTTCGGATCTATCTCTCGGACAGACACGCCTCCGCATGTAATCATGGCCTCCTGGATAGGCCGGACAGATTTCACCTCCATCCTGAAGCCTTTAATAGCCTCTATGACCCTTTTTCTCTCTTCTTTGGAAATCTGGCTAAGTTTTTTATCTTTGTCCACTCTCACGGCCTCCAGAATCCTTTTTACGAGCCTTGCCGGAATAAATTCTTTCAGCGCAGTGCTTATTTTTCTTGCAGGGTTATTTTTAAATTCTTCGTGAAAAAGCATCTCCAATTCATGATGGTTTATATCAGGTTTAAAATCTATTGAAAGAAAGGCTTTTTTCCCTGAATCTAATGCCTCGTATATTATAGCGCTCATGTGAAGCATAACTGGCCCTGATATCCCAAAATGCGTAAATATCATCTCTCCCCTGTCTTTATGAATAAGAGAGTTGTCCGCGTAAACGCTGACGCAGGCGTCTTCAAATGAAACCCCCTGCCACTCTTTTAAAAAATTACTCTTTAATATTACTCCGGTAAGCCCTGGCTTTGGATTTATCACAGTATGTCCTAATTTTTTCGCTATATGAAAACCAAATCCCGTAGAACCTGTCTGAGGATAGGAAAGTCCGCCTGTCGCGAGTATTACCTTTTTAGCGGTATACGCAGAGCCGTCTTTTGCAGTGATTTCGAAAAAATCATCTTTTTTAATTATATCAGAGACTTCTTTCCTGTATAAAATATGACAACCTGAATCCTTTATATATTTTACAAGTATATGGAGGACATCGCTTGCTTTATCAGTAATAGGAAAAATTTTGCCGTTTGGCTCTACTTTAAAATCGAGTCCTCTTTTTCTGAAAAATCTCAAAAGTTTTTTATTAAAAAATATGTTAAAGGCATTTCGAAGGAATTTTCCTGATTCGGAAAAATTATTGATAAAGTCTTCTATATTTTCGCGGTTATTTGTGATATTGCATCTGGAGTTTCCGGATAGGAGGAGCTTTTTGCCTGCGGAGTCTGTCTTTTCCAGCAGAAACGTCTTGTTTTTATTTTCTGCGGCCCTTCCCGCTGCCATCATCCCAGCCGGGCCAGCGCCTATAACTATTACGTCAAACATTTAAACCTGATTTCTTTTAAAACGTCTACACCTAACTTTTCAAACATCTCTTTTAATTTAGCCACAGGAAGGCCAAGCACATTAAAATACGACCCTTTTATATTATCAAAAATAAACGCGCCCGGGCCCTCTATTGAGAAACCGCCTGCTTTATCATAAGGCCCGAGCAGCTTAAAATACGCTGGTATTTCCTTATCTTTAAGCTTCTTGACACTCACAAGCGACCTTTCATAATCTGATATCATTCTTTTCTTTTTAATATCTATGACGCAAAGGCCTGTGTAAACTCCGATAGTCTGCCCAGACATCTCTTTAAGCATCTCTTTCGCATGGTTTGCGTTTTTAGGTTTACCTATTATTTTATCCCTGACAAGCACCACTGTATCCGCGCCTATCACATAACCTGATTTGATTCTCTTGGCAACCGCTTCTGCCTTGATGCGGGCGTTTATCATCGCGACCTGCCCTGGAAGCCTGCTCACAGTCATATACTCTACGGCGTTGCTCGGCATTACCCTGTGCCTTATCCCGCACGAGGCAAGTATCTCTCTTCTCCTCTTTGAACCAGATGCTAATATAATATTCATAGTTACACTAATATACCCTTAAACCTCAAATATCTCAAGTTTAATTTGAAGCAAAAAATTCTAACTTTACAATCTAACATTGTCGGAGTGTAAAGTCGGAGTGTAAAGTTATTCGGATGGCTTAGGGTTTAAAGAGGAAGTTTTTAAAGGCCCAGGGAGATTTTTTATCGAGATAAGCGTCTGGGTTTTCTTTGAAGAATACCTGATAGTTTTTAAACGGGGTCCAGTCATAAGCCTCTGATATAAATTTTCCAAGATAAGGCTCTGCTATCTTTAATATGAATTCGTGCGGAAGCTCGTCAGGCTCGAGCACGCCTTTCTCAGGGTTATCTATGGCCCATATAACAGCTGAGATAACGCCTATAGCAACCTGCAATGTAGTGGCATTCTGGTGAGGCACAAGCCTCCTGGATTCTCCTATGCTTAATATACTGCCTGTCCACCATGAATTATAGCGATGCCCCATTATTAATACGCCGAGCGTGTCAGATCCGTCTATTATCTCGTCGCTCATTATCCTGGTCTTTGGCTGTAATTCATAATTCCTGCATCTCAATTCATACAGGGATGAAAGGGTATCGTCAGAAGGCATATACGCGTAATGAACAGTAGGCCTGTAGACAGCCCTTCCTTTTCTCCATACAGTAAGCCTGTCAGAGATAGTAAATGCCTCAGCATGCCTTATGACCATGCCAACCACTTCGCCGTATGGCACCCATGAGCGGACCCATGTATTCATCCCCATACGGGAAAGAAATATCTGATTTCTCGGGCCTACTTCTGGCACATTGGCAAGTTCGGGCAGCTCATTCTCATGCGTGCCCCATCCTATCTCGGCAGGAGAAGTGGCTTCTTCCCTTAGCCCTTCTATGCTCCAGGTGCCTACAAATTCGTCCACCTGTTTAGGCATATCAGATATCTGGGTATCCCTTTCGCTTACATGTATAACCTTTATGCCAAGCTTCATGCTCAGCTCAGGAAATTTGTCCTCTTTTAAGAAATGCTCGATTGTCTTTTTATCTTTCTTCGGGATAGCCTTTTCTTTTAAAACCCTCGAGGCTATATCTACAATGCCTTTTTTTGTAAAATGAGATATAAGCCCTGGATTCGCTCCGTGATCTAATATAGCGGTTGCGGATTTGGTTTCTCCTCCCCATTTGGAAATAAGTTTCCATATCTCCATCTGCTTATAATAGAGCGATTTTTCAAAAGGCGTTTTTTTCTCTATATTGGCGTATGGGTCCCATTCCTCTACAGAGGTATTGATATAAAGGACTTTGTTATCATGGCACCAGTTAAGCATGCTTATGGAATCTATATTCCATGATAGATCGATAAGCAGCCCGCCCGGCGCAAGATGCCTGGACAGGGTCCTGGCTATGTTTATGGGAGTAATCCTTTCCTGAAAATACTTGACCCCCTTTTTTATCCATGGGTTAAGCTCCATATGCTTATCCGCAAAATCTATAACTGTTATATTTTTATAAGGGATATCTACGTGCTTGAGAAGAAGCGGCAAGGCGCATCTTCCAACAGATCCGTAACCTATTATTAAGACTTTATTTTTAAATTTAATCATGATATTTTGTATTTAGTTTACAACAATTTTAGATTTATGTCAAAATTTTATTGATAAATAAAATATTTTTGATAAAATAAATCTATAAAAAATTTATCACAACAGGAGCTATAATGAAATTCCAGGGAAAAATTCTTGTAATCGGATGCGGCTCTGTTTCTCAATGCGCCATACCGCTCATATTAAAACTGATTGACGCCCCTCCAAAAAATATTACCATCATGGATTTCGCGGATAACAGGCCCCGCATAAAAGACTGCCTGGAGAAAGGCGTAAATTATGTGATTGACCGCGTTACCCGCAAAAATTATCCAACCCTTTTAAAAAAATACGCTGGCCATGGAGATCTCATAATAGACCTGGCATGGAACATAGACTGTATAGAGATGCTACAGTGGTGCAGAGATAACCATGTCCTCTATGTCAATACCTCCGTGGAGGTCTGGGATCCCTACGCGATGGACATCAAAGACCCGAGGAACCTGACTCTCTACGTGAGGCAGATGGAGATACGCAGGCTCATTAAAAAATGGGGCGGCAACAATGGCCCTACAGCTGTAGTGGACCACGGCGCCAATCCTGGCCTTGTGTCGCATTTCACAAAAATGGCCCTGGAAGATATCGCTGGAAAAATTATTTCAGACAAGCCAAAAGACAGGCGCGTAAAAATATTAAAAGAGGCCCTGGGCAGTAAAAATTATCCAGCTCTCGCAAAAACAGCTGGAGTCAAGGTCATACACATAAGCGAGCGAGACACACAGATCAGCGATAGACCAAAAGAAGTGGATGAATTTGTAAATACATGGAGCATCGAAGGATTTTTTGAAGAAGGCATTGCCCCTAGCGAAATGGGCTGGGGGACTCATGAAAAAAATATACCTGATGGCGCGCTTTTTCACAAAAGCGGCCCCAAAAACCAAATATGCCTGGAGAGCATGGGCGTAAATACATGGGTCCGCTCATGGGTGCCTGATTGCGAAATAGTGGGCATGGTCATAAGACACGGCGAGGCGTTCGGCATATCTGACAGGCTGACTTTCTGGGATAAAAAAGGCAAGGCTGCCTATAGGCCCACTGTTCATTACGCGTATTGCCCAGCGGACGCCGCTATAATCTCCCTGCACGAACTTGAGATGAGGCGGTATAACCTTCAGAAAAAACAGAGGATAATGAATAACGAGATTATAAGAGGCGAGGACAGACTCGGTGTCCTGCTGATGGGCCATGACTTCAATTCATGGTGGACAGGCAGCCTGCTGGACATCGAAGAGGCAAGAAGGCTTGTCCCGAACCAGAATGCCACTACGCTCCAGGTGGCTATATCAGTGGTAGCTGCCGCTATATGGATGATTGAAAACCCTAATAAAGGCTTTAATCTGCCTGATGACATACCTTATGAAAATATAATGAAAATCGCAAAGCCATACCTTGGGCCTTTTATATCAATACCGGTTGACTGGACGCCGCTCAAGAACCATAAAAAGACTTTCAGGACACTCGGCCTTAAGAATCCAAAACCCAAAGATGTCTGGCAATTCACGACATTTTTAATATCCCAGCAATGAAAAATAAATCCGGCGGCATAGAAAATCTGATACGCAGAATGATCAAAAAACATTCCTCCCCTCTCATGCTTATACAAGAGGATGTGCTTGAAAAGCAATTCAGGGCCTTCCAGAAGGCCCTGCCTGAGGTCACGCCATATTACGCCATCAAGGCTAATCCATATCCTGGAATTATTAAAAAATTTATTGAATTAGGCGCTGGTTTTGACGTGGCTAGCGCCAATGAGATGAACGCTGTCCTGGAACTCGGAGCAAGGCCTGAGAGGATAATCTTCGCCAACACTATAAAATCCCACGAAGACATGCGGTCAGCCTGCAAGAAAAAGGTAAAGCTCATGACCTTTGATAATGAGCCTGAATTATATAAAATAGCCAAGGCCTGTCCAGGCGCCAAGGTCATAATAAGAATCAAGGTGGCGAATGTCGGAAGCATCGTAGAGCTTTCCCTTAAATTCGGAGCTGACCCGGAACAATCGATATCCCTGCTCAAAAAAGCGAGGTCTCTTGGATTAAAGCCTATGGGCGTAAGTTTTCACGTGGGATCGCAGTGCACTAACGCTGAAAATTACCTGCAGGCCCTTGAGGTATCCAGCGCGATATTCAACGAGACAAAGCAATCTGGGATATTTTTAAATATACTTGATATAGGCGGCGGTTTTCCTATAAAACACTTTGACGCAGACAGCCACCTTACATTCGAGGCCATGGCAAGCCAGATAAGAAAAAAACTACAGAGGCTGTTTGATAAAAATGTTAAATTTATCGCTGAGCCAGGCAGGTTTTTTGCAGGTCCTGCCGGTATACTTATAACGCAGGTTATAGGAAGGGCCTTCAGGAATAACAAAAATTACTATTATCTCAATGATGGGCTTTACGGAGATTTTTCAGGTATAGTATTTGACCACTGCAAATATGAGTTCAAGACCCTGAAACGCGGCCAGAGATTCTTAAGCACGCTCGCCGGCCCCACATGCGATTCATTTGACACAATTTCCTTAAGCGAAGACCTGCCTGAACTGGATGTGGGAAATGTTGTGTATGTGAAAAATATAGGCGCCTATTCATGCGCGAGCGCTGTCCCGAACTTCAACGGCTTCAAACCCGCTAAGATAGTAATGTGTTAATGGTCAAAGAATAAAATGCTTCCTGCGTCAAAAAGTTCTCCGTCATAAAGCTCGATCACTTTCTTGCCTCTTGCCTCTATAAATTCCCTGATATCTTTACCATCCGGATGATAATTTAAACTCCCGACAAAAAATACCAGATCTTTATGAACGCCTGAAGCGCCTCCTATAAAACCGGTTTTGTACCCTGGCAGTTTTATATGGCCAGGCCTTACGAGCAGGGCATTATCACCCCATATATCCTTTATGGATTTATCAGATGTAATAATAGCCTTATCGCCTACAGGCACAACTGAACATTTCACATAGCCCTGGCTAACCTTTATAAATCCAGCTTTTAAATTCTTTATATTTTTTTCGATTCTCCCTTCATAACAGATTATATATTTCCCGATGCCGCACGCATCATAAATGATATCATCCGGATATGCGCGCGATTTGATTTTTTCTCCTTTTATGCATTCATAGCCATTGGCCATTAAAAGGCTGGCTATGTTTTCCAGATGCGGCTCATATATAACCTTTTTGCCATAACAAAACATCATCATATCAGGATGGCCCTGCACAGGTTTCGCTAATTTTGGATAAAGCGGCATATCTAAAACATAGTAACCCATCTGCCTTAACCTTATTTTTGCCTTATCTGGCATCCTTGGATCTATAACAGCTATATCCTTTCTTATATCATTCACCTTAACCACTATCCGACTCTGTGAGTCGCCATGCTGCGACTCACGGAGTCGGATAGGTGCCCCATAATAATCCTCTAAAAAATATTTTTCTGCACCTTTATGCCCTGATATTAAACTCAACATCCTCTTTGAAACGCAAACCTCTATGTATGCCCTATTCTGGATCTTTTCACTGCCAAGAATCGCCACGATCCTGTCTCTCATTTGCCTTGACCTGACCATCTCCCCAAAACTCGGGTGATACGGGCCTGCGAGAATCACCCCTTTTGAATTCAAGTCTTCTGAAGGATGCAGGCCTACGCGAATTACCTTCACATTGGCCTTTTCAAAAATATCACACACCTTAGCTGACCAGCTTACAGCATCCTCCATTGAAAGCGGCCTGTATCTGCCTTTTTTGAACATATCTCCAAGCCCTGTGCCTTCTAAAACAATAGCAGGATAGACGCGGGCTGTCTCTGGCCTTAACCTTATAAGCCTTCTGGCTGTCTTTACTGATTTTTCAAGCGTATCCCCAGGCAGGCCAAGCATCACCTGGACCCCCAAACCAAGTCCTGATTTTCTTATAATACTGGCGCTGTTTCTTACTGCCTTAAAATCCACTGGCCTTTTAGATCTTTTTAAGACACCACTGTCAAGAGACTGAACGCCTATCTCGACTAATAAACCGCCATATCCTTTAAATAGGCGCATAGATCTTTTTGTTACTGCCTCGGGATGAGTAGACATCCTCAATCCCTGTATCTTTTTGGACTTTACATATGCATAAGCCGCATTAAGATACTCTTCCTGCGTATTTTCCGGCAAAGATGTAAATGTGCCGCCAAAAAAAGCGATTTCTACTCTCTCGTTCTTGGAAATGGTTTTGAGATTTCTTTCAATAATAGATTTTACATCTCTTGTGGAAGGAAAATCATGCGCCCCTGATATCTTACGCTGGTCGCAATACACACATTTATAAGGACACCCTGCATGAGGAATAAATATAGGTATAATCTTCACTTATTGCTTATGGAATAACAATGTAAAAACCATCACAAGCGTAAAGAAAAAAAAGTTTACATAAGTGAACACCCTGTAGACCATATCAGGGCTGTTAATTCCTGCTGGAAACATGGCCAGGAAACAAACCCACACGCCTATGGCCCAGAAGATACTAAGGTCTTTGGATGAGCGGCGTTTTATAATCCTCGCTATAAGCGGGATATTCCAGAGAGGCAGTATTATGCTCGCGATTAAAGCTATTTTATTCAACATATTCTTTTTTCTTATGCCTTGCCGGCGGAGCCAAGGACATGCTCGTTTTTGTGTTTATACATTTTTACAAGCTCATCCCTCGCAGGGCCCAGGTATTTGCGCGGGTCAAATTCTTTCGGATTAACCGCAAATACCTCTCTTATCTTGGCTGTCATAGCAAGCCTGCCATCTGAATCAATATTTATCTTGCACACCGCTGAACTTGCGGCCTTTCTCAACTGTTCTTCAGGAACGCCAGCTGTATTTTCAAGCTTTCCGCCGTATTTATTTATAAGCGCCACATATTCCTCTGTGACTGAGCTTGCGCCATGCAAAACTATTGGAAATCCTGGTATCCTCCTCTCAACCTCTTCTAATATATCAAATCTTAGCGGCGGGACACTCTCCCCTGGCTTCAGCTTAAATTTATACGCCCCATGAGAAGTCCCTATTGAGATCGCCAGGCTGTCAACCCCTGTCTTCTTCACAAAGTCCTCTACCTCTTCAGGGTGTGTATAATGGCTAGCCTCATGGCTAACCTCGTCTTCTATCCCTGCCAATACCCCGAGCTCGCCTTCAACTGTAACATCATATTTATGGGCGTACCCGACTACCTTTTTAGTCAGCGCGACATTATCCTCAAATTTATGAGCCGATCCGTCTATCATCACAGAAGAAAACCCACTCTCTATGCAGGACACACAAAGCTCATACGTGTCTCCATGGTCCAGGTGAAGCGCCACAGGGATATTAGACCCTGCTGTTTTAATTATTTCCATTGCGCCCATCGCCATATGCCTCAATAAAATCTGATTGGCGTATTTCCTGGCCCCTGAAGAGACCTGTAGTATAAC
>Ga0172371_10011833_pt1 | contig 11573 bp, 10 predicted proteins | sample Lak12m_FD_114543 | JGI IMG/M metagenome (GOLD analysis project Ga0172371, IMG submission 114543) | Freshwater microbial communities from Kabuno Bay, South-Kivu, Congo - kab_022012_12m | ecosystem: Environmental > Aquatic > Freshwater > Lake | place: Democratic Republic of the Congo: South-Kivu...
TCGAAAGATGCAGGGTAACACCGCTACCTACTTGCCTTTCAGCGCCAAAAATTCAAAGGCGCCTCACCAGCGCCTTTTTTCCTTTTATAATACAAACTATGCCAGTAATACTTTGTCTCGATCTTGGTACCGCCCATACAGGAATTGCCATCTCCCAAGAGGGCATTTTGGCACAGCCTCTATCCACCATTTTTGAGTCGAGAAAAGACAAACTTCTCGGTAAATTACTGCCCGTAATCGCCAAGAATAATCCAGACACAATTGTTATCGGCACCCCCAATCACGGCCCACTTGTCGAATTTGCCTCAGAATTCAAAATAGAACTCGAGAAAGTCTTCTCGGGCGAGATTGTTTTGTTCTCAGAGGATCTGTCCTCTCGCTCCGCCAGAAGCCTTTTAAAAGATACGGGCAAAACACTAGTAAGACGCAAACATGACGAACACCAAACTGCCGCTGCCATTATTCTGGAGGATTACCTCGACTCAAATTAGTCACTTGCATCTCTGATTTTTCTCGTATATATTTATCTACTAGGAATGAAAAATAGATTGAAAATACGCAGATTATCGATTACTCAAAAAGAAGGCCGAAAGGCCTATTTTTTTTGGCAATTATTGGGAAAGGAGGTGAAATATAGTGATAGAAAAAATGATATTTAATCCTTCAGGATTAATTAAAGACATAAACAATAAAGAAGAAATTGAAGTCTGGGGGCATGACGCAGGCGAGTTCACCATCGAAGAAATAGAAAGTATATTTGTGGAAGTTGAAACAAAGGATGCTTCTTCAGAAAAATCATAGTATCTCCCTCAATCCCTCTTAAAATAGAGGGATTGTTGTTCACCCAAATCCATCATATATAATTAACTTATGTTCAAGAATATCATTGCTCCCGTTCAAGCTTGGCTTCTTTCCAAAGGTTCCTGTGTAGGTTGTGGAACTCCTCTCGTCGAAGGAGACAGTATCCCTTCAAAGAAGGTTTCTGGCTGCAATCAGGTTACCTGCAAATGTGGTCGTATTTTTATTTTTAATCCCAAAACCAAAACTTACCGTCGTGCTCTTTTGAGTGAAGTCTAATTCTATGTTCAAACGTCTTTTTGTCGCCCTCACTATCCTTGTTATCGCCTTCTTCGGCTGGTTTTTCGTCAGTACCAGGCCAGTCACCAACACTCCAACAACTGCCTCAGAATTTGAAATCAAATCTGGGTGGGGAATCGACAGGATTGGTCAAGAGTTAAGTAATGCCAAGCTTATTAGGTCCAGAGCCGCTTTTAAGATTACCGTTGTCACATTTGGTATCTCCAGTAAAGTTCAGGCAGGGTTCTTCCGTCTCTCGCCCAATATGAGTATCACAGATATTGCCAACAGCCTCACACACGCCAGCACCAAAACCGTAAGAGTCACCATTCCCGAAGGTCTGCGTCGTCAAGAAATTGCCCTCATTTTTGATACAGCCTTCAAATCCGTCGAAGGAAAGACTTTTTCGACAACAGAATTTATTTCCCAGACAGCCGACAAAGAGGGCAGGCTTTTCCCTGATACTTATGATTTTGATCCCAAAGCCTCGGCTTCAGCCGTTATCGATCGTTTAGTTGGTAGATATCAGAGCATTTTATCTGAGGCAAACGTCTCCACTGCAAGTCAGCTCAAGGTCACCATTCTCGCCTCCTTACTAGAAAGAGAAGCAGCGACAGCCGAAGAAATGCCCGAAGTTGCCGGTGTAATAGAAAATAGATTAGCTGCCAGCTGGCCACTCCAAATTGATGCAACCGTTCAGTACGCCCTTTCCAATACCCGCTGCAAAAAACTCGACTGCGATTGGTGGCCCAAGTCACTTACCAAAGCCGACCTCCAAGTAAACTCTCCTTACAATACTTACCAAAACCAAGGTCTTCCTCCCAAACCAATCAGTAATCCAGGTAAAGCAGCTCTCATGGCAGCCGCCAGTCCCCAGAAAACCCCAGCCTGGTTTTATCTCCATGATACTAAGGGCATAATTCACTTCGCCAACACAATAGAGCAGCACAACCAAAACGTCTGTACTTACCTCAAAAAGGACTGCTCAAACCAATAGTTCCTTCTGTCACTTCTCCCATAATATGCTATACTCCCCTCAAGTTTTGTAGTTCTTTAAAGCACTTCTCAATTCTCGTCTTTTAACCTCAAAAAAGGAGTAAATCATGCCTAAAACAGCGTATGAAAAGATCGCCCAAGTAATTACCTCAAATGCCAGCACTCTGTCTGAAGTCGAACGGAACAGTCTCAAGGGTCTTCTGGATGGCTTCAACAAAGAACCTCAAGTTCCATATCCCAGCTACACCATCACTATCAACTACGACAAGACCATCGGACAACTGATCAAAGTTGGCAAGTTTGGTTGGAAAAATGATGACATCACTTCCAAAAACTTCCCCTCCGTTGAAAAAGGTCTGGTAGGAGTTGCTATCTACCTGTTCAATTTTGACCGCGATATCAGTTCCGAAGATGTCATCGCAGAAATGAACAAACAAGGTTGCCGCCCTGCCACTCTCAAAGAGTTAATGGAGCTGGGCGCTCAATACCCTGATCTTCAAAGAAAGAACTGGATCGTCGCTCTTGGTTCCACCTGGCGTGACTCCGATGGCGGCGTCCTCGTGCCTTGCCTCAGCGGTAGTGAGGGCGTTCGTAACCTCCGCCTCAATTGGTGGGGTGGTGGTTGGGATTCGGGCTGGCGGTTCGCTGCTGTACGCAAGTAAGTGTCACTTTCCCCCTTGGCCCCCGATTGTATCGGGGGCCTTTTATATTGTCAGATGATGAAACTCCAGGTTGACAACAGCCTTGACTTTATGATATCCTATTGGCACTGCTATAAACTTGGCTGGATTTTGTCTCGGTCAAGTCTTTGTATGTGTTGTCCATTGTTATTTACTTTTCCTTACAATCCAAAAAACGGATGAATAAACAAACCAATCGTGAAAACTGGGGATCAATTAACTCAGTATTACCAGAATTGAATTTAATCCAAATTCAAATAGACTCATACAAGCAATTCCTTCAGGATGGCATTCGCGAGTCTCTCACTGAACTAAACCCTATTAGGGACTTCACAGGTAAGGTTTTCGAATTCGAATTTTTAAGTAACAGAATCGGTCTTCCCAAAATTACTCCAAAACAATGTCTCGAAAAAGGTGTTACTTTTGAGGCTCCTCTCTGGGCTACCGTAAAACTCACCAATCTCCACTCCAAGGCCACCCAACAGCAAGAAATTTTCTTAGGCGACATCCCCATGATGACTACCACGGGTACTTTCATCATCAATGGTGTTGAGCGTGTCGTTGTTAATCAATTAGTCCGTTCTCCAGGTGCCTACTTCACTAAAGAAGTCGATCCACACTCTGGCCGTGCCATCCACCAGGCTGAAATCCGCCCTATGCGCGGCTCTTGGCTCGAAGTTTTGGTCAGTCGCAACGATCATCTCTCGGTTCGTATCGACCGCCACCGCAAAGTCTCCGCCACCACTCTTCTTCGCGCACTTGGTTTTAGTACCAACGAAGAAATTCTTAACCTCTTCAAAGATGTTGACACCGACAAAGATCATCAATATATCTCCACCACTCTTCTAAAAGACACTACTACAAACACCGAAGAAGCTCTTCTCGAGTTCTACCAAAAAGTTCGTCCTGGTGAACCAGCCGTTCTCGAAAACGCCAAAGCTCTTCTTCACCAGATGTTCTTTGATGTCCGACGCTACAATCTAGGTTTAGTTGGTCGTTACAAAATGAGTCGCAAGCTCGGTCTTTCTACTCCTGTCGACAAAGGTCATGTTACCCTTACCATCGACGACTTCGTTGGTGCCATCAAGTACTTAATTGGTCTTCAAAATGGCCACGGCAAAACCGATGATATCGATCACTTGGCCAACCGTCGTCTTCGTTGCGTTGGTGAATTGGTAAACCAGACCTCATTCAAGGCTGGTCTTCTGCGTCTTGAGCGCTCCATTAAAGAGAAAATGTCTCTTGCCAAGCCAGATGAGCTTCCAACCCCAGCCGCCTTTGTCAATCCTCGTCCAATTATTTCTGCTATTACCGAGTTCTTTAGAAGAAACAGACTTTCTTCTATCCTAGATCAAGTCAACCCTCTTTCAGAAATCGATAACCTTCGTCGTATCTCCGTTATGGGACCTGGTGGTATCACCCGTGAACGCGCCAGTTTCTCCATGCGTGATATTCACTCATCTCAGTACTCCAGAATCTGTCCTGTGAGATCTCCTGAAGGTCCAAACATTGGTTTGGTTACCTATCTTGCCCTCTACACCAGAATCAATGATTATGGATTCCTCGAATCTCCATACCTCAAAGTCGAAAAAGTAACCAAGGGTGGCAAAACCCAGATGGTTATCGGTAAAGAAATTATTTTCCTCGCCGCCGATGATGAAGAAGATGTTTACGTAACTCACGCTGGTATTGAGCGTGATGGCAACATCATTACCCAAAAATGGGTTCCTGCTCGTTTCCAGGGAAAATACATTGAAGTAGACGCAGAGCTTATTCAGTACATTGATGTCGTTCCTCGCCAAGTTGTTGGAACATCCGCCTCCCTGATTCCTTTCATCCAGCAAGACGAAGGTACTCGTGCTCTCATGGGTACTCACCATCTTACTCAGGCTCTTCCTTTGGTTAGACCTACAGCTCCAATCGTTGGAACTGGGATGGAGAGTGTCGTGGCTCAAAGTATGGGCTGGTCAATAAAATCTCAGTTTTCTGGCGAAGTTGTCGCTGTTGATGCAGATCATATTGATCTAAAACTTTCCGCCGAAGATGCCAAAACTGCAGCTTCAGAAATTTCTCCTTTTGACTACGGATTCGTTGAAGTTAATCAGGATATCGTTACCTACAATGTTCGTAAATATCACAACTCTTCCCAAGACACTTCCTACAACCAACACCCAATTGTTGATCTTGGAGACAAAATCAAAAAAGGCGACTGTATCATCAATGGCCCTTCCGCCGAAAATGGTGAACTCGCTCTTGGTCAAAATCTATTAATTGCCTACGCCGCTTTTGAAGGTCTTGGTTACGAAGATGCTATCGTTGTTTCTGATCGTTGTGTCATTAAAGACCTCCTTTCTTCCGTTCATATTCATGAACACACTTGTGACGTCATGGACACAAAGCTTGGACCCGAAGAGCTAACTCGTGATATCCCCAACGTCGCTGAAGCAGACCTTAGAAACCTCGACCACGAAGGCATTATTGCCATCGGTTCAGTCGTAGGACCAAATGACATTCTTATCGGTAAAATCGCCCCCAAAGGTGAAACCGAACTCACAGCCGAAGAAAGACTCCTAAGAGCCATCTTTGGTGAAAAAGCCAGAGAAGTCAGAGACACATCTCTTCGTATGCCTCATGGTGAGCAAGGTGTTGTCATCTCCGTCAGAGTCTTAAATAGAGACGATGGAGACGAGCTCGACGCCGGTGTCATCAAACAAATCAAGATCAAAGTTGCTCAGCTTCGCAAGATCACTGTCGGTGATAAAGTTGCTGGACGTCACGGAAACAAAGGTGTCATTAGTAAGATCGTCTCGACAGCTGACATGCCCCACATGGCTGACGGTACTCCTGTAGACATCATTATTTCTCCACTTTCTGTTCTTGCTCGTATGAACCTGGGTCAGCTCCTTGAAGCCCAGCTCGGATTTGCAGGTGCTAAGCTTGGCAAACGCTATTCATGCCCAGTTTTTGAAAATGTTTCTGAAGCTAAGATTGCCTCAGCTCTCGAAGAAGCCAGCTTACCAGTCTCTGGAAAAGTTCAGCTTTACGATGGACGCTCAGGTGAAGCTTTCGAAGAAGAAACCGCTGTCGGTGTTACTTACATCATCAAACTAAACCACATGGTCGAAGACAAGACCCATGCACGTAGTATTGGACCTTACAGTTTAGTTACCCAACAACCTCTCGGAGGTAAAGCCCAGATGGGTGGACAGCGTTTAGGAGAAATGGAAGTTTGGGCCCTCGAAGCACACAAGGCTGCCTACTCACTTCAAGAAATGCTTACCATCAAGTCTGATGACGTTGTTGGTCGTTCCAAAGCCTTCGAATCAATAGTTAAGGGTGAAACCATTCCTATGTCTTCAGTTCCAGAGTCCTTCAGAGTTCTTATGAAAGAGCTAAACTCCTTAGGTCTTGCTATCGTTCCAACAGGCTCAGTCGAAGTCGTCGAAGAAGAAGAAGTTGCCATCAAACCTGATGTTGCTGCTGAGATCACAGAGGCTACTGCCATGAGTGAAGAACTCCAAGCAGCTACCTTTGAAGACGAAGAAGAGTCCGAAGAAACCGAACCAGAAGAAATTTCGGAAGAAGCCGCAGAAGCGGGTGTTACCAACGAAGAAGAAAATAACTAAAATATATGAACAACATTGTCGATTTCTCCGGTTTACAAATCAGACTAGCTAGTCCAGAAGATGTAAGAAAATGGTCTCACGGTTTGGTTACCAAGCCAGAAACCATCAATTATCGTACTCAAAAACCAGAAAAGGATGGTCTTTTCTGTGAAAGAATTTTTGGACCTGTCAAAGACTGGGAATGTTACTGTGGTAAGTACAAAAGAGTCCGTTTCAAGGGTATTGTCTGTGACAAATGTGGTGTTGAGGTTACCCTCAGTCGCGTTCGTCGCGAGAGAATGGGTCATATCAACTTAGCCGCTCCAGTTGCCCACGTTTGGTTCTTCAAAGGCGCTCCTTCAAAGCTTTCTTTGCTTCTTGATATCTCACCAAAAGCTCTAACTTCCGTCATCTATTTCTCCAAATTCCTCATCATGTCAGTTGATGAAGAAAAAAGAGAAGATGCTCTAAAAAATATCCAAGTCCAAAAAGAAGCCAAATTGGAAGAAGTTCGCACCAATTTTGATACTCAGATTGAAGAAGTCAAAAAAGAGGGTCAAAAAGAGCTTGCCGAAGTCAAGAAAAAATCCAAAGCCAAAGATGAAGTTGAGCTCAAATCCGACGATCTAAAAACCGAAGCCAAGCAAAAAATCGCCACCCTTCGTGAGCAAATGGTCGTTGAGTTAGCCTTCACTGAAGAGATTTATAGTAAGCTCGCCGTCATCATCGAAAAAATTCAAGTTAACTCACTTCTCTCAGACTCCGAGTACGCCAAGCTTGCCGAGTACGATCTCGTCAACTGGATGACCGCTGGTATGGGTTCTGAAGCTCTTCTCGATGCCCTCAAAAAAGTCAATCTCGAAGAACTTGCTGTCAAGCTCAAGGAAGAGTCTCTTTCAAACTCCGAAGCCAAGCGCCTCAGAGCTACCAAACGTCTTCAAGTTGTCCGTGGTCTTCTCGACTCCAAGATCAAACCTGAATGGATGGTTCTCGAAGTTATCCCTGTTATTCCTCCAGATCTTCGTCCTATGGTTCAGCTCTCGGGTGGCCGTTTCGCCGCTTCAGATCTAAACGATCTATACCGCCGCGTCATAAACCGTAACAACCGTTTAAAACACCTCATCGATCTTGGTGCTCCTGAGATTATTTTAAGAAACGAAAAACGCATGCTTCAGGAAGCTGTCGATTCCTTAATCGACTCTTCTCAAGCTCGTTCTACCAGAAGATCCAGAACAGGCAAAACCCTCAAATCTCTCTCCGACATGCTTCGTGGAAAACAGGGTCGTTTCCGTCAAAATCTTCTTGGAAAACGTGTTGACTACTCAGGTCGCTCCGTTATCATCGTTGGACCAGAGCTCAAGCTCAACCAATGTGGTCTTCCAAAAGACATGGCTCTTGAAATGTTCAAACCCTTCGTTCTTCACGAAATAATAAAGCAAGACTTGGCCCCAAACGTCAAGGCTGCAAAAGCTCTTATCGAAAAACGCCAGCCAGAAGTTTTTGATATCTTGGAAAGAATCACCAAAAAGCATCCTATTCTTCTAAACCGTGCACCCACACTTCACAAGCTCTCTATCCTTGCTTTCTTACCAGTATTAGTCGATGGGTCTGCTATTCGCTTGCACCCTGTTGTCTGTGAAGGTTTCAATGCTGACTTCGATGGTGACCAAATGGCCGTTCACGTACCTCTCACCAAAAAAGCCATCAAAGAAGCAAAGAAATTCATGCTTCCTCAGTTCAACCTTCTTAAACCTTCCTCGGGTCAAAGTGTCAACATTCCATCTCGTAAAGAAATGGCCGTCGGTGTTTACTACCTAACTTCTATCGACGAAACCCTCACTCCTTACAAATATCCTTTTGGTAGCCCTGCCGAAGCTATCACCGCTTACCAAAATAAAGTAATTGGAGTCCGCCAGCCAATCGATGTTCGTCTTGATCCAGAAAAAATGGAAATGACCAACACTACCGTTGGCCGCATCATCTTTAACCAGATTATGCCTAAGGAATGGGAATTCCAAAACAAGAGTTTCACTGGTAAAGAGATTTCTGCATTCTTCACCAAAGCTATCAAAACCTGCGACACCAAACGTGTTGTTAAATTAATTGACGCTGTTAAGAGTATTGGTTTTGAGTACGCCACAATCAGTAGTTTCTCCTTTGCTATCTCCGACAACGAAGTCTATCCTCAAAAATCAGAAATCATCGCAGCAGGAAACAAAAAAGCTGAAGAAATCGAAGAAAACTACAAACTAGGTTTGATCACCAACAGTGAAAGAAGCAAACTAACCATCAAAATGTGGATGGAAACTGCCTCCGACCTCGCCGAAAAGACTTGGTCCACCTTCTCCAAAACCAACCCAATCCGTTTGGTTATCGACTCAGCTTCAGGACGTGTTACCAAAAACTCCATTGATCAGCTTTCAGCCATGCGTGGACTTATCTCAGATCCTCTAGGTAACCTCATCGAACTTCCTATCAAAGGTAACTTCCGCGAAGGTCTTTCAATCTTCGAGTACGTTACTTCCATTAGAGGTTCTCGTAAAGGTCTTACAGATACTGCTCTTCGTACCGCTGACGCAGGTTATCTTACTCGTCGTTTAGTTGACGTCAGTCACGATGCTGTTATCCGTGCCGAAGACTGTGGTACAGACGAATTTATTACCATCGTTGCCGAAGAAAGAGGTGGCAAGATCTTTGCCAAACGTATCGTTCACCGTTTTGCTGCTCACAAGATCATCAATCCAACTACCAAGAAGGTAATTGTTGATGCTGGAGAACTCATTACCGAAGAGCTAGCCTCAGTTATCGAAAACTCAGGAGTCAAAGAAGTCGAAGTCAGATCTCCCATCACCTGTAAACTTCGTTTCGGTCTTTGTGCCAAATGTTACGGACATAATACTGCCACCAATAAGCTCGCCATCGTCGGTGACCCAGTTGGTATCATCGCTGCACAATCCATTGGTGAACCTGGTACACAGCTAACCATGCGTACCAAACACTCTGGAGGTGCCGCAGGTGTCGACGTTACTCAAGGTCTTCCTCGTGTTACTGAGCTTTTGGAAGTTCGTATGCCCAAGCTTGTTGCTCCTATTGCCGAAATTTCCGGTAAAGTCAAAGTTGTCGAAACCGAAAATGGTAATCTCGTTACCGTCACTCCTGGCAGTAAAGCCAAAGAAGACCGTAAAGAATACCTTATTCCTCTCGCCATGTCCCTCAAGGTTGCAGATGGAGATCTTATCTCTGTCGGTACTCAGCTAGCTTCAGGTGGAGTCGACATCAAGCAGCTTCTTAAGATCAAAGGTCTCAGAGCTACCCAAAACTATCTCATTGGCGAAATTCAGTCAATCTACGAGTCTCAGGGTATCAGTATTCATGACAAGCATTTCGAAGTTGTTATCCGCAAGATGTGTGACTATGTCCGCATCGACGCTGTTGGTGACACCGCCCTTGTTGCTGGCGACGTTATCAGTAGAGGCGCTTACGAAATGGCCAATGAAGCTGTCATCGCCCAAGGTGGAGAACCAGCCACAGCTACCAACCTTATTCTTGGTGCCATCCGCGCCGCTCTACACACTGATTCATGGTTATCAGCCGCTTCCTTCCAAGACACAACAAGCGTCCTAACTGACGCTGCTGTCCAAGGAAAGATTGATCACTTGGTAGGTATGAAAGAGAACGTCATCATCGGTAGATTGGTTCCAACCAGTAAGCTGAGAGCAAAAATTGAGAATATCTGATAAAATACACATCTGAAATTATGCCTACAACAAATCAATTAATCAAACATGGCCGCCATAGTGCAGCCACCAAAGTGAAAACTACGGCTCTCCGTAAGAGTTTCAACTCAATCAAACGACGTATGGTCGAGACTCAGTCTCCCCAAAAGGCCGGTGTCTGTCTTCAGGTCAAAACAATGACCCCCAAGAAACCAAACTCCGCTCTTCGTAAGATTGCTCGTGTCAGACTTTCAAACAAACAAGAAGTCACCGCTTATATCATGGGCGAAGGACACAATCTTGCCGAACACAGTATCGTTATGATTCGTGGTGGTCGCGTTCGTGATCTACCAGGTGTCAAATATCATATTGTTCGTGGCAAACTTGACACAGGTGGTATCGAAAAACGCAGAACCAGTCGTAGTAAATATGGAACCAAGCGCCCTTCACCAGCTAAATAAAATATATGAGATCTAAGAAAACACCCGCCAAAAAAATCCAATTCGATCCAATTTACGGAAGTGAACTGGTTTCCAAAATCATCAATGGTTGTATGCAAGAAGGCAAAAAGTCAGTTGCTGCCAAACAGATTTATGGAGCCATTGATCTAATCGCTGCCCAAACAGGCAGAGACGGACTTGAGTATCTTACTGAAGCTATGGAGAATGTTAAGCCAACCATTGAAGTTCGTTCCCGTCGTGTTGGTGGTGCTTCATATCAGGTTCCAACTCCTATCCGCCCAGAACGTCGCGACTCTCTTGCTATCCGTTGGGTCATCAATGCTGCCAAAGCCAGATCCAACAACCCAACTCGTACTCTAGCCGACAAAATCGCTGCTGAAGTACTTGAGGCTCATGAAAACACCGGTGCCGCTATCAAGAAAAAACTTGATACTCACAAAATGGCCGAAGCCAACAAAGCCTTTGCTCACTTTAGATGGTAACGAAAATTACAAATTCTCAAAAAGCCCCTATCAAGGGGCTTTTTGTTACTCTGTGTTATAATACCCACAATCTCGCACCTTACTATTAAGGAGGTATAAGTGGCAACAAATTGTCCAATTTTCATCCATGCTCTTATGTCCAGAAGTGAAGCATACCCAAAAGACTACAAAATGAACACACGATTTTCAGGAAACGCTAATTGTCTGGAAGATGAATGTCAGCTCTGGAACACAGAAACTAAAGACTGCGGTCTCAAACATACTTCAGTCACTCCGGTTCTAACAGAAATAAAATCCACTCTTGAAGAGATTTCACAAGAAGTAGATGTCATCAGAGCCAATGTTGAATAACAAAAGGAGAAAAAAATGACTAATCAAACCCCTCGGCAAAAAGAAGAACCTGTTGTCGAATCCAAAAAACCGGAAGTTAAAACTCTAGTTGATCTTATGCCCACCAAAGAGCAGCTCTACGTTCGACCGTTCGATGCAGCACCTCCACCCTCAGATCCGGAATAAAAACCAAGCGCCCCAAAAGGGCGCTATTTTATTTCCCAAA
>Ga0172371_10011836_pt1 | contig 11570 bp, 13 predicted proteins | sample Lak12m_FD_114543 | JGI IMG/M metagenome (GOLD analysis project Ga0172371, IMG submission 114543) | Freshwater microbial communities from Kabuno Bay, South-Kivu, Congo - kab_022012_12m | ecosystem: Environmental > Aquatic > Freshwater > Lake | place: Democratic Republic of the Congo: South-Kivu...
AAAAAGTGCGAAATTCCTGGGCCAACTGAGCCGCTAAAGTTTTGTTTGGAGCAATCACCAAAGTTGGCTTTTGCGTTTTAGCAATCACATTGGCCACCGTGAAAGTTTTTCCTGATCCGGTCACACCTAAAAGCGTCTGGAATTTCTGTCCAGCCTTGATGCCTTTAACCAACTTTTCTATAGCACCTGGTTGGTCTCCAGCAGGTTTATATTTAGTTGAGATTTCAAATTTCATAATAAAATTGACAAATCATCAATAACTTAATATACTATAATTTCTTTAAAAAGTAAATAATGAAAGGAGAAGCAAAATGGAACAAAAGGAATTTCCTGACTATACAAACAGAACTGTTCTTTACGAGAAAAACGGGAAACTAATCCCTGGAGTCATTGACTTGATTTGCAATAAGGATGACGGCTTTGATATGCAAATCCTATTGCAAGATTTTTCTATTGCAAGAGTCCACTTAACGCAAGAGGAAATAGAAAAAATGTTAATATAAGAAAAGGAGTTTTGCTGTGATATGGATAAATAACAATCATAGGATTTCTAATTTCGTCATTTCCAGCGCTTTAGGCACATCAGGGACCGGCATTCCAATTTATAAAGTTTTTTACGATTATCTTTTCCTTTTAAGTTTAGTACTCCAGACGAAAACGACTATTATCACAAAATCTCTGACCTATAAAAAACACATCGGAAAAGTTCTGCCTTTTTCTCTTCTCAATCCATTTCCCTTTATTTTCTCCGCCTTTAAATATATCAAGAGAATACCGGGGAATGGTTTGGTGAATTGTTATCAACTTACCAATGCGGGCATTGAAATTGAATCACTGAAGATCCTTCAAGGATTTCGAAAGGGATTCGAAATCATCCCTAGTCTCTATGGAAACATGAGCAAATTGGAGTTACAAAAATCTCTGATAGTATTGGAAAGAACACTTGGAGATTATTTTTTTGCACTTGAGATTGGATTCTGCCCAAATGTTTACTCGGCCATGGAATTCGAAGAAGTCTGTGAAAAAATTCATTTGATCAAAAGTCTTTATCCTAATTTATTTTTAATTATCAAATTAAACTATCCCTGGGAACCCAAAGACTTTGCTCAAAATTTTGAAAAGGCTGGGGCTGACTGTTTTCACGCCATCAACGCTATTTCTTGGTCTGACATTTTCCCTGAAAAAAAATCTCCTCTCCCAAGCGACTGTCCAGGTTCAGTTTCCGGTCCACCTATCGCCACTCGCGCTCTCAACTTTAATCGCAAACTGAAAATGGAAACGGGCCTACCAACAATCGGAGAAGGTGGCCTTTGGACCATTACTAGCGTCAATCGAATGTTGACTTATACTAATTCCGCTTCCGGCTGCACAAATGTAACCGATAATACTCGGGAAACAATAAAGATTATTCAAACCCTCAACTATTAATAAATTTTATTAGCAAAAAAACCGCCGTGGAAATCACGCGCGGTTTTATTATTTCTAAAAATAGTAGCTTATCCACACCCCCCAAAAAAAATTTCTATTTATACTTTTTTGTTGTATAATAATATTATGGAAAAAATCTAGATTTGGGTGTGGCTTTATCCAGCACTAACTTTGGATAAAATTATTTCGAGAATTTATATGCGGAAAAATATAAATAAAAATCTTAATAATGAAACACAAGAAAAACCAAGACACTTTTGGCGTAGATCCAAAGTTAGTGCTGGATTTACTCTAATCGAACTTTTAATCGTCATTGCCATCATTGGAGTTTTGGCGGCGGTTGTTTTGGTTAAACTTTCTAATGCTTGAGAAAAAGCTCGAGATAAGTCAGCCCTATCTTCAGTTGAAAGTGCCGCTAAATCGGTTTTGAACTGTATAATTTCTGGTGGCACCCTTCAAGGAGCTATTAATAACACAATCGACGGCTGGCGTGCATTTGGCTATGGTGGTATGCCCGTCCCAGGCCAACCTATTTGTGTCGGAAATACAAGAGAGGTGTGGCCAACTATGCCAGGAGATTGGATTATCGATGCTGCGTTAGGATTATACAGTGATATTACTTATGACAACGGGCAGGTAGCTATATCTGTTGATGCTAGAAATCCTGACGGCACAAAACGTATTAATTGCAATATGGCAAGCCCAACAAGCGCTATACAATTTATAAATTGGCTTAATAGTGTTCCTCCTTTCAATCCTTCTATTGGCTGGCAAGCTACACCAACCAAAAATTTTCATTGTGATACGAGAGGGTTTTAATTAGAATATTTTATAAATAATAAAAACAGGCCTCGCGCCTATTTTTTTTCATTCCTCAAAATATAAAATTATAATTATAAGTGACTTCCCCCGACATTAATTTTTGAAAGTTTATTTTTTAATTTCTCCAAAAATATAAAGGTTATTTCTATCTTTAGCGTTTTTAATATCAATAATTTCAAAAGTTTTTAAATCCGCGCCTATCACTTCCTTTGCTGACATCATATTCCAAGTCCAACAATAATAAATTTTTCCTTCATAAATATGATATCCATCATCCTTGCCACAGATATCATAAGTTTTTTGCACTTCTTTTTCATCCTGATAATCTGAATAAACAAACAACCCAGCAAAAACAAAAGCTAAAAATAAAAGGCCAATAATAATTATAATGATAATTTTTTTATAAACAGAAACTACTTTTTCTAAATTCATATTTTTAATATTAATCTTACAGATACAAGTGTTTCCCCTCTTCTTTAAGCTTGGCGATTATTTTTTGCACCTCTTGGGCCAGAGTTTTTGGGCAAATTAGTAAAACATCTTCAGTGTCCACTACTAATAGATTATCAATTCCAAAAGTGGCAATTAATCTTTTCTGCGTGCTTTTTATTAAAGAATTTTTGCTATTTATCGCTAGCACATTGCCTTCAGAGTAGACTTCATTATTGGAAGCCAAATATTCATACACCACTCCCCAAGTCCCCATATCCAACCATTGAAAAGGATTAATGATGATGTAGCTTTCATGAAAAATATGTTTGGTCACTTCTTCCACTGGCCCAGCTTCCAAGGTGTTATAAATCTGATCAATTTTCTCTTCTTCATTTTCGCTGCCGATCACTTTTTGAATTTCCATGAGTCCCTGATACCAATCCGGGCGATATTTTTGATAAATTTCCAGCATCATCTTGGGATACCAACAATAATGATTGGAATGAGTAGCAATCCTTTCCCCTCCAATTAATTTTTCCGTTTCTTGATAACTATTCATCCGCGGAATAAATTTTTCAATTTTGAAAACATCAATTCCAGCATAACTTTTTAATTCTTCACCTAGCATTAAATAATCAATGCCCATATCAGGATAAAGCGCTTTTTGTCCTCCAGTGACCAGTTTTTTTTCTTCCCGCACCAATTGCTCGGCCACCTTGATCATTTCGATAAATTTCTCGTCTGGCGTGCGAATGCAATCCGCCTGCACAATCATAAACGGTTCATCAGGAAATTTCATGGCCAATTTCAAAAGCACTAGCCCAGTGGCTGGCCCAGTATTTTTGGCAATGTCTGGCTCGATGATAATATTTTCTAGTTTTATTTCTGGGGCATCAGTTGTCACATATTGTACATATCTCTTTTTAGTAGAAACAAAAATGTCATCCACACTATAGGCCGAAAGCAAAGCATCGATATTCTCCCGAAAAAGAGTTTTCTCCCCTACTACCGGCTGAAACTGCTTAGGTTTGTCTTCTCGACTCAGTGGCCAGAGCTTAGTTCCTTGCCCACCAGCAAAAACGATGAATTTCATAAAATTTTATTATTATATGATTTATGTGTCTTATATGACTTGTGATATAATTAGATTATAACTTAGATCAAATGAAAAGAAAAACCAAAGGAGAAAAACGCGAGGCCAAAAAAAGAAAACTCCAAAAAATGCGCATTTCCGGTAAAAGCGTCTTTCAAATTAAAACTTTAAAAAATCGTCCCAAATCCACCTAAATTGACCAGGGAAGTCCCTTATGCTAGACTAAATAAAGCTTGCCCCGTACTAAAACCTAGCGAAAATAACTGGAAAAGACCCTTGCGCACTTTTTAGTGCGGGGTTAAATTACAATTTTATGGGCATAATCATTCGTATTTTGGCTAATTCCTTGGCTGTTCTCGTAGCCGCCAAGCTAATCCATGGTATCAGTTTTGATGGAACCTGGTTGAATTTGCTATTTGCCGGAGCAATTATTGGATTTTTTAATGGGGTTATCCGCCCAATAATCCAGCTTATTTCCCTCCCAGTTACCATTCTTTCCCTGGGATTGTTTTATGTTATTATTAATGTTATCATTCTACTCTTGGCTGCAAACTTTATTCCCGCACTGCATATCGACGGATTTTGGCCAGCTTTTTGGGGAGTAATCGTTATTAGTTTAGTAAATAATTTAGTCTCAGGTTTAGTTAAAAAATAAAATTATTCCGGTAGTGAAATTTCGACAATTTTTCAAATAAAAAAATTTCGTATCGGATTCAATAAATCGTCATAATTAAATCAAATTATTTCGCCATTAATCCTCTGCGATTAAAGTCGAAATTCTACTACCGGATATGTTAAAAATAATCAACATCACCGAAATTGTCGTCTCGATCCTCCTCATCATTTCCATTCTTTTGCAAAATCGCGGAGCGGGACTTTCTTCTACCTTTGGTGGAGATTTTGGGGGTTATTATAGTAAACGCGGTTTTGAAAAATTCATTGTTTGGTTTTCAATCGGTCTCTCCGTTATTTTTATTGTTCTCGCTATTGCTAATTTAGTTGTCACTAATAATCAATCTTTATAATCAGTTAATCCAAATCTATTAGTAACTATCCGCAGCCAAAACCAACGATTCGTCAATGGAAGCAAATGATCAACCGGTTAAATTTCAAAGAAAAGTCTATTTTCTATTCTTTAGTTTTTATTTTTTGCGTCTCACTTATTACTTGGGGGGCAATGTTTTATTATTCTAAAACAATTGCCATTCCAAAAACTGGTGGAGAGTATATTGAAGGAATCGTCGGTCAACCCCAACACCTAAATCCTGTTATTTCGGCTTCCAATACTACTGACGAGGACTTGACCCAACTTATTTATAGCAGTCTTTTTAAATATGATGATAATGGAAAATTGCAAAATGATTTGACGGAAAGCTATGAAATCTCTGAAGACAAAACTACCTATACTTTGCATTTGCGTCAAAATGTTCTTTGGCATGACAATGTCCCGCTTACTGCTGAGGACGTAATGTTTACCACCAATCTCATTTCTGATCCAAGTTACAAAAGTCCGTTGCGCGCCAATTGGAATGGTATTGAGGCATCCATGATAGATGATTACACCTTATCGTTTAAAATTTCTATTCCTTTTGTCGGATTTTTAAATAATTTAACTTTTGGAATCTTACCTAAACATCTCTGGGAAAATGTTAGCCCTGATAAGTTTCCTCTGACTGATCTAAATTTAAATCCAATTGGCTCTGGACCCTACAAATATAGCTCAATCCAAAAAGACTCTAATGGTAATATTATTTCTTATAAATTAATCGCCAACCCAAATTACTACGACAAAAAGCCTTTTATTTCTAAAATTACTTTTAACTTCTATTTAGACGATGAAACTGTTTTGGAGGCCTATAATACCAAGGAAATTATGGGTATTAGCAGTATTGCTCCCCAAAAAGTGACGCAAATTAAAAAATTGCAAAGCACCAATCTACACAAAATTAATATCCCTCGTTATTTTGCCGTTTTTTTCAATCAAACTAAAAGCGTGCCTTTAGCTTATGATGAAGTGCGCCGCGCTCTTGCCTATGCTACCAATCGAGATGAAATAATTAATCAAGTTTTGAATGGCAATGGCCAGGCCGCTTATTCACCAATTTTGCCAGGAATGATTGGTTTTGCCGAAGATATTAATAAATTTGATTTCAATGTTGAAACTGCCAATAAAATTCTAGAAGAAGCAGGATGGATCAAGGGTGAAGATGGAGTGCGCGCCAAAAACGGAACCCGGATTGAATTTAATTTGATTACAATTAACCCTCAAGAGATGGTCCAAACAGCTGAAATTCTCAAAAGACAATGGGAGGCCATTGGGGCCCGAGTTAATATTAGCTCTTTCTCGATTGTTGATATCCAACAAAATTATCTTCGTCCCCGTGAATATGATGCTTTGCTTTTCGGTCAAGCCTTGGGTAGTGACTCTGATCCATTTTCCTTTTGGCATTCTTCGATGAAAAAAGATCCAGGTCTTAATCTTGCAATGTTTGAAACTGCTGATACTGACCAATTAATCGCTGACGGAAGAGTGGAGTTTGATGAAGCTAAACGCGCTGCTATTTATCAAGAATTCCAAAAGAAATTAGTGGAAGAAGTTCCGGCGATTTTTCTTTATAGCCCAATCTATCTTTACCCAGTAACTAAAGGCGTGCAAGGAAATAATATTCAAACCTTGCCCTCCCCTTCTAGAAGATTTTCTAACATTGAACATTGGTATATCAAAACCAAACGTATTTGGAAAAAATAATAATTTAGCATTAACCCTGTTGAATAAATTTTATTTAATTTTTTAAAAAATTAAATAAAATTATCCGCCACGGCGGATTATTCTACAGGGTAAAAAATAAATATGGAAACTAATATTCTCGACAAAAGCAATTTGCATCAAGTCATTTTGGATTTCCCCTCTCAATTCGCCAGGGGCTTGGAAGTAGCTGGAACAGTTAAGATAGAAGGATCTTTTAAGCGATTAATTGTTTCTGGAATGGGAGGCAGTTCCCTACCTGTAGATATCCTGCGCACCTATTTGGAAGAAAATGGAACAGAATTAGAAATCATCCAAAATCGAAGTTACGGTCTCCCTAAAAAAGCCTACCAAAATACTTTGAATTTCATTTCTTCTCATTCTGGTAATACTGAGGAAACCTTGTCCTCATTTTCCGAATGTTTGCAAAATAAACTCCCAATGATCGTTTTTACCAATGGTGGAAAACTTCTAGAATTGGCCAAAACCAACAATATTCCCTACGTAATTATCCCAGATTGTATCCAGCCTCGCTGTGCAGTGGGTTACTTTTTTGCCTCAATGCTAAAGGTCCTGGCGAACTCGGGCTTGACAGAGGCGCCTGAAGGTGCTATACTGGATATTCAAGAGTATCTTCTGACTATTATGGCCTCTTTTGAAGAAAAAGGGCGTATTTTAGCCAAAAAACTGGTTGGGCAAACCCCAATCGTCTATGCTTCGGACTTATTGAAGTCCATAGCCTTGATTTTGAAAATTGAATTTAATGAGAATGCGAAAACACCCGCCTTCTGGAACACTTTCCCCGAAATCAATCATAATGAAATGGTCGGCTGGACACTGCCCCAAGGCCCTTTTCACATTCTCATCTTTCAAGAAAAAAACATTCATCCACAAGTTCTCAAAAGAATGCAGATTACTGCTAATCTTTTGAAAGCTAAAGATATCGGAACTGATTTTATCATTCTGGAAGCCGAGAATATTTTAAATACAATTTTTTCCGCCCTAATAATGGGTAATTGGATTTCTTATTATCTTTCCTTGGAATATGGACAAGATCCTACTCCAGTTGAAATGGTAGAAGAATTCAAAAAACAACTTTAAAACGAAATTTTTTATTTTAAACTATAAAATCTTTTAACTAAACATTCTGCTTTTTAAAAGCAGGATATAATTAACTTTATCCAGCACTTACAAAATATTCTATTTAAAAAGAATACGTAGCACTAAATCAAAAAATATTTTATAAAATATGCCTATCGATTGTAAGTGCTGGATTTATTAAACTAAAAATTGTCTTACTTTAAATGTTAAAGACAATTAAAAAAATTATGCAACAAAGAAGAAAACCGCTCGATGGGATTGTTCCCTCTGGGCGTCCACAGCAAAGTAAATCTCCAGCTATCAAGCCGATAACTGTAGCTTATGTTTCTGGCGGCAAAGGACAAGGACATTATGTCCAACATTCACATAACGTGAAAGTGGCAAAAAAACCGGGCTATTCTAATAGTCAGTCCAAGGCGCCAACTGAAATCGGAAAAAAAGGCGCTTTGAAAATTATTCCGCTTGGCGGACAAGAAGAGGTTGGTCGCAACATGACCATTTTTGAATATGAAAATGATATTGTTATTTTAGATATGGGAATGCAATTTCCCGAAGAAGACATGCCTGGAATTGATTACATCATTCCCAATGTCAGTTATCTTAAAGGTAAAGAAAGGAATATTCGTGGCGTGATTTTCAGCCATGGTCATTTGGACCATATTGGAGCCGCTCCAATCCTACTGCAAAAATTGAACTATCCCCCAATTATTGGGCGCGATTTAACCGTCGCCATGGTCAAGAAAAAAATGGAAGACTATGAAAAAAATTCAGCCGAGAAATTAAAAGTAATGAAAATTCATTCTGTGAATGATAAATTCCAATTGGGAAAATTTGAAATTTCTTTTTTTGAAGTGGAACATTCCATTATGGATGCTGTCGGCGTTTTAATTAAAACTCCTGAAGGCACCGTCATCCATCCCGGAGACTGGACGATGGAAAAAGACGCTTTTGGTAAATCAATTGTTACCTATAATCACCTGTGCAAAATCCAAGGGCCAAAAATTTTGATGCTGGAAAGTCTGGGAGCGATTGTCACCAATCCGGTGCGCACCACCGAAGAAACAATGTATCGAAACTTAGAAAAATTGATTGATACCGCGACCGGGAAGATCATCATTGGTACTTTCTCCTCACAGATTAAACGCATCGGTCGGATCTTAGAATACGCCGAAAAAGTTGGCAAGAAAGTGGCGCTGGACGGATATAGCATGAAAATGAATGTGGAAATCGCCAAAGAATTGGGCTATATTAAAATGCACAAAGAAACCTTGATTACGGCCAATGATATTCATAATTTTCCCGATAACAAAATCATTGTTATTTGCACCGGGGCGCAAGGCGAAGGTAACGCAGCGCTTTCTCGAATTATCACTGACAATCATCGCTTTATTCGCATTAAGAAAAATGACACCGTAATTTTTTCTTCTTCGGTTATTCCTGGAAACGAACGCACTGTCCAAAGAATGAAAGATAATCTCTATCGCAAATGTGATAATGTCATCCACACTGATGTGATGGATGTGCACACCAGCGGACATTGTAGCGCCAAAGATATTCAGGATATGCTTTTCCAGGTCCGTCCGGATTTCTTTGTTCCCGTTTATGCCAATCACTATATGTTGAAAGAAGCGGCAAAACTCGCCATTGAGATTGGCTTTCCCAAAGAAAGAATTTTCGTTTTAGACAATGGTTCTGTTTTGGAAGTCCATGGGAAAAAAGGCAAAATTTTAGACAAAAAAATTGATACCAGCTATGTCTTTGTGGACGGACTGGGCATCGGCGACATTGGCCAAGTGGTCCTTCGTGATCGCCAGGTGCTTTCGGAAGACGGGATGTTTGTGATTAATGTTATCTTGGATAGCAAGACCAAGGAAGTGCTTGGAAATATTCAAGTCACTTCGCGCGGATTTATCTATGTGAAAGATAATTTTGACCTCGTTAATGAAACCAAAAAGAAAGTCTTAAAAGTCATTAAAGACTCCACTTCCAAAAAAACTTCCATTGATCGTAAATTAATTGAGAATAGTATCCGTGATATTGTTGGTCAATTTCTCTTCACCAAAACCCAAAGACGTCCCATGGTATTACCGGTAATAATAGAAGTATAACTCCCTCTCCTACCCCAAAACCCACTCCAGAAATTTCCTCCGCATTACCTTTTTCTATAACTGTCTCTGTTAAAAATCCTAACCATCTAGTCTATGCTGGTAATAATCTTTCTTTCGATGTTTTTTTTATTAAAAAATCGAGTGCTCTTGTCGATAAGGAGTATGAAATTTTTTATTCAATGATTGATGAAAATGGACAAACAATCTCCAAAACTTCGGAAAAAATAAATTTCTTAAACTTAACTTCTTTGGAAAAAAATATTTTTCTCCCCGTTCTCACTCCCAAGGGAAACTACCGAATCTTAGTTTCTACCTATGATGGAAAAAATTTAATTTCCGGCGAAGATTTTTTCCAAGTCAAAGAAATGCCTCTTATTAATGTTGGAGCCACCACCTTTTCTCTTAGCCAACTGATGCGAGGATTGAGTTGGATTAGTATTCTCCTAGCCCTTCTCTTCCTTATTCTTCTCAGCATTGAACATTATCAAAGCAAAGAAGCCCTTTTTCATATCACTGAAAAATACCTGCGCCGTCGCGGTTTCTTCACTAGAAGAAGGGAGGTGCTTCGATGAACAATAACCTGGAACTTCTCTCCCATATTCTAATCGTTTTTTTAGCGCTTTTTTCTATCATCTATACCTTTGGGGTAGTTTGGAGAGTGGAAAAAAAATTAGACATTTCCTTTAAGCTTTTTTTTAATCGCCATTATTTCTTTCACTCTTTCCGAAATTATTCCTATTTTTCTCGTAGAAGAAAATTACTTAGCAGAAATTTCTATTATCGCTTTCAAGATTATTTTTATTGTTTTTTTCTTAACCGGTATTTTGGAAATGCGCTCAATGCTCCGCCGCATGGATGGGGAAATAAAATAATTTTTCACTTTTCTAGAAACACCCGGCTTTGGGTGTTTTATATTTGCCAAAAACTCTAGAAAAATATACTATAATAACATAAGAAAATAAGAAAAATTTATGACTCAGCGTATATTTTCCGGCGTTCAACCGTCAGGAAACCTCCATATCGGTAATTATCTTGGAGCTATTAAAAACTGGATGAAACTGCAAGATGAATTTGAATCCATTTTTTGTGTCGTCGATCTTCATGCCATCACTGTTCCCCAAAATCCGGAAGAACTCAGAAAAAAAACGATTGAAATTGCTAAAATATATTTAGCTTGCGGCATCGATCCAAAAAAATCGATTATTTTTGTTCAATCTCAAATTGCCGAACACTCAGAATTATGTTGGATTTTAAACACCCTTACTAAAATTTCTGAAATGGAAAGAATGACTCAATTTAAAGATAAGTCTGAAAACAAAGAAGGGGTTGGGATGGGTCTTTTTGATTATCCAGTTTTGATGGCCGCTGATATCTTGCTTTATGATACAAATACAGTACCAGTTGGCGAAGATCAGGCGCAACATGTGGAACTTACTCGAACTTTAGCCCGTAGATTTAATCAAAAATTTGGTGAAACTTTTGTGGTGCCAGAAGTTAGACTCGTAAAAGAAGGCGCTCGCATTATGGGACTAGATGACCCAAGCAAAAAAATGTCCAAGTCCGCTCCTTCGGAATATAACTATATTTCTCTGACTGATGACGCGGACACCATTCGCCGAAAAATCAAGAAAGCGGTCACCGATTCAGGCAGTGAAATTGTTTACGCACAAGATAAGCCGGCTCTCCAAAATTTGATTAATATTTATTCTCTTTTTTCCGAAAAAAAACCGGAAGAAATTGTGAATGAATATAGCGGAAAAAAATATGCGGATTTTAAAGCGGATTTGGCGGAAGTTATAATTTCCGGATTAAAACCTATTCAGGATAAGATGAATGCCTT
>Ga0172371_10011840_pt1 | contig 11566 bp, 11 predicted proteins | sample Lak12m_FD_114543 | JGI IMG/M metagenome (GOLD analysis project Ga0172371, IMG submission 114543) | Freshwater microbial communities from Kabuno Bay, South-Kivu, Congo - kab_022012_12m | ecosystem: Environmental > Aquatic > Freshwater > Lake | place: Democratic Republic of the Congo: South-Kivu...
GGAAACAAGATCCTCCTCGAAGACAGGGACACTCGCCTCTTCCTGGACTTTGGCATGAGCTTCAAACAGTCGGGCCTCTACTTCAGCGAGTTCCTCGGCCCCCGCAAATGCAATGGCCTCGGAGACTTCTACGCGACAGGCCTCCTACCCGACATACCCGGCCTATACAGAGGAGACTACCTCAGGCACATGGGCAGAGAGAAAGAGGATCGAGCAGTGGACGCTGTGTTGCTGAGCCACGGCCACATGGACCACGCCGCCTACATCCACCACCTCAGGCCAGACATCGAGCTCCTCATGAGCCGGGAGACCCACGCTGTCCTGAAGACCATCCAGGACACCGGCTCGGGAGGATATAGCGAGTACCTGGACCTTACCCCAACGTTCCACATCCGGCCCTCGGAGCGCGGAGGAGGCTACACCAGGGTCACCAAGCGGGAGGGAACCCAGCCCAGAAAGCTGAGGCTACTGGAGCCCGGGAAGAAGACGAAGATCAACCACGTGGAGATCATGCCATATGCTGTTGACCACAGCTTGCCCGGAGCCACCGCCTACCACATTCACACATCCGAGGCCTCCATACTCTACACGGGGGACCTAAGGTTCCACGGGTACCACGGAGAAGAGACACGCAGGATGGTGGAGAAGGTCAGCGGCGAAGGCGTGGACTTGATGCTCGTTGAGGGCACAAGGATAACAGAGCAAAGGGGAGCCACCGAGACGGATGTCTACAGTAGAGCCTCCGAGATCATAAGGGAGACCGGAGAACTGGCTGTTGTTAATTATCCTATGCGTGACCTGGCCCGCTTCAAGACCTTCCACAGGATAGCAGAGGCCACGGGCAGGAAGCTGGTCATTGGCTTCAAGCAGGCCTACCAGTTGGAGCTATTCAAAGAGTTCACCCATGAGTACCCGGGTTTAGACGATCCGAGCCTCTGCCTGTACGCGGAGAGGAAGGGGTGGGGCACAGCAGGCCGGGAAGGCCTCCCCTCCAACATCGAGGGCGTGTGCCTTCCCGAGAACGTGTGCCAGCAGGACTACGATACCTGGGAGCGAGAATACCTAGACAGGAGTAACACCGTATGCTACACCGACCTACAGGAGGACCAGTCAGAGTACATCTACTACTGTAACTACTTCCAGGTGAACGAGCTCATTGACGTCAAGCCCGCCCCGGGCAGCGTCTACATCCGCAGCGTCACCGAGCCCTTCGACGAAGAGATGGAGCTAGACGCCAGGAGGATCGACAACTGGCTCAGCCTCTTCAACCTTAAACAGTATGGGAGAACGGGGGATGACGGGCTCCACGCCTCAGGCCACGCCTCAGGAACAGAGATCATAGAGATGATCAAGACGCTAAACCCCAGGAAGATCATACCAATCCACACGGAGCACCCGGACCACCTCACAAACCACTTCAACAATGTGGTCAGAATAGAATTGGGTGACACGATACGTGTCCGAGAAGCCTAAAAGAAGGTGCTTACACTCATGGTAAAACTCAGGTACCAAGGCCTAGAGTACGATGTCCTAGACAGAAACCAAGTCACCCTACTTATCCTACCAACACTAGCCTGCATCCTCCTCTACATCGCACCCATCCAAGGCAAGAACCAGCTCCAGTTCTCCTTCGAGAACCCTAACCCCCTGTACATGTACACCCAAGCATTCATCCACGGAGACCTTTCCCACCTCGCAGGCAACCTAGTATCCTACACCTTCCTGATCCTCACAAACATCATCCTGTTCACAGTGACAGGAAAAGCCAGGCTCCTCAACACTTACTCTGTCATCATCTTCCTGATCCTACCCATCGTCCACGCACTCGCATGGAACATCATCACCTACACCCTGCTCGGAGGGTATCTTGGAGTAATCGGGCTGTCCTCCATCGTTTCAGCCTACGCCGGCCTCCTCATAGGCTACAGCACCCAGGCCTACGAGGTAACTAACATAACCTACGACAAGCCCAAACTATTTCTAGCAACTATAACTCTAACAGCGGACATCATCATGATATCATACTTCAACCCCAACCCACTATACATTCTAGCCATACTGCTAGTATTCGCATTATTCTTACACTGCATCAAGGAACCCTTCGCCTCCATCCTCAGGCACTACAGAGCCGGGAAAAGCCCCGAAATCATCATAATCACGGCGTCACTCATAGTAGGGCTTGCCTTCATCTCCGCAGCATTCCCATCGAACCCCCTGAGCGAGGGCCAAGTCACAAACATCCTGACCCACTACGTAGGCCTCGTCTTCGGAGTTCTGCTGCCACTCTCATATTCCTTGATATTTGATAAAAAGGCCTGAGGCCTGCAAAGTGGTGTGGCTAATCAATGGAGGGCGCTGCGCTTTGTATCACAATGTACTATATTTTGATAAATTATGATACGTGTCGTGGGTAAAATGTTGGGTTAAACCATCACCGGATTCTCGGTTCAAACGGGGACCTTAGCTTGACGAATTGTTAACTTGTAGAGTGATCTTAACGCCTCGCCAAGCTTAACCGGGGACCAGTCCGAGCTTCTTATGGGTGAACGAGGTCCTCGGCTTGATCCAGAGCTTCACGCGGGCCAGCTTCACCATCGTATCCACATCGGAACCCATGTTCTTGAAGGTCACCCTCCTACCCTCCAATCCTCTAAGCAATTCGTTGCAGAAAGCCCTTGAGGCGAACGCTATGCCCGAGAAGTCGATGACAACCTCCTCATCCATAGGCACCCCCGAAACGCCTTCCACCACCTTCCTAGCAGTGTCTCTGTGCCTGAGCGTATCCAGCTTCACCAATTTGAAGAGACTGACTTCCACCAAATGTTCTTCCTGGTCACCCATGATACATCGGGCGGCATAAATCGCTTTACTATTCTAAACTTGTATCTTGTTAAGAATCGTGGCCTGACGCGTTAAAGTGTCCTGCTGTGGCAGTCCCAGCAAAGGATCTCACAGTTCGAGAGCCCGTCCCCTCCGCCCCTCACCTTGTGGTGGGCCTCCCACGCACCTCTCCCTGACCTTCCCCTGTTCCCCCAGACCAACTCCTTGTTACACCGGACGTACCTGTGCCCGTGGGTTACCCTGCGACACTCACACTTACCCCCGGCGCGAGTCCAAGCCCTTTGAACCACGTCTATCGTGAAAGGCACATACAAACTGGGTGGTTACAGATATTTCAAAGTTACTGTACCCTGTGAAGATAATAATTCATTAAAACGTTAAAACATGCAACTTGATCATAGAAGCAGTGAAAGCATGGTAACGGGACTTCAGTTTATGCTTGGTTGATGGATTAATTTTATATTTTCGTAATGGTGTGAGTAGGCAAGGTGCATTAATGTTCGAGCTTGATACGGGTGAGAAGGGTCTGCCCATGTTCTTCAAGGGCTGGCAGCTCAAGGTCTTGGAGTATCTGTGGAGTATCCAGCCGTCTGGCGCTAACAGCAGGGAGGTTTGGAGCCACCTACAGGAGACCATGCCCGAGCCAGTGAGCAGGGCGTCTGTGATCAACTTCCTCCAGGACATGGCCGAGAAGGGTGTGCTCACCCAGGAGCTGAAGACGGGCAAGGGAGGACACCGCGGGATTTACTACCATAAGTACAATGAGACCGAGTTTAAGCAGTACATTGCTGAGTACATCATAAGGAAGCTCTTAAACGAGTTCCCGGTGGAGACCCAAAAAGCGTTAGAAGTCACACACTAACAAACTCATATATCAGAACTAATTTATACCCTCCTCCTGCACACTTTAAGCTGGTTAAATTGAGTGGAGTCAGTTTCGATCTATCGCCTGTAGACGAGATGCCTAAGAGAAGGTACCGCAAGGGAAGCAAGTACGACCCTATCCTGGATGCATTCCTCGAAGGCAAAAACAACCTGGTCACCGTGGAGGTGCCCGGGAGAAACGGGGCTCCGGGTACTAGTTTAGCTGTCTCTCAGCTCTCTTTTCCCCTCTTTTTCGTCTGTCTCGGGTAGCTGATAGCCCATGTTATGTCCGAAAAAGTTCAGAAGCCGAGGCTTGGATACTATAAGGCTCTTCTTAGCCAAGAAAACCCTGATCTAGACAAGATAATTGATGCTTTCATCTACTGGTCAAAATTCGTTGAGTACCTGATATTCAGGAAAGAGAACATCTACACATATGAGAAAGAGTACAAGGCGGTTAAGGCCGCGAAGCGTGGAAACGATGTATATTCATGGAAGTTGAAGAAACGATTAATGGAGGATGTCTACAGCAAGTTCATGGACTGCTCCAGCTTCGCCCTAAGCGAAGAGGCTTCGAGAACCCTCTACGAGGAGACCAGGCGCATCATGGAGTACTCCGACATCAACGAGTTCACCCGACTATTCAGCTAACGGATACACGGTAGCCTCCATGAATGTACGTTGCGGGCACTACGGACATTTGTATGAGTTTACTCGGATCAAAGGGTGAGGTAACCATCCCCATCTGATCACCTGCTGATGTATAGCAGCGTGAGACTAGCTATGCACGTGAATAAGTCAGGTAGCATTGCGAATGGTCCAAGCCCCGACGCCCTGTAGCCTGCTGCACTCACGAGTAACGGGTTTGATACCAGCGAGTACATGAGTAGGGCGACTGAGAAGATTACCAAGCCTAGGGAGAACTCGAGCCCTGTATCCTTGTACACCTTCAGGTAGATCGAGGAGAGAGCTATCAAGAGGAAGGCGTTCACGCTCGCCAAGACGGCTTTTACCGTGTAGTAGATGGCTAGGTCTCCCTGATGCTGACCCATGCCTCTCCCCAAGGTGTAGTCATCCTGCGAGGCAACCATGTACGCGGCTAAACCTATGATTAGTGCCACCGCTATTATGCCTGTGAGTGACCGGTTCTCCTTCATCTATTCATCCTCCTCACTGCCCCTTTTCTCCTTATTCCCAATTTTCTCCCAAATCTCCTCAAAGAAACCATAATTCTCCAGCATGTCCTCGGTCAACACGTAGACCATGCCGTAACCCTCGCCGAGGCTAGTAACCAAGTTATTTTTCTGCATCACCTCGACGTGGTGACGGATCGTGCTATAATCAAGCTCCAGTTCTTGGCTTAGCTGGTGCGCGTTCAACGGTTCTCGTGCTAAAGCCTTGATGATCCTTGCCCTGTTCAACCCACCCCGTGTGCCGCCGATGATCCACTGGATGATGTAGTTGAAGTATTTCCTGCGAGGACGCGTCAAATTACATGATATTCTGATTAGGTACCAAAAAATCCCTTCGATCGACGTCTATCGACTCGGGATATATTGAGGAGAGATTTGGGAATAACTCGGGAGAGAACTTGAAAAACCCATAATAAGCACTTTTCATATGCTTTGCCCGTGTGAAAGATGAACACACGAAAAACCACAATACTCGGACTCCTCGCGGTAATCGCGATAGTCATGGGCGGAATCGGATTCGCCTTAGCACAGGACGACACCGTCGATCCAACCCTATGCACCGGAGACGGCGTACTTGGTCTCATGAACGGCAGGGGATTCTGGTCACAGCTCAGCGAAGAGCAGAGAACCCAGCTAGCCGAACAGACCCAAGAGATGCTTGATGCAGGCGCCTCTCAGGAAGAGATCAGGGCAATGAAAGCCACGATGCTGCAGGAATGGGGCATCGATGCTCCTCTCTGGAGCGGACCACACGCCGGTACCCAGGGTGGTCACGGGCAAATGCTGCGTGACGGCTCTGGAAGCGGCGGTCAATATGGTGGACGCGGAAGCGGAAACCGTGGTGGTAACGGCGGTAACGGCTACAACGGTGTCTGTCCAAACTAAGATAGCGTAAAAACCCTATCAAATTCCCCTTTTTTTAAATAATTAACCACCTTCTAGTAAACATCCAGCTAATGAATTTAGGAAAAGCAGTGTATTCGTTGAAAAGTAGTATCCAAGGTTGGATTTTCTTGATATTATTACTGTATGATGAGAGAGGGGTAGATATCGGAACAATAATCACATACACGAATCATGGTAGCCCGGGAGAGACGGTAACTACCTGAGGACCCAGCTCAAGAAGCGGGTCGACGCACGGGGCCTCAACATCGATGTCTCGGTGGTCAACAACAAGGTGTACCTGGAAAAATAGTTGGTTCTAACCCTCTACGAAGAGGTTTTTAACCTGTTTGTATCCTCAACTAGTCTCGTACTTTGCGTAGATCTCTAATATTCTATCAACATGTCGATCCAGTTTCTCAGATTGTATCTCGCACTCCAATACGTTGGTTCGCGTCGCACATCGGCGGATTCATCGCTGGGCTGGTGCTGACACTTATGTCTCGGGGGGGTCGGAGGAGTTAATGTATGACGCGCACATATTTTTCGATAGGCTGGATTACACGTGGATTTAAAGCACAAAAGCGCGCCAGCAGTTACCAGTCAAGCTCTATGGCGATGTTGCCTCTAGTGGGTTGGTTATCTTCCCCATGAAGAGGATTGAGCCTGAGCGGTCATCCCTTATGACGAAGACGAATGCGCGGTCAACTGTGAACGTTTGTGTCATCGGCATGCCTGTGAGTCCGATTCCGACGACGGTGGCTGCAGCCGCCTCTGTGCCCTTCTCGTTGACTTCCACGAATGCTTTGTGGTCAACGAAGTCGATGTAGAGGTTGTTTGAGGCATCCACAGGCGCTATACCCTCAAAGTCTGCTTCGCCGGGATCGAATGCGATGCCCATTCCCAGGTTCTTTAGAGCGTCGTTGAGGCGTTTAACGCCGTACTCGAGCTTGAATTTAGGGAGATCAATGTCAACCTCGGTTTGGGCGTAGCTGCTGAAGCTCTCGTCGAGCTCACTTTGGCTGAAGCTTTCAACGAATGAGTCGATATCGACGTCTTCGTTCGGGAGAAGAACATACATCGCCATCTTATCTCTTCCGTATGGCAGCCTCACTGCCTCGTAGTTGCTTCCCGAGTAGTATTTGTAGTCATCAGTGTTTGACATGAAGCTGGCTTTCACCTTCGAGCCGTCCGGGAGGTTGAAGTCGTCTGTATGGGTTTCTTTTTCGTCGAATGGGATAGCCCAGTCTCCCTTGAAGTATATTGCGTTTATTAGGAACATAACGATCTGGTCGTCAACCTTTTCGATCATTTTGTTGATCTTGTTGTTTGTCTTTGTGCTGATCCAGCTGTTTATCTCAGTCACGGTTTTCGGGTCATCGAAGTCTCTGGTGTATAGATCGCTCTTGAAGTAGGTGCTGAGTTGTTCGATGAACGCCTGTTTAACGGATGGGGCGAACTCCTCCCTCACCCAGATGGAGTCCGCGATGTTGAGGCGTACTCCCGAGTCGGCGTTCTCGAGGCTCTCTATGAGGTTGAGGTAGTTTTGGTTGATTTCTTCTGTTGTCATCCCCGTTATTTCAAGGGTTTCAGCCATGGCTTCCTTCGTTGAGCCTTCTGCGCCGTTGTATGCCATCGTCAGGGCCATGGAGATGCTTAGGGGTGAGATGAAGATGTTTTTACCTTCATCCTCCTCGGAGATTTCCTTGAATATTTTTATGGCGAACCGTGATGTGGCGGCTACGAGGTTTTTGTCTGTGGCCTGGGCTTTTTCGTCCGCTGCCGCGTATGCGAGCCCTTGCTGGTATTCTGGGATATAGATGAACGTCATGTATCCTGCTACTGTGATTAGGGTTAAAGCCAGTATAGCGTATGCTGCTCTTCTACTATTACCCATTCTATTCGGCTTAGAGGCCATATGTATCGCATATACTGTGTAGGGAATTCGTTATAAGCCTAGGTTTTAGAACAAGGAGCATCCTCTGTTCGAAATATTTGAACGAGTGCTCTATCATCTTTTTCGAGCGCGCCTCTCTGGCACCTGCGTGCGCGAGATTCACACATCAGCCCAGAATAACACTTGTTGTTAAAATGTCACGATTGTGCGTGTTAGATGATCATTGTGGCGCCTATTATAAAGCCAAGAAAATAAACTAGGCTACATAATTTCTTAAAGAAAGCCAAGTGCTTCTGATCTATATCGCAGACAAGTTGTCTATGCGCGCGCGCAGGAGTTCCCCGAGGACACCAGAAGAGCGTTAAGCCTCCTTACTTAGCTACTGGAATATCTGGGGATTGAGCTGTAATGACCAGACACTGGGCCCTAGAGGAACCGGAAACCGCGATCGAGGATTAGAAAGCCCCTAAACTATGGAATTGACGACAGATTTATAAGTTATCCCCCAGAGCATCTCCACCTTTTCGGTGACGCCGTAGCCGAGGAAGCTGTCCCCGGCCCCTGTCTTCCTGGCGAGGAGGATGGGTGTGCCCCTCCTCCAGTTGCGCATTATGCCTGAGTAGTACTTCTTGAGCTGGAATACCTGTTCGACCCACTCGTCGGAGCCGACCCGGAGTATGTAGCCGGGGTTGTCTTCAAGCTGCACAGGTAGTTTATTGTTAATGTTGTATAAATCTAATGCGGGTTCCTGTTTGGTGTAGGAGTTTTTTGGGGTGTGGCTGTGCGGGGTTTAGGAGAGTCAAGTGGCTTGTTTGTGTGCGTGTGGGTGGGGGGGTGTAGTCGTCGCTTTTTCCCGTCCTCAGGCTTGTTCTTCGGTTTAGAGGCTTCTTCAGGTTGTTAGGCGGCCAGGGGTGCCGCGGGGTTAGGTTTATCACGGGGAGCTCATTCCATGATGCCTGTTATGCTGCGAGGCATGAGCAGGGACCTGGCTCTCCTGTTCCTGGTGAACATCGCGTTCGGGCTGTCCATGCAGATGATAAACCCCCTGTTCCCCCTGTTCCTGGGGACCCTTGGTGCCGGCGAGGCGGAGACCAGCTACGTTGTCTCCGCGGGCAACCTGGCGGCTACGCTGCTCATGTTCCCGTCGGGCGTCGTGGTGGACAGGTTCGGCAAGCGCCTGTTCCTGGCGCTGAACGCGGTGGTGGGGGCCGTCACAGTCTACGTCATGGCTTACTCTGGGAGCTGGGGCACCGTCCTGCCACTGTACGTGATCTACAGCCTCGTGGGCGCCCTCTTCGTGCCGGCCCGGATGGCCATGGTCTCTGAGAACGCCACGGTGCAGAACAGGGCCCTTCTGTTCGGTTTGATGAACATGGCGTGGCCGATAACGGGGATCATCAGCCCCGTTGTGAGCGGCCTCATCGTGGAGGCCACGGGCTGGAGGATGGTCTATCTGGTGTCGGCGGGGGTGAGCGCCGTGAGCCTCGTGCCCGCGCTGATGATCAGGGGAAGAGATAAGGAGCCGGGGACGTCGAGGAAGGCACCCGACCTGAGGCGGTTGCTTGAGAGGGACACCCTGAGGGTACTGTTCGTGATGTGCGTGGCCCCGTTCCTGATGACCACGGCCATAGGGGCCGTGAACCTCGTCGTGCCCCTGTACCTGACCAAGGTACACGGGCTGACGCCGTTTACCATCGGCCTCTTCTTCACGGCGTCCAACCTGATAACGTTGGTCACCCAGATTCCCAGCGGCAGGCTGGCCGACCGCTACGACCCCAAGAGGATACTTCTGGTGTGCACGGCCGCGATACCCGTCTTCTACGCGCTGTGGGGCTTCACCGACAACTGGGCGCTGCTTCTGGTCATCTACGCTGTGGCGACGGGGCTCTGGAGCGTCACGTGGCCCAGCAACCTGACGACCCTGTCCACCATGGTACCCAAGGAGCTCCAGGGCGCCGGCTTCGGTATAAACGCCACCGGGCTGAGGCTCGGGTTCACTGTGGGCCCGCTGATAGGAGGCTACCTGTACGGCAGCTTCTCCTCGACCTCACCGTTCCTGTTCGCGGCGCTCTCAACGGCGCTGGCTTTGCCCATTATCCTCCTCTTAAAAAGCCGGTCTAATGGGTAAAAGATCAGTCAATGTTCTGGTAACATATTATTCAATTATTGAACACTACCTGTATGGTGAAGGTATGGTAAAGGATTTAAAAATCAAGAGAAAAAAACATCTCTTGAACTCATATCACCCTCAAGTCTATTTGACGCTATAGAGATAGAGGACGACGTTGTTTTTACTGATCCTCACTCCGCCAAGAAAGCCATTATGAAAAAAAGAGGCTACAGAATTACCTAATTATACAAGATATATTATGCGAACATCTCTGAAACGTCATATATCCTGCGACTTCCCTATCTGGTTAGGTCTTAGTATTGTTTGATCTGGTCGTGAGGAACGGGAGAGTGATTGACGGCACCGGTGCACCGTGGTTCAGAGCCGACGTGGGCGTAGAAGACGGCAAGATAGAAAAAGTGGCGAGGAGTCTGGACGGCGACACCGTCATCGACGCATCAAGCCTCATCGTCTCCCCTGGCTGGGTCGACGTCCACATGCACGCAGACCACACTGTCCTCGGCAACACGCGCATCGAGAGCTACGTCCACCAAGGTGTCACCACAGCCACCATGGGCAACTGCGGCCTCAGCATGTACCCGCTGCACAAGCATAAGGAAGACCTCGTGGCCTACCTCAAGCCATTCACGAGCGGCTTAAAACTTAAGTGGGACTGGGCGGACATGGACGGATTCATCAAGCAGGTAGAGGAGGCCGGCCCAGGCATCAACTTGGTCCCCCTGGTGGGCCACGGCAGCATCAGGATAAACGTCATGGGCTTCGAGGACAGGGACCCGGAGCCCCGGGAGCTGGACGAGCTGAAGGCCATGCTGCGCGAGGGACTCGGCCAGGGCGCCTACGGCATGTCCACGGGCCTCGGCTACCCGCCCGGCACGTTCACCAAAGACTGGGAGCTTGTGGAGCTTTGCCACGTCCTTAACGAGTACGGCGGCCTCTACACCACCCACATGCGGGGCAACCCCGAGAACCTCCAGGACACCATCAGGCTCGGGCTCAAGGCGGGGATGCCCATACAGGTGAGCCACCTGGGGAGCAGCTGCGCAGGCCACCCGGAGCTCCACGGACGCCACCAGAAGACCACGCTGAAGGCCATCGACGACGCCAGGAACCGGGGCCAAGACATCACTGCTGACATCTACCCGTACACGGCCGGGTCGAGCCTTCTCAGCCAGGTCATCCCGGACTGGGCTCACGAGGGCGGAGTCGGGAAGATGCTGGGCAGGCTCCGGGACCCCAAGGTCAGGGACAGGCTCAGGGGCGAGTACGCGGCGGCCGCAGGCAAGAAGGGCCGCGACTTCGCCAAGGTCATGGTCACGTACGTCAAATCGGCCAGGAACAAGGGCCTCGAGGGCATGAGCGTCGCGGAGATCGCTGAGAGGAGGGGCGCCGACGTCGTGGACGCCCTGTGTGACCTGCTCATCGAGGAGGACGCCGAGGCCATGAACGTCACCTTCTGGGGCCAGCAGGAGGACGTGGACACGATAGTAGCGCACCCCGCGGTCATGCCATGCAGCGATGGGTGGGGCCACGCACCCTATGGGCCCCTCGGCCAGGGCAAGCCCCACCCCCGTTGCTACGGGGCCTTCCCACGGTACCTGCGCACCTATGCGGTTGAGAAACACCTCTTCACCCTGGAGGAGGCCATACGCCGTATGACGAGCATGCCCGCGAGCCGCCTCGGCCTACACGACCGCGGCGTCGTCAGAGAGGGCATGTTTTTAGTCATGGCCGCAGTCGACCCCGAGAAGGTGAGGGACA
>Ga0172371_10011841_pt1 | contig 11566 bp, 5 predicted proteins | sample Lak12m_FD_114543 | JGI IMG/M metagenome (GOLD analysis project Ga0172371, IMG submission 114543) | Freshwater microbial communities from Kabuno Bay, South-Kivu, Congo - kab_022012_12m | ecosystem: Environmental > Aquatic > Freshwater > Lake | place: Democratic Republic of the Congo: South-Kivu...
TGAACGTGCTGTCCGTAGCACCGCAACTGTTTTGTTGGGAACATATATTAAGTTAGAGTGTTTAGGTAAACTTCAATTGTTAGAATTGATGGACAGTGGACGTTACCGGGTTTGTGAGCCTAACCCGGCACCTGTCTGGGCTGTAGGGTATGCGTTAATCGATTTCTGGGAAGCTTTTTTTGCCGGGCGGGTTGGTATCGGGTTAGACACTCTACGGGAAAGTGAATTCCCGAAGTTATTCATGCTGGGTAGAACGGAACTGGATGACGTTCTCCAGGCTCTACAAGAAATCCGTTATGTAGATGTATACAAAACTGCTCCCCCCCATCAGGTATTATTACTCAGACAAGATCGTGAGACTCTACTTAATAAACTATATGGCGCAGACTAATATCGAATCACTGATCTATCATTTACGATTTACATCCCGTACACGAGTTGGGTTGTGGCGTTTCCCATTAGCGAAAATTGGACATGAGGCGGAGATTGCAGTTCACTTTGTCATTGAGGGGCTTGATGTGAGCGCCTATATGCGTGAAAGGCTTCCAAACGGGGCGGAATTTGTTCGCCTTTCTGAGCAAAAAGTGTTAGACACACTTGATGAAATTGCATCTACCCACGGAAAAAGAGATTGCGTCCTGGTCTACAACCTTGATTTATTGCTATCAGGTGTAACGAGCAGCGAACGAAAAAGAATATGGCAGTTTTTATTTAATGGCTTTCCTAATCGAACGCGCGCTTTACTTCTTGTAATACCAGAAACTGCTGATCAACTCATGCCATCGGAAACGAATATTGATGCCTGGCTGGAAGATTCTCGTATAATATAGATAAATTAGGAGGGCAAAATGCTTATCAAAGAAATTGTCAAGTTGGACTCACAAGGAACGTTTATCAGCGCAGTTCAATTAAGTGATTATGATAATCCAACAGACAACCTTTCGCTCGTAAAATCCTACATTTTTGCCAGTAGTGTACCAGAAGTGCAACGAGGAGAATCACGAGCAGTAGGTTCTGTTGACTTATTACGGGATTTACGGCTCTCTTACATAAACAGTAGTGTCAATCGTTTTGTGATCATTGCGAATTTTGGGCATGGAAAAAGCCATTTGGGTCTGGTCCTCGCAAACTTTTTTTCAAAACCTTATAAGTCAGAGGAAGTACAAGAAATATTAGGCCGTATTGGTCATACGTTGCAACAGAATCAACCGGAAGTGGAAAACTTCCACGAATTTAAACGAGAGTATGATCGTTTTTTGGTTATTCGTGTACGAGGTGATACACCTCGTACACTGCGTGAGCAGTTTTTCCCGGCTCTTAAATCTGCGCTGCAAGAACATCCTGATACACAAAACGCCGAATTGCCATTTTGGAATCAACAAGCTAAGCAGTGGCTAGAAAGCAAGGAAAAGGACTCCCAGGCCCGTAAGTTTTTGAAGGAACAATTCCGTACTGATTTCCCCAACCTGCTCAAAGAGGTAGATGACAACAAACAGGAAGCTTATGAGCAATACGTGAATTTATTTGCTCATTTGAACAATGGGGTTGAACCCAATGCAGAAGGAAATTTCAGCTTGCGAGAAGCAGTTATTTTTGCTGTGGATACCTTTTGTAAGAAAGCGAAACCTCTAGCCGGTGTCGTTGTGCTTTTTGATGAGTTTAGCCAATTCATCGAACGTTATAGTCAAAGCAAAGCCATTGGCGATTTACAAGATTTGCTTCAAGGTATCAGCGACCGCAAAGGGCAAGCAATGTTCCTGGCATTTGCTCAGCATGATCCTGATGAAGTGGCAGAACGAATCCAAAGCGGTCAGTCTTTGCAAAATATAAAACGGGAGTTAGGTCGTATTGACCGTAAGTATGCTCTCTATTCGATCATGGAAAATGTATTGAATTCATATCTGGCGCAATCTGATGATGCATGGGAACAATTTTTACAGGAGCAAGCCAGTACGAGGGGATGGCTATATGGTGAGGCAACCGAGCTTGCTTGGGAGTTATATTTAAGAAGATATGATAAAGAATTGCACTGGTCGAATACTGATTTCCGTCGTGTGGTGACAAAAGGATGTTTTCCTTTACATCCTCTGACAACAGCGCTACTCTGCAATCTTAGAATGCAACAGGGGTTGGATGATGATGCCCGGACAATACTTAGATTTATTCGCAGCCGGTTTGAGCTTAGGCAAAATACCCCCGCTATCAAAGATGGGAAAATCAATTGGATATTACCCATCGATTTGCTTGATTATTTTGGTTCTCGGATAGCAAAACAGCAAGATTATGATGCATATGAAAATGCCATCGAGAACTTAGAGCAGGTATTTGGCGACAAAGTAACTCAAGCTCAATACGATATACTTAAAGCGATGGTGCTCCAGGTTGCAGATGGGTTAAATTTAGCTGGAGAGAAGCAAGTAACATTGCTTTCCCAAATGGCTGGTATTGATTACCGCAGCACCCTACAATTACTGAAGGAATTAAGTAAGAGTAACATTACAAGATTTGACGAAAACACAAAACACAATTCCTTCTGGCCAATAGCTGCTAATCCAAAGGCTCTAGAGCAAAGAATTCGTGAGCAAATTGACGATAAAAAGTTTGGCGAAGAAGAACTTTTCGAACTAAACCAGGACTTTGGGAAATTAATTCCAAATGGAGATCGCATCGAAGTAAATATTGCATGGGGTACCCCGTTAGACTGGGCTGCCCATGCTGCTATTGTTACGAAGGAAAAACTTACTCCCAAACACTTACAGGAATTGACCAAGCCATTTAAACTAACATTTCAGGGTTTTCAAGATGGCAACCGGGGCCTGGTTGTTTGGTTACTGGCTTTAGAAGATGATGACATTCTATATTTCCAGAAAAATGCATCTCAAGTTTTACAAGAAGCATTCCCTGGCGAGACCCCTCCACCTATTTTAATAGTGTTGCCAAAATACGCGAACAAAAACCTTGCTGACCAATTCATTCGTTACCAAGCTTTGCAGCAGATTAGTAAAGACAAGGAAACGATTAAGGAAATTGGCCAGGCAACCTATGACGCAGAACTTGAACGAACAAAAAAGGCGCTTGTTAAGGCTCTTGACCAACTGCTTGGTGATGTACAAATGTACGCAAGTATTTCCCGAAGACAACAAGATATTGTTATTCCCTCGAATTACAAGGCGTATTTACTATCACTTGGGACGGTAAGCTTGCTGGGCGTTCTAAAAAAAATATATGAATTGGCGTATCCTTATCGCCCGTCTGAATTCTTCACAGATTTGAACGCAAACCCCAAGAAGGGGGCAAGCCCATTACGGGAGGGTGTAAAGACGGTTTGCAAGAGCTTAATCTTTAATCGTGTGCCATCTACTTTTGCCGGTATGAACCATATGGCCCAAGAGCGGGTTTGCAAGCAGAACTTGATGACTAAATGGCATCTATTAACAACCACTTATTATATTCAAGAGCCAGATGTCTTATCATTGAAGCGTGCCTGGGAATATTTGGATGCCCAAATAAAACCAGACGAACAAGAAGTGTACGTTAAAAACTTTATTCCTAATCTATTTAACTCTCCAAACGGCTTTGACTACAATACGGCTTCTTTGTTGTTGACGGCCTGGATTGGCAAACATAATATTGAATTGCGTTTTTACTCCAATGGTAAGGTAATTAGCTTAGATTATCTTGAAAAGTTGATCGATCAGAATTCTCCACAGGATTTCTTAGGCAAAATATGCACAACTGAGCTACTTGCCCTATCAAGGAGGGATGCGGATAAAGCGCTATCTGAAGGACGTAATCTCGTAGAAAGCATTCAAAAAGGTAAAGAGCGAAGCCAAATCCAGGCAGAAAAAGAGGTTACTATCCTGAATGACATTATCACTCAAGATATTTGTCCAGAAGATGAACAGGCAGTTTTTACGCAGGCAATTGCTGATTTAAATTCCGGTATAGCTGCAGCTCGACAATATGACAAGGGTGCCAAAAAGCTATTAGATTCTATCGCGGGGGAAGAGAACCTTCGGGAATTGTTGGATCTGAATCAAGATATTAAACGGTTGGAAGAAACAACATTCGTATTACGAACCCAGCCAGCCAATACCGAAATTGAAGAAAAGTTGAATCAGCAAATTAAGAAATCAGTCAATAAGGCATGCATCCGTGCAGAAAACCTTAGCCACATAGAGGGAGCTGATGCATCTAGGAACATTCTTAAAGAGTGTAAGGAATTGTTACAACACGATAATATGTTAGATTTAATTCAGGTTGTTTCACAAGCTGAGAATAGGCTAAAGGAACGTATTAAAAATCTAAAGGCAGTTGAAGAGGAAAAAGCTTTAATAAACCAAATTAATTCGATGACAACAAACGCGGCTCTAGCTGAGCTGCATGAGTACAAAAAGACCTTAAAAAAGATGCCAGATGGGTCACCAAAATTTGTTGAGCATCGTGGTAATAAACTACATGCAGTCGAACAGGAAATTACGCTCTTAGTGTCTTATGCTTCTAAGGTTGTCGAGATGGCAAAGGAGTCTAAGCGTGAACAAGCAAATTCCCAATACGATGATATTGTGAGGCAATTTCAGCGTTATGTTGGATCTGAATACGAATCGGCCTTAAGCGATGCCAAATGCTATCTGGGCATCTTCCGGAATTTCTTGATCAAATTACAATCTATTGAGAGTCGCATAATACGATTACGGACTCAGGATGACTTTCAGGACATCCTGAAAGATATTGACCAGATCGAGAAAGATTATGGTTCAGAGTTGGGGAAAAACCACAAAGCGTTATTAGAAAACGCACGACAATCCCTAATGAATAAAGCTAAAGATGAGCATTCAAAATTAGAGCAACGAATCAATTTCATTGCCCAGGAACTTGAAACATCAACTGTTAATTATGCAGATATAAGATCAAAAATCAGCTCTATCTCAGGATTTATATCCACAGATCTACAAACAAGAATTGAGCTATTACGCCAGAAACTTGCAGAAAAAGAAGCGGAATTCCAACGTGTTCAGAATGAGAAATTAGAACAAGAAAGAATCGCTAAACTCAAAAAGCAAGAAGAAGAGACTAAGCTTCAACAAATCAATTCGATAAAACCTGCGGGTGCAAGCTTGGATATTCTCTACAAACACCTGGAACATATTACGGATATTACCAACATATCCATAAATGTCAAAACTGCCAAAGATCAAAAATTGAAGGCAGTACAGACAGAAATTTCTAAGCTAGAAGACTTTGTGTCTAAAGTGAAAAATACCTACGCACTAGCGAGCCGCGAACAAGCGGAGAATCTAATTAATGAAATCAAAGGCAAGGCGTGGCGTTTTGAGGACACTGAATACGAAGAACAGTTAGGCGAAGCAAAGCAATATCTCGAAAAGTTGATCTTCTTTTTCTCTGAGTTGGCCAAGGTAAAAGCTCTTCCTATTGACGCCCCTGAAGATCTTTCTAGTATTAAGAACCAAATTGAACAAGTTGTAGCAAAATCCGACTCAATGATTGTCGAAGCCCATAAAGTAGACATTAAAGACGCACTCAAAGATGTGGATTGCCGTGCGGAGGCAGCCTTCATTAAGGCAGAAAGTGCTATAAAGGCACTTGAAGCTGATCTCCCAAATGGCAAGTTAGCTGAATTAAGATCGAAGATAAACCGAGTGTCTGGTTACATAACACCAGAGTTAAGTACCAGAATCGACGTCCTTCGTTCCCAAATGGATCAAAAAGAAATAGAACTCGAAATGGCACGTATTGAAAAAGAATCTCAGGATATTATGGAGCGAATTGTTAAGTTATTCACATCCATAACCGATAATAAAAAAAGGCAGGAATGCTTAGATCACTTGCTGAAACTACAAGAGTAACAAGGTTGGGAAAAACTTGAAAATGACGTCGTTGATACTTCTGGACCAGAACAACAATAGTATTCCGCCAACGGGATATTTGGTTATCGATTCCGAAGTGGCATTCTTAGAATGCGCAATGTCAGGACAGGCGTTATTCATTCGTGGCAACCATCTGTGCGCATGGGCAAAAGAATTTTTTGATGGACGAAGGATTGACTATCGAGAAGCGCCATCCCCTGTTGATGATTTAATTCAAACATACCCCACTTTAACACTCGAACAAGCTAAGTTTATATGTGATGACTTGAGCGAGAATCTTTCCAAGATGGAAAATTTTTCCGCGTCCGAAATTATTAACACGATATTTGTTACTCATCTATGGACATCAATTCCTTCTAAAAAACACGCTGCAGAGTGGTTGCTATGGCTAGATGAAACGAATCCAGATGATGCTTACCAACCTATGTTGGCAATTATTACAAACGAATGGGGGCAATTAGCTCCAGATCTTTCGGAAATTTATGATGTAAGAACCCCTGTAGCTGCACGCGAAATTCTAGGGAAATGGCTAGGTGCAAAGATCACCCCATTCATAGAAAAATTCGGGGAATTTCCAATTCCAATAACAGAACAATGGCTGAACTTGTTGGATAAATCTTGGAGTAAAGAGATCGTTAGGGCCAATGGTACATTTATTAGCGAATTTATACTAATGCAGGTTCCTTGGCATTTTAAGCAACATGTAGCAATTGCATCATTAGATTATTTTGAAAAATTTCCCGAATCAGAAACTTTCACTCTCGAGAGATATAACCAAATTGCACGATTTGTTTCTGGTGAAGATCGCATTCGCCTAAGCACCATTAAACCAGCAAAAGTTCCTACTGACCTACCAGAATCAGCCGAATCGGTACTAAATTGGTTTACAAAAGAGTATTTACCCTTTCGCCAGTGGCAAATTTCAACACAAGCAAAAGACGCATATCAAAGAGTTCTTGAATTAGGGCTACAATTCGCTGAGTGGTACTTGGATTTCTATCCCCAAGCAATCAATTCCAAAAAATACCTGAGCTTTTTCAAATCAAAGGAGTTAAAAGACCAGTCTCCTAAGTATGTTGATTTGTTGGTGATTCTTGATGGGCTGCATGTCTTGGATGCTAAGGTAGTAATCAACACTCTTCTGAAAGAAGTTAGTGTCCAAAAGCTTACACTAACTGAAAATACTTTATGCTACGGGCCAATTCCTACTGTTACAGATTTTGCAAAAGGAGCGCTTGTTCGTGGCGTACAACCTACATTGATGAAAGAGATTGAATTGTTAGGTGAAGATATATCGGATCGCCATACGCCACTGCCATTGTTACAATCCGCAGTACCTGGTGACCTATTTATCTGGCGAATACAAGAACCTGATAGTACGTACCACACCAAAAACGCATCTCCTATGCTCAAATCAGAGATAGAAGGAGAACTAAACACGATTGCTCAGAAGTTGATTGATATAGCTAACAAAGTAAATCCCGCGATTCCTCTACGAATCATTATCACCACTGACCACGGCCGTTTTCTTGGTATTTCACGGAGGGATATTGGTATACCAGAAGGAATGCAAGCACATGGGCGTGCAGCGTGGGGAAAAACAAATATACAATTTGACAAAAAAGGTTACAAAATAGATGGTGACCTAGTCTACCTGTCGAAGGATCGATTTGGTCTGTTAGATGATGATGCAGCAGTGATTTTGACCGATAGTGCGTTTCAACATGAGAAGTATGTTCAAGAATTTTCTACTCACGGGGGACTCTTTCCCGAGGAAGTGATCATCCCTTGGATTGTGATCGAACGGAACATGGCGAGACCAGACTTGGAATTTACATTGAGTGGTGAAGGTAGAACAAACCACCCGGGTACAATCCATGTTACGGTGCTAAATCCAAGCTCCATAGAATTGACTCTAGTAAAGTCCGAGATATTATTTGGCGATAATAAAATAGTTGTTGAGTTTGAAAAAGAAATACCAGTATTGAAAATGACAGAATTCGAAATAGAGATTGCTTCTTGGCCATCGAGTGAGCAAATCTTACGAGGACAAGCTCTAGCGATCATTAGAATGCCAAGCGGAGATGAATTTAAAGTACCTTGGTCTATTACTACACTTCAAGTTACCGAACTCTATAAGCGTGACAAATCATTCCTTGAGGGACTGGAATTATGATTATTAATACGCAACAGCAAAATAACTCTCCACAACCCCAATCTCTGCACGAGTTGGATGCGAAAGTTCAAGATGTATTCGGTGATTTATCTATTGATAAACGACGATTACCTTCAACTAAGTTAGACAAGAGGGGAATACCTGCTTATGTCGCAGAGTGGGCAATTGATACCATCTCACCTGGGAGGGGTTTGTTATCCCAAGAACAGATTGACAAAGTCACCGATTGGGCAAATCGTTTTATCCCTGGCCCGGAAGAAGCTAAGGTAATTCAAAACCGGTTATTGAACGGCGAGACCATTAAGGTGCTGACTTCACTGGAAGTAGATATTCATCTTGCGAAGCGTAACCAAGACCGGGCTGCACAGCTTAAACTTCTGCAAATATCCGATGCACTTATAGCAGATGGGATAGTAGATAAATACCCAGATCTATTGAAGCAGGGGATGTGGGGGGTAGTTGAGATTGTTAATACCCCAGATGGTGTAGCTGTAGCTAGTTTTCGGCCAATGCAAGCGGTTGTCAATTTAAAGCTATTCAAAGATGCACGTCGTGAATTTACTCTGCGAGAGTGGATGTGCTTATTAATTACATCAATGGGATATGATCCAAACTTCTTTTCAGAACAAGAGCAGCTTTATGTCCTTTGCAGGCTGCTACCCCTTATCCAAAAGAGTATGCATCTTATCGAACTGGCACCAAAAGGAACGGGAAAGAGTTATTTTTTTGAAAATATTTCCTCAAGAGTAAGGCTAGTCAGTGGAGGAAATGTTTCCCCTGCAGTTTTATTCGTCAATAATGCATCAGGCCAATGGGGGTTACTTGCCAGGTACAAAGTTGTAGTGCTTGATGAGGTACAAACGCTTAAGTTTGAAAAACCTGATGAAATTGTAGGTGGCTTAAAAGGATTTTTGGCCAATGCAAGACTGACGCGTGGCGGCTTACACGAATCCTCAAGTGACTGCAGCTTAGTGATGCTTGCCAATATCACGCTGGATTCCAATCAAAATCCAATTATTTCGCCACTTGTTAAGGAACTTCCGGAATTCTTACGAGAAACCGCATTTCTTGATCGGATCAAAGGTATTATTCCCGGGTGGAAAACAAAAAAACTCAGCGGAGATAGTTTTGCAAAAAATGTAGGAATGAAAGCCGATTTTTTTGGAGATGCCTTACTTAGTTTTAGAGACGATCTTGAAATTGATCAAATATGCTCGAAGCGTATTAAGTTAAAAGGTACAAAATATAAACGAAATGAGGATGCTATTCAATCCATATCAAGCGGAATGATGAAGTTACTATTTCCACATGGGGAGATTTCTGACGAGGATTTTCTACACTATTGCATTCGCCCTGCTCAACAACTGAGACAATTGATTTGGGATCAATTGCATATGCTTGATGCCGAGTATCGACAGTACGATAGCAAAATAGATTGCGAGTTGATACAAGGGAAGTAGCTTATGACTGCTTCAGGAATATATCTTGACTACAATGCAACAACTCCTTGCGATCCTCGGGTTGTTGAAAGAATGTTACCGTTCTTCACGGAAATATATGGTAATTCAGCAAATGGGCTACATAGACAAGGACGTTTGGCGGCCCAAGCTGTGGATGAAGCAAGACAGCATGTCGCAAATATTATTGGGGTTCAAACAGAGGAAATATACTTTACCAGCGGGGCAACAGAAAGCAACAACCTAGCTATTGCCGGTGTAGCAAATGTGCCTAACATAGACAAACGCCGACGAATAATCACATCCTGTGTTGAGCACAAATCTGTAATGTTGCCCTGCAAAAAACTAGCTCAATCCGGATACGAAGTTGTTTTTTTGCCAGTAAATTCTAAAGGTCGAGTAAGTGCAGAAGATGCAGAAGCAGTGATCGACGATAAAACTCTGATGGTTACAATCCAAGCGGCAAATAATGAAATTGGAACACTACAACCAATTGCAGATATTTCTGAAATCGCCCATCACCATGGGGCAATAATGCATACCGACGCAGCGCAATTCATTGGCAAAATGCCAATTGATTTAAGCAATTTAGATATCGATATGCTTTCTATGAGTGCGCATAAGCTCTACGGTCCTAAAGGAATAGGTGCGTTATTTATTCGTGGCGGAACAAGAAATATTCACATTGAGCCACTGCTTCTTGGCGGGGGACAAGAGAGTGGTCTACGATCAGGAACAACTAACGTACCAGCAATTGTTGGTTTCGGAGAAGCCTGTAAGATTGCAGAATTATTGTTGCCCATCGAGGCACAACGGATTTCCCAACTTCGCGATTACTTAGAGGCAAATTTGGTTAATAATATTCCGAATATCAAGATTAACAGTCAAAATGAAAGGCGTTTACCAAACACATCCAGCCTGACAATTCCTGGAATAGATGCAGACGCTTTGATCCTTAACCTGAAAACAGTTATGATCGGCACAGGCTCGGCATGTTCTGTTGGAGCAATCGAACCATCACATGTTTTGCAGGCGATTGGTTTGACAAGAGAAGATGCTTATTCTACGATTCGGGTTAGTCTTGGTCGTTTTACGGATGAAGATAATATCTCCTTAGCTTCAGATGAAATATTTGCAGCGTGGAAATATTTGGTTTCGTGAATAGCACATTCGAGGATTTTGTCTTCTTCAATAACTCAGAACACCCCATGACCGGTCCCATATTTCGCAATTTCGCATCTGGAACTACCACCAAGTGACCTTTTTTATACCTGAGGGCTGAAGTAAAGTGATCGCCTGTTGCTGACTGGGCAGCAAGTTGAAAAATTAACGAAACACAACTTACCCATTTGGGCTTATGAGCAGAATATCTAGATCTTCAAACATCTGGAAACTCAGTGGATAGCTCAGTGGATAGCTAGGGTTTTGGTTAATTTTTGTAGCTAGTTGGATATAGTGGCATTCAATTATTTGCGCAATTACCTTAATCTCCGTTCGGTCAGGGAGTAGACCAGAAGAGCTGATCCCATGATTAGCAATAATGCCATGATGATGTGGCTCTGGTTTCTTCAATAACAGGCAGTGGGCATGAAGAACACGGGGTAATTTCAAAAAGCGGAAGACCTGTATTTGTCAAGCGAAAAGGGGCCCATTTGACAAACGAAAAGGGGACCACCCATTCGTCCTCCAGGTGCACCCACAACTCCCCTAATGAAAGACGAGAACTGGCCTTTGAAAAGGGCTCGTTCCTGTCTCGGTTTAGGGGAAAATCATTGTAAACCAGGACGTAGGCGGGATCAATAATATGGGACACTGTTTTTTTGGTTCTTTTCAGGCGTTCAACTCCGTCCGAACACCATACAGAATGACAATTAGCGCTTAAGATACATTAGTACCCGCATTCCGCACCTTTTTCTAGCAATTCTGGATAATTTCGGTTAAGCTAGGCGCATGAGCGCCGAAACAAATTATGAAACCCAACGGATCGATCACCTGCGGATCGTTGCTGGAATTTGTCAAGAGATCAGCTTGATCGAACAGATGAA
>Ga0172371_10011842_pt1 | contig 11566 bp, 10 predicted proteins | sample Lak12m_FD_114543 | JGI IMG/M metagenome (GOLD analysis project Ga0172371, IMG submission 114543) | Freshwater microbial communities from Kabuno Bay, South-Kivu, Congo - kab_022012_12m | ecosystem: Environmental > Aquatic > Freshwater > Lake | place: Democratic Republic of the Congo: South-Kivu...
ATCCCGATTCCGAGGTCACCGGCTTTTCCCGGGGCGGGTCGGCTTCGCCTTGATGTTCCGGCCGGGTCAAGCGGGCGCCGATCATGAAGGTCCTCTCCCCGCCCGCCGTCCTGACCGTGAACGACCGCGGCATGTCCGGCTTCAGCGGGTCCTTGTAGGTGGCCGCCGAGTTGTTCGCGTAGGGTACGACGATCAAGCGGCCCTTCTCCACGCGCGCCGTCTCGACGAGGGCGACCGCCGCCACGATGCCGGCGATTTCGTTCCCATGGGTTCCGCCGGATACGAAAATCGTGCCGCCGGGCTCCTTCCCGTCGAGGATAAAGACGGCCGTATCGCCGGGCGTCTTGGACAAGGCCGGAGCATAGTCCGAGAGGCGGCGGACCTGGACGCCGGGCCCCGGCCGCACATCGTGCGCAGCGGGCGGGACGTCCGGAATGCGGACCTGGGCCAGGGCGATTCCCGCAGCGATCCCCCAGATGGATAAGGCCGTTCCCAGGCGCTTGTTATTGATCATTAGTAGCCCACGACGGCGCCGTCTCGTCTCGGGTCGGCGCCTCCGATCTTCATTCCCGTCTTGGCATCGACCAGGATCCCTTGAGCTCCGCCGAAGAAGAGGTCGAATTTGTCCCGCGGCTTGACGGCGTAGCCGAGCTTGGCCAGGGCGGCGACCGTCGCTTCCGGAAACCTGGGCTCGATCGCGAGGTCCGTTTCGCCGGGGAAGAAGCGCGGCATGTCGATCGCCTCCTGGATGCCCATCTTGTAATCGACGAGGTTCGAGATGAGGATCGGCATCGTCGTCAAGATGCGGGCCGCCCCCGGCGTGCCGAGGGTGGCGAAGGCCCGCCCCTCCTTGAGAACGATCGTCGGCGCGACCGTCGTCCTCATCCTCTTTCCGGGCGCCAGGGTGTTGACTCCGCTCGCCGAGAAGTTTCGCATTTCGTTGTTGAGGATGATCCCGGTCCCGACGACCGCGACCTTAGCCCCGAAAAAGTCCGAGATCGTCTGGGTCAGGGCGACCAGGTTGCCCTCGCGGTCGACGACCGAGAGCGACGTCGTGCTCGGGCTGCCATCGCCGCCGAGCTTGCCCGGCCCGGCCTTTTCGGTCAGCCTGGCCCGGTCGATCTCGGCCGCCCGCGCCTTCGCGTAGGACTTGGCCAGCAGCTCTGCCGTCGGGACTTTGACGAAGTCCGGGTCGCCGACGAAAGCGCGCCAGTCGGCCGAGCCGCGCCGCATGGCTTCGGCCATCACGTGAATCCGCTCCGCTCCAAGCGGCGCCATTGTGCCCAGGTCGAACGATTCGAGGATCTGGAGCGTTTCGACGACGGCCAATCCGCCCACGGGAGGCGGGGCCGAAATGAGGTCGTATCCGCGGTACGACCCTCGCACCGGGCTCCGCTCGACGGCCCGGTAGGCGCCGAGGTCGCTCAACGTGATGAACCCGCCCTCGGCCTTCATCTCCGCGGCGATCGCCTCCGCCAGCTCTCCGCGGTAAAAAACATCGCGGCCGCCCGCGGCGATCCTGCGCAGGCTCGCCGCGAGGTCGGGATTTTTAACCCGATCGCCCGCTTCCAAGGGGAGATCCTCGGGGCAGAAGATGCGGGCCAGCGGCCGGTTCTTCAGGATGTCCTCGAAGTCGTCGCGGATGATCGCGGTCAGGGTGGCGCTCGCGGCGAAGCCGTCCTCGGCGATCTTGATCGCCGGAGCCAGGACCTGGGGAAGCTTCATCGTCCCGTATTTTTCGAGGGCCAGGGTCAAACCGGCCACCGTTCCCGGGACCGCCGCGGCCGCGTGGCCGGCCGCAGGGGCGCCCTTCGGAAAGACCGCCGCGGCCGGGGCCGCGGATTTATAATCGATGGAGACCGCGGTCTTGGTCTTGGCCAGGTAGATGACCATGACCCCTTCCCCGCCGAGGCCGCTCGCGTTCGGCTCGGCGGCGCCCACCGCAAAGGCGGCGGCGACCGCGGCGTCGACCGCGTTCCCGCCCATTTTAAGGATCTCGACGCCCGCCTGCGAGGCCAGCGGATGGGCCGAAGCGACCATGCCGTGGGCGGCCTTGACCTCGGCGTTTCTCGTTTCCGCCTGCGGCGGAGGCGGAAGGACGGCGCACCCGGCCGCCATCAGTAGAGATAAGAAGAGGATTCCGATAATTTTCTTTTTCATCGTCCGATTTATCCCACAGAACGGAACCGGCTGTCAATTTGCCGGGCGCCTGCGGCGGCTCGTGATGGCATGTCGTACCGGCGAATTCATGGCTTCCCGATATCTCCGATTTTCATGTCGAATGATGTATGATTAAGCCTCGGGGAGAGAAGCCATGGACAATCGAAAAACCACTCGCCGCGGATTCCTCGGAACTCTCGGGACGGGACTGCTGGCGGCCGCCGGAACGCGCTGCTCTCGCGCCATTCCGGCCGGCGGGCTTGGCGGGCCTAAAACGGCGGCCCGGGGATCGGCCCGTCTTCCGAACATCGTCCTCGTCTTCACCGACGACCAAGGCTACGGCGACCTCGCCTGCTACGGGTCCTCCGTCATCGACACGCCGAACGTCGACCGGATCGCCGCGGAAGGGATCCGCTTCACGGACTTCTATGCCTCCCAGGCGGTCTGCAGCTCCTCGCGCGTGTCGCTTCTCACGGGCTGTTACTCCCAGCGCGTCGGCATCGTCGGCGCTCTGGGACCCGACGCCCGCATCGGCCTCGCCGCCGGCGAGCAGACCATCGCCGATCTCCTCAAGGCACGCGGCTACGCGACGGGGATCTTCGGCAAATGGCATCTCGGGCACCACCCGGCGTTCCTTCCTCTCCAGCACGGCTTCGACGAATACGTCGGCCTGCCGTATTCGAACGACATGTGGCCCATGGGCTACGACGGAATGCCCCTCGCCGACGGCCGGAAGAGCGCCTATCCCCCTCTCCCCCTCATCCGGGGGAACGAAAAGGCCGGCGAGATCCGCACCCTCGAAGACCAGAACATGCTCACCGCGATCGAAACCGAAGCCGCCCTCCGTTTCCTCGACAATAACAAGGACCGGCCGTTCTTTCTCTATGTCCCCTTCAATATGCCCCATACGCCCCTCGGCGTATCGGCCCGGTTCAGGGGAAGCAGCCGCCAGGGCCCCTACGGCGACGTGATCCAGGAGATCGACGATTCGGTCGGCCGGATCCTCGAACGCCTCCGCCGCCACGGCCTCCAGAAGGACACCTGGGTCATCTATGCCAGCGACAACGGGCCGTGGATGAATTTCGGGAAGCACGGCGGTTCGGCCGGCCCCCTCCGCGAGGGAAAGGGAACGATGTTCGAGGGCGGGCCGCGCGTGCCCTGCGTCATGCGCTGGCCCGGCCGGATCCCAGGCGGCCGCGTCGTCTCCAACATCGCCGCGACGATCGACCTCCTTCCTTCGATCGCCTCCGCGGCGGGGGCGGCCCTGCCGGTGAACAGGATCGACGGTGTCGATCTCTGGCCGCTTCTCGAAAGCCGGCCGGGAGCGAATCCCCGCGATCATTTCCTCTATTATTACGAGCGCGGCTTACGGGCCGTGCGGGAAGGCCGCTGGAAGCTCATCTTCCCCCACACAAGCCGGTCCTACCTGGGAGTCCCGCCGGGAAAGGACGGGATGCCGGGAGCTTACGCCCAGATCAAGACGGGGCTCGAGCTCTATGACCTGGAATCCGACATCGGCGAGACGAACAACGTCGCGGCCGCCCATCCGGACGTCGTCTCAAGGCTTCAAGCTCTCGCCGAGACGGCCCGCGCAGACCTCGGCGATTCTCTCACCGAATGGAAAGGGACGGGGCTCCGCGAGCCCGGCCGCTTATAAGCAGACACATACCAAGCCACATTCGTCGCATCGGCAGCGTCAACCAATGAGAGGTATGTGTCTGCAAACTATTACGAGGGGTATGTGTCTGCGATTTATCGCCAGAACGTCCGAAGCTCCCGAGGAAACCAGGGTCAGCGTCCGGCCCAGCTTGTTCCGTTTGTCCATTAGGCCGAACGTATCGAGGAGCTCCAGGCTGCGGCGCCTGGCGCGCGAGCCCGCCGCGTGCGGATTCACTCCGCTGACTTCAACGGTCCCCCTGTCGGGGCGGAGAAGCCCGCACATCATCTTGATCGTGGTCGTCTTGCCCGCGCCGTTGGGTCCGAGAAAGCCGAAGACCTCTCCCCTTCGGATTTCGAGGGACAGACCGTCGACCGCTTTGACGTCGCCGAAGAATTTTGTCAGGCCGTCGACGCGGAGAATGGTGTCGGAGGCGGGCGCTGACATGCCGAGAGAATGATAGGCCCTGGCTCGAACGGGTGTCAAGTTAGAAGCCCCCGAAAAAGCCTGAGGTGGAATGTCATCACGAGGACGGCCCCGCCGGACGTGGTGATCTCCAAAATCAAATTTTTTCTTGGAGATCGCCGCGTCATCACGCTCTCGCATGATGACTCGCGATGACAAGAAACGGAGGCCTGGATCTGCTTGGCTCGCCTCTACTTTATCGCGACCCCCATCGTGTCGCGGTGGTAATCGATGAGCGTTCTCATGTAGGGGCCGATCTCGTCGGCGCTCTTGAACCCGGCTTTGCGGGCGTTCTCGTCCCGCGCCTCTTTGGAAATCGCCGGGCTCTCGGCCCAGTGCTTCAGGTCCCGGTAGCAGCCGAGCGTGTAGATATCCCAGTGAGCGCCCTGGTCGCGAACGAAGATCATGATCTCCGGCCGGCCGTTCGCCGCTCCATAGGCGCTCTCCATGCGGCGCTCCTTGAACAGTTCCTCCTGCTTGCCGGGAAGGGCGGCCATGATTTCGATATGGTAATACGCGTTCGCCTCGAATTCCTTCTTGACGGTTTCTAAGGGCGGCCCGAAAACAAAGAGGTCTTCCTTCCAGGAAACGCAGGCGTTAAGCTTACCCTGGAATCCTTTCTGCGCTTCCTCGGCCTTCGCCCGGCGGGCGATCCTTTCCTTCGCGAAGTATTTGCCGTAGCTCGCCATGGGCGTGAGAATCATGAGGTCCCATTGGTCGCCCTGCGTATGGCGCCACCACAAGGGCTTCGGGTCGCCCGCGGGGTCATAGAAAGCCGTCCGGTCCTTCAAAAGGGCGATGAGGTCCAGGAGCTTTCCAGGAGCGGCCCTTAGGAAGGTCGTCTTGTAGAGGTAAGTGGGTTCGGCGGGATTCAGCCCTTGGGCCCCGGGCGCGAGGCCTGCATCCGAAAATGGAGCGGCGAGGACAAGCAAGAATGAAAGCAGAACGGCTTTGGCGAGATGATCGTTCACGGTTCCTCCCTGGATTGACGAACGTCGTATCTCAAAGCGCGGTTATCATATCAAAACCCCAGGGGGACACAATACTCTGTCCCCTAAATTCCGTCCCGGGCGGAACGGGGGCGGGGGACAGAGTATTGTGTCCCGATTTTGCGCGATTTTGCGTCACGAGGATTCCTCTTGTCTTTGACATCCGCCGGGCTCCCGAATAGAATCCGCTCATACGTATTTTCTCGGGAGGAGGTCGAATATGAAACCATCGACATGGAGCCGGCGGGCGTTTCTGCGGGCGGGAGGCGCGCTGGGAACGGTGGCCTTCGCGGCCAAAGCCGGAGCGCTCGACCGGATCAAGGACGCGGCGCAATCCGTGGCCGGTCGGACGGCCGAGGATATCGCCAAGGACGAGTTCTTCTGGCGGGAGATCCAGTTCGCCTTCAAGCTCGACCGGACCCTCATCAACTTCAACAACGGCTTCACCCACTCCTGCGCCCGGAGCGTCCTCGAGGCGGAGTGGCGCTACATGGACATGATCAACATGCTGCCCGTCCATTACCAAGGGCAGATTGCCAACAATATCCAGACGATCCGCCGCCGGATGGCGGCTGAGTTCGGCGCCGACGAGGAGGAGATCGCCCTGACGCGCGGGGCCAGCGAGTCGAACCAGATCGCCATCAACGGCATCGACCTCAAGGCCGGCGACGAGGTCGTCACCACCGACCAGGATTATCCGCGCATGCTGACCACCTGGGACCAGCGGATGCGGAGAGACGGGATCAAGGTCACCCGCTTCCAGTTCCCCGTCCCGACCACCCAGGACGACCTCTACCAGCGCTTCGAGAAAGCCATCACCACGAAGACCAAGGTCCTCCATTTCTGCCACACGACGAACCTCACGGCCCAGCTCTTCCCGGTCCAGCGCCTGTCCCGGCTGGCCCGCTCCAAGGGCATCGTCACGATCGTCGACGGCGCTCATGCCCTAGGGCAGTTCCCCTTCAAGCTGCGCGACCTCGAATGCGACGCCTACGGCGTCAGCCTGCACAAGTGGCTGATGGCGCCGATCGGCAACGGCCTCCTGTATGTCCGGCGCGAGATGATCCCGAAATTCTGGCCGCTCCAGGCCGCGCCAGAACAACAGGACAACGACATCCGAAAGTTCGAGTCCATCGGGACGCACCCGTGGGCTATCCGGGCTGCGCTCGGCGAGGCCCTCGCCTTCCATCAGGCCATCGGCGCCGAGCGGAAGGCGGCCCGGATGCGCTACCTGACCCTGCGCTGGGCCAACGCCCTCAAGGTCCATCCGCGGATCAAGATCCTCTCCAACCTCGGCGAGCCGGCGGAGTGCTGGGCCGTCGCCGCGGTCACTATCGACGGGATGGATGTCCGGGCCCTGGCCCGCTTCCTGATGAACAAATACCGCATCATCGTCGTCCCGCTCGTCGGGGGCGCTCCTCCCAATCAGGTCTTTGATTATCAGTGCCTGCGCGTCTCGCCGAGCATCTACACGACGCTCGAGGAGATCGACACGTTCGTCATGGGCATGGAGGACGCGCTGAAGAACGGCGTCCCCGAATCGCCCACGCCGGACGAAGACCTGCCGGAGTGGCAGCTTTAAGGAGGGTCGAAATGAAACGCTGGGTCTTGATCAGTGTTAGCGTCTTTCTCTTTGGATTGGTTGCGGGCTCGGCCGCCTATGCCCAGGGCACGTTTAAAATTCCCTTCAAGTTCCAGGCGGGCACAAACAAGCTCGTGGCCGGGGAATTCCTGATCGGTCAGAAAGACGATCAGCATGTCTTTCTGAGGCAGGTTGCGACCGGAACGGAAGTCCTGGCCGAAATCACGAAGAGGCTGGAGCAGCCGAAGCCGCCCCTCGCCGAACCGCAGCTTGTCTTCGACATGGTCGGCAATTTCGAGCCGTCCTATACCGAATACGTGACGGAGTACCGGCTGGCGGAGGTGTGGCTTCCCGGGCTGGGCGGATTCGAGGTGAGCCTCCTTAAGGGAGCCCACAGCCACCAGACGGTCAAGGGCGCGAAAGCGAACAAATAATTTCGGTGCCGGACAACTCAATCGCCTAATTAATGTCGCGTCCCCAGGCTCTCGTCAAGCCTGGGGACGTTTCCGCGAATCAGGATTTGGAGATCGAGATCTCTTTCATGTGAATTCGCGGGATCGCTTTCATGAGAAAGAACCGGCGCCGGTTCGTCTCTTTCTATGAGTCCAGATCCTCAATCTTGACATATAGCCATATTTATCGTATGGTTATATGGATGAAAACGACATTGAATATCGACGATTCCGTCATGGTCCGCTTGAAAGAAGAGGCCGCCAGGCGCGGCTGCACCATGTCGGAGCTCGTGGAATCCGCCCTTCGCCTACTGCTCGCGGCCAAGGAGAGCCCTCGGCCGGCGCCCGCTCTCCCCTCGTTCAAGAGCGGCGGGGCTTATGTCGACGTCGCCGACCGGGATGCTCTTTATCAAGCCATGGAAGGCCGCTGATGTTCGTCGTCGACACCAACATCTTCGTCTACGCGGCCGACGAGAACTCCCCTTTCCGCAAAAGCTGCCGGGGCAAGATCGAAGATTGGCGCTGCCAGACGACGCCCTGGTACTCAACGTGGGGCATCCTGTACGAGTTCCTGCGCGTCATCACGCATCCCCGGATTTTCCGCAAACCCTGGACGGCGCCCAAAGCCTGGGAATTCCTCGAGGCGATCCTGGCTTCACCCTCATTCGGCCTGCTCGTGCCTTCCGCAAAACATGCCGAGATCGCCGCTGAGGTTGTGCGGAACTCGAAGAACCTGCGCGGCAACCTTCTCTACGACGCCCAGACGGCCATCCTGATGCGCGAGCACGGGATAAAAAGAATTTACACGCGCGACACGGATTTTCACCGCTTTCCGTTCCTGGAAACCGTCGACCCGACTGATTGAGGAACCGTTCTACATTTACTCTTTTTACTCTATCGTATTTTCTGGCTGATGAGGGCGCGCGCCCGCGAAAATCGGTTCGCTTTTAGGTCGTCGAGCTTGATCTCGAATAAATACCGGCCCTTCACGCCGGGATCATACGGGATTTCGATGGCCGCTGCGCCGCTCTCGCTCCATCCTTCCGCGGAGCGATCGATCGTTTTCGCTTCCTTGAGCTCGCCGGTTTTGACCCCCTCCCGGTAGACATTCACGGAGATTCCGATCTCGACCTTCCGGTCAGCGTCTAAAGAGAGCCGACCGGCGGGGATTTCCAGCCGAAAGGTTCTGTTCTGATACCTTGCCAGGAATGTCAGCGGCTTGGTCGCTACCCCGTCGTAATGGCCTTCGAGGAGGGCGATTTTCATGCGCTCAAGCCTGTCCGCGACCCGGCTCGAAGGGTCGAGCTCCCAGCGCCCGGTGTCCGTTTTCGAGAAGAAGACGGAAAGCCGGGGCCTGTCGTAATGCCAGATCTCGCCGACGAACTCGTTTTCGTCCGAGATCTTACGGAAAAAGGGGATGCGGACGTCTCCCTCGGATAGGTCCGCGGCGGTCATGGTCATCCGGTCGGGCGGGCCGAACAGGATGTACACCCAGCCGCGGCCGGACAGGCAGCCGTCCTGAGGATGCGTTTTCCCTTCGACGTCCCTTCCCCGGATCGGGTCGAAGCGCGAGAACCACTTGTTAGCGAATTCGGCCCTCTTCTCGAATTCCGTTTTAGCTTCATTCTCCGGCGTTTGAGGGTCGGGATCGCGCATCTTCCAGAAATCGATGATGAATTCGTCCCGGGCCCGGCGGTCGGGGATGCTCCGGTACATCTTCGCCTCCTCGTCGGTCATGACGAGGCGCGTCTTCTCGAACACGGGTATCTCTTCGGGGTCGAGGCTGATCCGCGGCCCTCCGCTGCAGGCAACCCCCGCAAGGACAAGAACGGCAGTGATCCAGACGACCGCCCGGGCGGCCGGAAATCGCTTGTATGGCAGCATAAATCACTTCCGCGTCTTTCCGGCCCTCTTCCGGCGCCCGTCGGACGACGGGAGTCCCTGATTGGTTATATTATGGGGCGCGCGATCAGAGAGGTCAATAGGCTAAGTCCCGTTTTTGCGAATACGCGCACCCTCTGGATGCGGATCTCCCATGATATACATGATATAATGGATTCATTGGAGTTTCAGGGATGGCTGCAGGGAAGCGTCCTGGCGAGCGAGTTGGTGCCCGCCGGAGGCTTGCATGAACCCTAACGGAGCGGCCGAGGGAAGGATGATCATCATTTCCCTCGTCCTTCTCTTCTCCGCGGCAATAACCGGCCTCCTCCTGCCCGGCGCCGCCGCAGCGGACCGCGACCAGGCCGGCCCCGGCCTCAATTCCCTCCTCGAACGCGCGGCGAAATACTGCGACAAGCTCTCCCGTTCCGTCCTGGATTTCGCCTGCCGGGAGCGGATCGAAGAGTGGTTCCACCCCGAAGCGCAACGATTCGCGACGGGAAGATTTCCCGTCAAGCGAATCATTTATGTCGGCCGCCGTGAGAAGCACGCCTATCTTTACGATTTCCAGCTCATCCGCGACCGGGCCGGTTCGATCCGGGAAAGCCGGATCCTGCTCAAGGAAGACAAAAAAGCCGTGCACGTCGTCGACGCCCCGCTGAAAACCCGGCTCTTCTGGCATGCGTACGTCGTCATGGGACCGCTCGGCCTCCTCAGCCGCGAGCGGCAGGCAGACCACGATTATCGCATCGTGGGCGAAGAGAAGGTCGGCAGGGAGCGGGCCGTCATCATCGAAGCGGTCACCAAGGCCGGGGTCCATGCGGAACACCTCGTCGGGAAGATCTGGCTGGGAGCCGGCGACGCCGGCGTTCTCAAGATCGAATGGGATCCCTCCTCGATCGCGAACTATGTCGGCGTTGAGGAAGCGGCCAAGCGTTTTCAGATGGACCCCCGGATCGTGATGACGTCGGAGTACGCCTTCGAAAAAAACGGCATCCGCTTCCCCAGCCGCTACACCGTCCAGGAGATCTACGCCAGCGGACGGCGCAGGTTTCAGCGCTCCCAGACCGACGTCTTTTATGACGAATATAAATTTTTCACGGTCGAAACCGAAGTGATCTATTAAAAGAGGCGAACCATGAGAAAGCGGATCGCGATCCTCATCGGCCTCGCCGCGGCGCTCGCGGCGGCGTTCATCGGAGACGATGGTTGGGCCGGTCAAGATCGCGGCCAGGAGCGCCCCTTGCGCCACGATGCCTCGGCCGCCGTCAAGCTCGTTGCCGTCCGCGTCCTGGGGCAGGACGGCCGGCCGGTCCACGGCCTCCGCAAGGAGGATTTCAGCCTGTATGAAGACGGGCAGGCCAAGACGATCACCGAATTCGAGGTCCACGCCATCACGGAAAAAGGGATGACGATCACCCCCGCCCCGCCGTCCGGCGAGGCCGCCGGCCGAGCCGCCGGAGCCGCAGCCCGAAAAATTTTCTTTTTTCTCGACCAGCAGGCCAGCGACCAGGCCGGAAAAGACAAGGCCAAAGCCGCCGCCCTCCAGTTTCTGGATACTCAAGTCCGCCCCGGCGACCAGGTCGCCGTCCTCGGCTGGTACGCCATGTCCGGCTTCTACATCCGGGAATACCTGACCGCGGACCTGGACCGGATCCGCCGGGCGGTCAACGGCGCGATCGAGGCGCCGCCGAGTCCTTCGGAAGCGGTCGTCATGCCCCCCGACGACGTCGATGAGGGGATTCCCGGATCGCTGGCCGCTCGGAACGTCGCGACGGTCGTTGAGACCACGGGCGCGACGATCAGCACGGTCCCGTCCGGCGCGGGCGGCGGGGGCGGAACCATTGCCATAGCTCCGGGGACCGCCGCCGCGCAGAGGCTCGATTTCGTCCCGAGGCTGGCCGAGATCGCCGAGATCTTCAAGACCATTCCGGGGCCGAAAAGTCTCGTCTTCTTCACCGCTCGAAACATGGGCGCCGACGCGGAAGCTCTCGGGAGGCTTTTCGGCGCCGCGGGAACGGCGGTCTTTGCCGTCAATACCCAGGATTGGAAGATGGGCCCGTTCGGCACGAAGTTCAAATATATCTGGAACGACCATTCTCTCAAAGACCTCTCGGCGGCATCGGGAGGGAAATATTTCGCCGACATCAACGACGCCGCCGGGATTTCCCGGGAGGTCCAGGACTTGACGGGAAATTATTATGTCCTCGGCTATTACGTCCAGGACGGCTGGGAGGGAAAATATCACAAGATCCGGGTGGAGGTGAAGACGCCCGGCGCGCGCGTCCTCGCCCAGGACGGGTTCGCCGATTCCAAGCCCTTCGACCGCATGACGGATTTTGAGAAGGACATCCAGCTCCTCGACCTTCTTTGGTCCGAC
>Ga0172371_10011847_pt1 | contig 11563 bp, 16 predicted proteins | sample Lak12m_FD_114543 | JGI IMG/M metagenome (GOLD analysis project Ga0172371, IMG submission 114543) | Freshwater microbial communities from Kabuno Bay, South-Kivu, Congo - kab_022012_12m | ecosystem: Environmental > Aquatic > Freshwater > Lake | place: Democratic Republic of the Congo: South-Kivu...
GATGCCCCCGACGACGAGCTGCTCCAGGTGCCACGCTTCACGCAAGATATGATCGAGCGGATGCGGGCCATCTCCCTCGACGCGCTCGACGAAGAATGGCTATCGCTGTCGCAAGAGGGCCTGGATGTCCTGACGTGGGAGGAGGAGGCCTATCCGGCGAATTTGCGTGACCTGCGCGACGCCCCGCCGCTGCTCTTCGTGCGCGGCAGCCTGGCTCAAGAAGACGCCCTGGCGGTCGCCATCGTGGGGACACGCCAGCCGGCGCCGGCATCCGTCGAGATCGCCGAGATGCTGGCGAGCGAGCTGGCCGGCCGCGGGCTGACCATCGTCAGCGGCCTGGCGCTGGGGATCGACAGCGCCGCGCATCGCGGGGCTCTGGCCGCTGCCGGCGGGCGCACCCTGGCCGTGCTCGGATCGGGCCTGCGCTGCATCCACCCGCGCGAGAATGCCGAGCTGGCCGAGGAGATCGCCGGCCGCGGGGCGCTGCTGTCCGAGTGCCATCCCAACACGCCGCCCAAGGGGCAGCTCCTGATGGCGCGCGACCGCATCGTCGCCGGCCTGAGCCGCGCCGTGATCGTCGTCGAGGCCGGCGCCAAGAGTGGCAGCCTGGATACCGCCGCCAGGGCGCAGCGGCAGGGCCGACTGGTGTTTGCCGTGCCGGGCAGCCCGGGCACCGAGGCGCTGCTGGCCGGCGGCGCCGAGCGGCTGGACAGACCTCACAGGTCTCAGAGACCTGTGAGGTCTGATGACATCGACTGGGACGCGCTCAGCCGGCGGATTGAAGCAGCGCCGGCTGCCCCCGCGTTGCCCGAAAAGCAACTTAGTTTGTGGGACTGAGACCTCACAGGTCTCAGAGACCTGTGAGGTCTGTCTGTGAGGATCAGCCATGAAAACATACGCCACTCTGCAACCTGGTCTCTTCTACCATATCTACAACCGCGGCAACAACCGCGAAGACCTCTTTCTCGAGGAGCGAAACTATCGCTATTTCCTACAACTCTACGCCCAACACGTTCATCCCGTCGCGGATACTTTTGCGTACTGCCTGATGAGGAACCATTTTCACTTGCTGGTGCGCATCAAAGAGACCTCACGGGTACTGAAGACCTCACAGGTCTCAGAGACCTGTGAGGTCTCCAAACCGTCGCAGCATTTCTCCAATCTCTTCAACGCCTACACCAAGGCTATCAACAAAGCATATCAGCGCACCGGCAGCCTGTTTGAAGAGCGATTCGGGAGGATTGAAGTGAGTTCGGACGCTTACTTTGCCAATCTGATCTTCTATATCCATTTCAATCCACAGAAGCATGGGTTTGTTAAGAGTTTTCGTGAATGGCCGTGGTCGTCGTATCATGCCCTACGCTCTGGTGGCACTACCAAACTTGACCGCGCTCAGGTGTTGGACTGGTTTGGCGGCGTGACGCAATTGGAAGAATTCCACTGCGGGATGGTGGATGAGAAGTCGCTCGCGGCACTAATTGACGAGGATCTTATCTGATGAAATCCAAACAGACCTCACAGGTCTTGGAGACCTGTGAGGTCTCTGAACTCCGTGAGGTCTTCCTCCTCGATAACTCCATCACCTTCCTAAACCACGGCTCCTTCGGCGCCTGCCCGCGGCCGGTCTTCGAGGCATACCAGCGCTGGCAACGCGAGCTTGAGCGCCAGCCGGTCGAGTTCCTGATCCGGCGCGCGCACGGCCTGCTCGCCGAGGCGCGTGCCGCCCTGGCCGGCTATTTGGGTGCCGGCCGCGACCAGATCGTCTTCTTCACAACCCCACCACCGCCATGAACGCCGTCGCCCGTAGCCTGCCGTTGCGGCCGGGGGACGAAATCCTGACCACCGACCACGAGTACGGCGCGATGGATAGGATGTGGGACTTCATCTGCCAGAAGACCGGCGCGGTCTGCGTGCGCCGGCCGATTCCCCTGCCGGTCACCACGCCGGCAGCTTTCGTCGAGACATTCTGGGCCGGTGTGACGCCGCGCACGCGTGCCGTCTTCCTCAGCCACATCACCAGCCCGACGGCGCTGATCTTCCCGGTGGCCGAGATTTGCCGGCGCGCCCGCCAGGCCGGCCTGATCAGCCTCGTCGACGGGGCGCATGTGCCGGGGCAGATCCCGCTCAACCTGGCCGAGATCGGGGCCGACATCTACACCGGCACCTGCCACAAGTGGCTGTGCGCGCCCAAAGGCTCGGCGTTCTTGTACGCCGGCCTGGCGGCGCAGGTCTGGCTGGAGCCGCTGGTGGTGAGCTTCGGCTGGGGCGAGGCGTATAGAGACTTGGAGGCGCAGTATCAGGGGTACTACGAGTGGCAGGGGACGCGCGACATCGCCGCTTTTCTGGCGGTGCCGGCGGCGATCCAGTTCCAGGCCGAGCACGACTGGCCGGCCGTGCGGCAACGCTGCTACGAGCTGCTGCGGCAGGCGCGCCAGGAGATCGCCGGCCTGACCGGCTTGCCGCCGATCTGCCCGGACGGAGCCGGCTGGTACGCGCAGATGGCGGCGCTGCCGCTGCCGGCGTGTGATGCGCCGGCGCTACAGCGCCGGCTGTACGATGAGTTCCGGATCGAGGTGCCAGTCATCGATTGGAAAGGCCGGCAGTTCGTGCGGGTGTCGATGCAGGGGTACAACACACAGGCCAATATAGACGCTCTGGGGTCATCACTTGGGGAACTGCTGCCGAGTTGCCGCCGATCCGCTTGACGGCGGCTTGCCCCATCGGGTATAATGTCACTAGCAGGCGGCGTCGCTGGATCTTCGGCATCATACGCTCGTCTGGAGAGGATAGGACACAATGGTCAATCGGGAAGCAACCGTAGAACAGATCTGTGATGCGCTTCGGCTCCTGCCAGAAGAGCAACTACATCTCGTGCTGAAATATGTGGAAGAGTTGGAGCCGCTGGGAAGCGACGGCCATCATGTCGCGGAAGAGCCCATTGCTCCTCTCTACAACGTTCATGCAGTCGCCATCAGGACCGGCATTTCTGACCTGGCGGATCAACACGACCACTATCTCTACGGCTCTGATAAGCACGATGCCTGAGACGGTCTTCTGGGACACGGCCGCTTTCGTCGCCCTCGGCAGTGCCGACGACGAACTGCACGATCAGGCAGTCGAGATCAGCCAGGCGTTGGCCCGCCGAAACTCACACATCCTTACGACGAGCGCCGTTCTCACCGAGGTTGCGAATACGTTCAGCAAGTCAAGTTGGCGATCGCTGGCGCGACAGTTAGTTGAATCCGTACAACAATCAGTGGAAATGCGCCTGGCAACCATAATACACATTGACACTGCTCTATGGCAGCAAGGATGGTCGTTGTTTCTCACGCGTCCCGATAAGAACTGGAGCATGACGGATTGTCTGAGCTTCGTCGTCATGCAAGACCGTCGTCTCCAGCGTGCTTTCACTTCCGATCACCACTTTGAACAGGCCGGTTTTGAGCGCCTGCTGCGGAAGTAGCATCACGCTCGTTGCTCATTGCCGCCGATCTGCCTGGACAGGCAGGGCTGGTATGCACAGACGGCGGCGGCAGCGCCCTTGCTCAAACTCCTGTTGGGCCTGCTGTATCTCCGCGGCAAGCTCCTCTCGCCGATGCTCAACGATGCGCCGGCGCAGGACATCAGCCAGGGCCTCCTGGTCATCCAGAGGTAATTGATCGGCTGCCTCCAGCACTTCTGTAAACGATGCTACCCCTTCCATAATCCGCCTACCTCTCCACGAAAGCTCCCTGTGCCTCCGCTTCGAGCCAGCCTTGCAGCCACGCGCGCGGCCGGCGGCACCACCTGCGCCAGGGTCAAGATGAAGTCTCGATTCGTCGGCAGTATACTATGCCGGCTAGGGAGTGTCAAAGTCGCTCGGAAGGCCAGGGGTTCCACCAATCTGGTTTGACAGCACCAGAGCATTCCAATAGAATGCTTGCTGCCTTTGGGACGTCCCGGCTTGCGCCGCTCTATGGGCTTGGGCGCCGGCGTCCATCGGGTATGCGCCTGGGGACGTGATGCTGAGATGCATAGCCAGGGATACCAGCACCTGCTCGACATCGACGGCTGGGCGCTCTTGCTGGGCGTGGACATTCACCGTTGCTCCAGCATGCACATCGCCGAGAGCCGGGTTGGAATGCCGGCGGCGATTGCGAACATCTTCCAGGTGCCAGAGGATATCCGGCGCGACTATCCCGACGATATCTACATCGCCTATGGGAGCACGCCCGATGATGCCTGGGCCAAAGTTCAACAAGAGGCGGAACGCAGAGGATTGATCAGGAAGCGCTGCATCGGCCGTGCGGAGTGTTTGCTATTCAAGACCAGGGCGGTTGTTTCGATCTACGAGGACGCACTTCGCGACGATCCGTTCGGCTTGTTTGGACTGTCGAGATCGGCTAGCTGATGTACTCTGGGAATTCGCGCATCAGGAAATCGCGAACTGTGACTATCGGGATATTCGCGTACGTGTTCAAATCTAGCAGATGGCGGTCACCGGAAACGACATAGGCAGCGTCAGCGACCTCAGCGCAGCGGAGGAATACATCATCATCGGGATCCGCGGCCACGATGGAATCGCCTTCCATTACCTCAAAGACAGCCGCCAGATTCATGGCATAGGCCACCATCTCCGCCGGCGTGAGACCAAGTTGATCCAAGCGCTGCTGCAGTCGCTCGTAAGTCAGAACTTCAGCCAATTCGGCCAGGATCTCGGGCGTCGTGCAGAGGGTCACGCGACCTTCCTCTGCCAAGCAAAGTAGCTCCCAAGGCCCGCCCTGCCAGAGCAGGCCAGACACCCACACATTGGTGTCAATGACGATGCGCACGAATCATGCCGCTCGGCGCCGACGCCGCGCCTGGTGCACAAGCTCGCTGATTTCGTCTGGCGACATCGGTTGGCCTTCTGGCGCTTCAGCAACGATGCTGGTCACCGATCGTGGCGCGATTCGCTTCAAGTACAAGGTATCCCCTTCGGCCCAGATCACAAATCGGTCCAAGGGTCGGAAACGACCCGCGATCTCAGCCGGCAGCTTCAGCGTGTCATCCGAAGTCAGCTCTGCGATCTCCATCTTCTTCTGCTCTCTTCCCGTAGGATGGTATACTGCGCGGTTCGGAATCTCCCTCTCACATCCACCGCGGTCATCTTAGCGCCCGGCCACAGAAATGTCAACCTCGAATTCCTATTCCGTCTTCTTCCCCACCAGATAGACCGCCCGCCAGGGCTGATAGCGGCTGAAGAAGGTATCCTCGCGGATCACCTGGCCGGCCAGCTTGACGATGCGCTTGACGGTCACGTTCACACCATTGACCGGCCATTCCACCTGTTTGCTGGTGCCGGCCGGCAACGACGGATCGTCGCGATACTCCGGCGCGCCGGCGGCGATGACGTTCTCCTGGGCCGGTCCCACCAGCTCCACCGTGCGGCCGGTCGGTGTGCCGAAGAAGTAGAAGGTGAGCGAGCCGGCCTGCTCGTCGAACTCGGTCTTGATGAGCAGATAGCCCTCCGTGTCGTTGCGGAACTTGAAATCGACCACCGGGCTGAAGACTGTGGCATCCAGGCCCACCGGCGGCTCGTACCAGCCCACGCGATAGCCGTGGGCCGTGCGCTCCAGGATTTCCAGGCCGGCATAGAAGGCGGCGCGAAATGCCGTGGTCGAAACCTGGCAGATGCCGCCGCCGATGCCCACCGCTGTGCGGTCGCCCCAGATGATGAGCGATTCCGAGTATCCCAGCTCGGCGGTGACATCGCCCAGGTACTTGTTGAACGAGAAGATCTCTTTGGGTGCTACCAGGACGCCGTCGAAACGCGCCGAAGCCTGCTTGATGTTGTTCATGCGCTCCTTGCTAGAGCCTTTGAAATTGGTCGTCGCCTTGACGACTTGATCGACGATGCCCAGGGAAGCCAGGTTGTTCGTGTCAATGATAGGATGCAAAATCTCCACTGGCAGCGAGATCGTGCGCTGCGCGCTGAGCGATTGTTCTTGTATCATCTGGGCGGTCTTCGCCACGTCGAGCTTGTAGCCGGTCTGGCTGGGAGACTTCACCACCAGCTTCTTTTGGCGCATGTCGAAGTCGACCTGGCCTTCGGTGGCCGGCTGATCCAGCTCCTTGGCCATCGATTCGGCCCGCGCCAGGAGCGCCGGCTCGGACAGGGCGGCAATGCCGACGACCTTGCCGCCTTCCACTTTCTGTTGGATCACAAGCATCTGCGCCAACTCGTCGGGGAGGATGCCCCAATGGCTACGCCGCGCGCCGGCTGGCCCAATCAGCTCGATGGAGTGAGCGATGATGCGCTCCACGCGCTCGCCCAGGCCGGAAAGATCCGTCACGACGGGGAGCACCTGACGCACGACTAGCTCGACCTCACCACCCTGGCCGGCCAGCACGCGCTTCTCCAGCGCTTCCAGGGTGGCAGCCTCGTCGAGCTCGTAGCCAATCTGGCTTGGCGTCAATTCGACCGCCGTGCCCAACACCCGCAGGCTGGCCTCGCGCACCGGCACGCTCACCAACGGAGAGAGCGTGCCCAGATAGCGCCGCGCCTGCGCGCGATCGAAGCGTACGGACGGCTGCACCGCGTGGCCGTTTTGGCGCGCATTCCACTGTTCGGCCAGCGCCAGGCTCAGCCGGCGGGAACGCCCCACCGCATACGCACGGCGCAGCGTATCCTCGACATCTACCGCCGCGCCCAGCTCTTGCTGAGTGGGCATCCACACGCTGCCCTCATAGCGCAGGAGCGGCCACCAGACGTTGCTTTGGCCGAAGGCCTGGGTCAGGAACGCGTCGGCCTCGGCGGGCGTCATGCCTCCCAGATCGACGCTATTGACGCGCACGCCAGGAAAAATCCGCTCTTGATAGCGGATCTCGAAGGCCGCTACGAGTCCAACGCCGGCCGAAAGCAGCAGGCTGAGGACGAGCAGCAACAGGGAACCGACCCAGCGTGCGCTGATTCGCGTTGCGACAGCCGGCCGCGTCGCCGGAGTATAGGCATCGTCTCGGACTTCAGACTTGGTCGCCATCGTTGTCCTGGCTTTCAGGCTGGCAAACCTTGCGAAGGTTGACAACCTTCGCAAGGTTTGCCAGCCTTGTTGTACGCCGGCAGCACTTGCCGGCCCTTCTCGCCGCGTTCGTCGAGGATCTCGGCTTCCCACAAGGGCACCCAGACCAGCCCGAACGCTTCGAGAGCCACATCGCCGCGGCGCGGTGCCACGTGCACCGCGCGTACGTCGGCCTGTGCCTGCGCCCCGCGCGCATCGGCATCGGCCAGCTCGGCATCCAGCGCTGTTTGAAGCTGCGCCATCTGCCGCTTCAATTCGTCGATCATGACTTCGGACTCGGCGATCTCTTCGCGCGCCTGGCTTGTCAGCCGGCGCTTGCGGCTGGCAGTCGAGAAGGCCCGGGTAGAGCGCCGGCCGGTGAACAGACCCAGGACCGACTCGCCGGCCGAGATCATCTCTTCGCGCTTGCGCCCGTCATACTCCACCCGGTCCTCTTGCAGTTCCTGATCTTCGCGGCGGATGCGCTCCTGAATGCGCTCTATCCGCGCCGTGTATTTGGCCCTGATCTTCTCGGCCTCGGCGCTGCGGCGTTGGCCGGCGATCTCCCGGCAGCGCGCCTGGAAGTCGCCCTCGGTTTCCGCCGGCCGGGCATACAACTTGAGCGAAGGGTTCTGGGTCACGACGAGCCAGCGATCGCGCAACAGATGGCCCAGGAAGCTCTTTTCCAGCGCCTTGAGCCGCGCCGCGCTGCTCAGGGCCGCCGGCACGTCGCCGAAGCGCGCCGCCCGGTATGCCTGGGAGCCTAAATCTCGCTTCTCCAGCGGCACTTGCTCGGCTGCCGACCAGTCGGGAATAGCCGCGATGCGCTCCGGCCACAGGATGTAGGCCAGTTGCTGGCGCATGTCGATGGCGCTGGGCGCATGGACATAGCGCACGGTCGCCAGGCCCAGCACCGCCGGCCGATACAGCAGGCTGACCTTGCCGCGCGACTGGCGGATCACCTGTTCGGGGGGATCGGTCACCGGCAGATAATATTGTGGCACCTCAACGGGCAGGCTGGGCGGGGCGGATTCCCAGGTGGGCCGCTCCGCGTCGCCGGCCGCGCGCGGCGCCGCGCCAGGCTCCGGCGCCTTCTCTGGCCGATCGAGTGCTCCGCCTTGGGGCCGGCTCAGCTCGCGCACCTGCGAGCGGGTCAGCGGGCCGCGCAGATACGACAGCGCCCAACGGCTGGTGAAGACGACTGGCGCCGGCGCATGCACGTTGTGCAGGATGAACGTGCGCGGTTTCAGTCCACCGATCAGACGGTCGAAATAGGCGCGGTCGAAAGCGCCCCCTTCCTGGACCGCCACGCCTTCCAGGCCCTCCAGCAGGCGGGCCTTGTCACGGTCGGTCTGTAGCTTGCCGATGAACCAAGTGCCGGCGTTGGTCAGCCCCTTGTAGTCGAGGTCAACCGGGTTCTGCGTCACCAGGACCACGCCCAACCCGACGGCGCGCGCCTGTTTGAGCAGCGTGAGCAGCGGCTTCTTCGTGGGCGGATCGGCGGGGTGCGGCGGAAAATAGCCGAAAACCTCGTCGAAGTACAGGATGGTGCGCAGCGAAGAGGTGCCCGAAAGCGTCCGCGTCCAGGCCAGCACCTGCTCGAGCAGCAACGTCACGAAAAAGGAGCGTTCGGCCTCGCTCAAGTGGGCAATGTAGAAAATCGCCACGCGCGGCCGGCCATCGCCGGCGCGCACGATCTGGGCGATGTCGAGGGGCGCGCCTTCGATCCAGTGCTCGAAGGTCGGGGCGGCGATAATGTCGTGCAGGGCCAGCGCCAGGGCCATGCGCTGGTCGGGCGAGAAATAGGCGTCCATGTCGAAAACACCCAGCTTGCGCATGGGTGGCTTCTGGATTTGCAGGATGAGCTTCGCCAGGTCCAGGTCTTCGCCGGCGCGCCAGGCCCGCTCGAAGAGGTTGACCAGCAAGACCTGGCTACGGCTGCGCAGCGCCTCAGAGCTGACGCCGGCCAGCTCCAGCAGCGCGGCGGCCGTGCTGGCGATTTTCTCGCGCAGCGTCTCTTCTTCGTCGTCCCAGGAAAGGGCCGGCGCGGCGAGCGTCTGCAGGATGCTGACCCTGGCGCCGGCGTCGCTGCCCGGCGTGTAGACGACGAACTCGGCCGCCTGCTTGAGCCGGCGGATGCGCTCTGGCCCCTCGCCCCAGGCGGCCAGTCCCTCCGACCACTGGCGGGCCACCTGTTCGGCGTAGGCTGCCGGCGTCAGGCCGGCGCGCTCGGCATCGTCGGGATTGATCCAGGGCAGGAAATCGGCCGGCGCCAGGTCGGGGAAGGTCAGCAGCATGTTGGTGATGTCGCCCTTGGGGTCGATGATGATCGAGGGGATGCCGTCCAGGGCGGCTTCCTCGAGCAGGTCGATGCACAGGCCGGTCTTGCCGCTGCCGGTCATGCCCAGGCACACGGCATGGGTGGTCAGGTCGCGCGCGTCGTACTGTAGGGGCGTGCTGCGCACGCCCGTCTGCGGGTCGGTAATCTTGCCAATGTAGAAGCTGGCCGGCTTTTCGATCTCTGTCATGGGTACACTGCCGATGATTATGTCGTGTCCAACGATTCTATTATAGCGTAGGCCTGCCGGCTTGTCAATGGAGTTTACAATAAAGCTGCGCGAGCGCGCTTCTGTTGCACAGGGCTGGCGTTTGCGATATAATGAGGTGCGAGAAGAAGGGATCCAAGAGGCTTGAATCTATGGTAACAAAGGAAATCCTGCGAACGCAAATTGACCAGATCAGCGATGAAGACGCCGAGGCGCTCTATCAACTGATCCAGACGTTTGTTCAGGCGCGGCGCCGAGAAAAGAAAGCCGGCCTGCTGGCAAGGCTGCGCCAGATCAAGATCGAGGCCGAACCGGATTTCGCGACGAACCTCGACCAATACCTGAGCGGAGAGAAATGTGGCGGAGAGGATCTTCGTTGACTCGGTCTACGTGATCGCGCTCATCAATCATGGAGCTTGCTCATGCACATCATCACCCGAAAGAGGCTCAATGATTTCGCTGAAAGGCATCCAGACGCGAGATCAGCGCTCCAGCATTGGTACAGGTTGATGCGAGCTAACGACTACGCCTCCTTTGCTGAATTGCGAGCGGCATTCCCGGGCGCAGATCAGGTAGGTAAGCTAACGGTGTTCAATATCGGCGGCAACAAGGCCAGGCTCATCGCAGCCATTCATTACAATCGGCGCAGAATCTACATCCGCGCGGTCTTGACCCATAATGAATATGACAAAGGGAAGTGGAAGGAATAGATTATGTTGGCGACCAAAGTCCGAGAGGTGACGACGAGTTGGCTGACGCTATCCGATGTGCTGCGCATGCCCCACACGGAGGAAGAGTATCACGAAGTGGTCGCTCTACTTGACAGCCTGATCGATGAGGTAGGAGAAGACGAAACGCATCCCTTTGCCTCGCTCATGGAAGTCTTGGGAGTGTTGATTGAGAAATACGAAGACGAGCATATCTCCGAACTTGCGGAGGCATAGCCGGCTCCCTGCGCCGGCGCGAATGGGAATTCAGCTGGCGAACCGGCTGACTATCATTTCGTCATGTCGTTAATGAGGGTGTGGGCCACTGATCCGAGTTGTGCTGGGAGCCTATCCCTTGTACGATAGAATACTGCGCGAAATGCGCGAGAGAATCCGTACCCGTCAGTACGTCATGACTCTGCACGCCGAAGAGGAAATGAACGATGACGCCTTCTCCATATTCGATATAGAGTCCGGCATCCTGACCGGACGGATCGAAGAGCGACAACGGGATTCATCTTCGGCGGAGTGGAAGTATCTGATCCAGGGGCAATCGCTGGCCGGCGACAGCATGGCGGTCGTAGCGAAAATAGGTGCTACCGGCAGGTTGGTCATCATCACGGTGTTCAGAGCGTAAGACGCTCGAAATGGATAAGACTATGATCTGCGAAAACTGCGGGAAAGAAAACGCGCGTATCCATCGCGTGAGTCGAAGCTACGGCAAAGGCGCCAATCTGCTGGTCATCGAGAATATTCCGGTGATCAGTTGCCCCGACTGTGGCGAGAGTTACCTCACTGCGACGACGTTGCACGAGATCGAGCGGATCAAGCTGCACCGCAAGACAATGGCCGAACAGCGCAACGTGCCCGTGGCGACGTTTGCCGAAGCGGGTTGCTGAGAGGGAGAATCGTATGAGCGCCCTACCGAAACTGAACGGGCAGTATCTGATAGATGCCGATGGCAAGAAGACGGCCGTGATCCTATCGCTCAAGCAATACCAGCGGCTACTCGAAGGCCTGCACGACCTGGTGATTGTGGCGGAGCGGCGCGATGAACAGCCAATCAGCCTGGAAGAAATGAAACGCCGGCTGGCGAGCGATGGGCGCTATAGAGCCGAGTCATATACAAGGTGGATACCGACGGCAGGTTGGTGCTGATTCATTACGTTCGCCATTGGCGCGAGGCATATCGAAAGGCGTGAGCTGGCTCTTTGCGCCGGCGCCCCCAGGCTACCCGCCGGCGCAGGGAACCGGCCAGAGCTAGCCAGGAAGACAGTAGACCAAGGCCTAA
>Ga0172371_10011848_pt1 | contig 11563 bp, 9 predicted proteins | sample Lak12m_FD_114543 | JGI IMG/M metagenome (GOLD analysis project Ga0172371, IMG submission 114543) | Freshwater microbial communities from Kabuno Bay, South-Kivu, Congo - kab_022012_12m | ecosystem: Environmental > Aquatic > Freshwater > Lake | place: Democratic Republic of the Congo: South-Kivu...
CCTGACGGCCGAACAATTTTTGAGATATGGAAACCTTTTACCCCCTTCCCGGATCAGATCGCGCAGGCTGAGGTCGTCGCGCGCCAGACCTATATTGGCAAGGAACTTCTGGACGTTTTTGACAAAGAGCGGAAGCAGGTGCTGTTCCTTGGTCTCAAGATGGACCGGTTCAAAGAGATAAGGCACCAGGACATAGTCCTGGCTATTTTCATGGGAGCGATTCTGTTCATCGTAGGATCTGCCAGCGTCTACTTCATCTTCGTGGTGCAGAACGCCTACCTTGTCAGGCGCTCCCTGGACGAAATGCGCACTTATACTCAGAACGTGCTCGAAAGTATGCCCAACGGGCTGCTCACCGTAGACAGATCGTTGAGAGTAGCCACCTTCAACCCGTGTGCACTGGAAATTCTGCGCAAACCGCGGGAAGAGGTTGAGGGACGAGCTATTCGGGACCTTTTGCCACTGGAAGACGAGATCAGGCGCGTCCTTTCCGATTCCACGCCCATCGTGGAAAAAGAGGTCAAGATCTCGAGCGACGCGAAGGGAAAGACGTTTTTGGGGTTGTCGGTATCGCCCCTGCGGGAACCCGATTCCGACATCGCCCGCGGTTCGGTGATCATTCTGCGGGACATGACAATTATCCGGGAACTGGAACAGAAAGTGATGATGAGCGAGAAGTTCGCCGCTCTCGGTCGCCTTTCCGCGGGGGTGGCGCATGAGATCCGTAATCCGCTCAACTCCATCAGGGGATTCATCCAATATTTTCAAAAGAAGTTGCCGCTGGAAGAGGAAGATTACCGGTATACGGATCTGATGCTTACCGAGGTGGACCGCCTCAACCGGGTGATTTCAAAGCTGCTGGCATATTCCAAACCGAGGGAACCCCGGCTCAATCTAAGGTCCCCGGAAGAGATACTCGATCACTGTGTCCGGGTGGTGAGCCGTGAGGCTGCAGAAGCCGGCGTGGATATCGTCCACGAGCCTCCCAGTGGCGAGCTTCCTCTAGTGCTGATGGACACGGATCAGATGACGCAGGTCTTCCTCAACATCCTGATCAATTCTCTGGAAGCCACCCCCAAGGGGGGGACTGTTTCGGTGAAATATGAGGCCAATAATCGGGAGCATCTTCACATATCGGTGACGGACACCGGGGCAGGGATTCCCAAGGAGAATCTGGACAAACTCTTCGATCCCTTTTTTACCACCAAGAGAAAAGGAACGGGTCTCGGACTGGCGATCGTCAAGAGCATCGTCGCAGGGCATGGCGGCGAAATTGAAGTCGAGTCCGAACCAGGCAAGGGAACGCGCTTCGTGGTGACCTTGAGCACTTTCCAGCCAGCGGACGACAGTGTGCCCCCCGATTGTCCGGCCGAACACAGCGAGTCTTCAGCGGTGCCTCAGAGCTGAAAGACCATACCATATCCTTCTGACATGCAGGTTTTCCGATGACAGAGCGTAACGCTAAGATACTCGTCGTTGATGACGAGCTTTCGCAACGAAAGATGCTTAGGGCCAACCTTTCTTTGGACGGGTACGAAGTATTCGAGGCCGAAGACGGCACCGAGGCCATCAAGAGAGTGTCCGAGGAGTTCTTCGATTTGATCCTTATGGACAATCGAATGACTCACATGGACGGTATCGAGGCCCTTAAAGAGATAAAGAAGATTTCCCCTGGGATACCGGTCATCATCATCACAGCCCACGCGTCGGTGGAAACTGCTGTCCAGGCCCTTCAAGCCGGCGCACACGACTACCTGACAAAACCGTTGGACATAGACGAGCTCAGATTCAAGGCCCAACAATCATTGGAATTCTGGCGGCTCAAAGAGGAGAACATCCTTCAGAAAAGGCGCATAGAGAATCTTTTCGACGCCTCACAGATAGTCGGGCGCTCGGAAAGGATGAAGCAGGTCCTTGAGCGGGTGGCTATGGTTGCTCCTGCGGACACGTCGGTCTTGATCCTGGGAGAATCCGGGACAGGTAAAGAGCTCATCGCGAACGCGGTTCATCAGGGCTCCAGCAGAGCGGACAAGCGATTCATAAAGGTCAACTGTGCGGCGCTTCCCGAGACTCTGCTGGAAAGCGAGCTGTTCGGCCATGAAAAAGGGGCATTCACAGGTGCGGTCGCAAAGCGGCCGGGACGCTTTCAACTTGCCGACGGAGGGACCATCTTTCTAGACGAGATCGGAGAGATGACTCCCGCTACTCAGGCGAAGTTGCTGCGTGTGCTTCAGGAGCGTGAGTTCGAGCCTCTGGGCTCTACCAAAACGGTAAAAGTGGACATACGAATCATCGCAGCGTCCAACAGGGTTCTTGAAGAGGAAGTGAAAAAGGGGACTTTCCGCGAAGACCTCTTCTACAGGCTCAACGTCGTTCCCATCGACTTGCCCCCATTGCGTGAACGCAAAGAGGACATCTCACTGCTTATTCAACATTTCCTCAAGATCTACAACGAGAAGAACAACCGCAACCTTCAAGGGTTTCATCCTCGTGCTCTCGACGCACTCATGCGCTATTCCTGGCCGGGCAATATCAGGGAGTTGGAAAACCTTGTCGAGCGAGCGATAATCTTGACCCGTGAAGACTATGTTCCGTTCTCGGACCTTCCCGAGCCCATCCGATCGGCCACCGGGGATTCGATGTCGACACAGATCCGTGAAGGTATCCGTCCCGGAATGACAATACGGGAAATGGAACGGGAACTGATCATGAAGACCCTGGACGACAACGACAACAACCGGACCAGAACTGCCAGGATTCTCGGCATCACCAGACGAACTCTGCAGCATAAGCTAAAGGAGTATGATCTGGAAATCCAGTCTGAAGAAGCTGTCGGAGAGTGAACGTGCGTGTGAGCACGCGGTTTGCATGGTCATGCGCAGCGGGCAGGATTCCATGACCATTGACTTATGGCTGGTGGCAGATTCCGGTCGGGCATGTCATAGCGAGCGCAGCGGAGCCACGTCCCGGCCTTCAATGTAAGGAGAGTGCTTCGTCGTTTCACTCCTCGCACTGACGAGGGTCTGCGCACCGTCCCCGGTGTAATCGACGGTGACCGGATACGCAACAGAGCACTGGACCGGGATTTTATGACGGGATATAATATCATTGGACTTCAGATCTTGATCCGGGTGGAAGCACGATGACGAAGCTCTTTCCCGTTAAGACCGGCGACCAAATAAGGGCCCTTCAAGCACGGGATCGGTTTCTCTGCGAACATCCCGATCTGAAGAGACTTCAGGCTGATATTGACAAGAAACTAAGCAAGGCGGCCACAGCCAACAACAGGCTGGTCATCATTCACGATCTGATGATGGATTCGCTGCGGGAAATGAACGATAGGCTGCAGTTGCTCCTCGGAAGGCGCGGAAGATGAATCTCCTTTGAGAATTGTGGCGCGGCGCTCTGTGTGCACCTCTCCGCAGTGAAGCGACGGAGTGCGGGCTGAAGCTACGAACGCTTATTGTTCGTTGTCTTCTAGGAGGGTACGGCTGTCCGTATTTGCGAACAGGTCAAAATTACTGGACACTGCCATAACTCGCAGCAGCCTCAGGCGGGTCATTCTCTGGTTGCACCAATTCAGGGGGGATGTGGATCACGAACTCGGTGCCACCTTTCTTGTAGCAATCCTCGATCTCGTGACAGCATGCGCATCGGGTTATTACGCCTGGGCACATGTCCCGAACAGTTGGTAGGCAGGGGCAGCGATTGCTCCTGAAATCGACACTGAAACCAAACCTTTCGGAAAAGATCTTGATTTTCAGTAGATCGGTTCCCGTGCCGCCCGCATTGAACTCGTAACGACGCCCCGAGCTGTAAAGGTCCGTTTCTTGGACCGGACAGAATCCTTCAAAAATATTCCTCTGCTCGTCGACTGGTATTCCCACTCCGTAATCACGCACCGTGATCCTGTAGCCGGAGGGGAGGTTCACCCCCGTAACCTCTATTTTGCCGTGATCAGGGGTGTTTTCTATAGCGTTTCTGACGAGTCCTCCGATGACCGACATCATGATCTGCGGATGTATCTTTATGACCGCCGGGTCGGGAGGCCGGAATCTTATGTTCAAGACGCGATCCTGCTTCATCAGGTTTACGTGGGCTTCCGCCGCCTGAAAAGCGGACTCCATGGAAACGCGTCCCATCTCCTCCACCTTGGCGGGAAAATGCTCCTCGATCTTCCGGCGCAGGGCTTGCAAGGCTTCCTTTAGCAGAGGTTCCTCTTCCTCCTTGATTTCCACAAAATCTTTCAAGTGGTCCAGAAGACCTGCAATTGTCTGCCGCTCAGGATAGTCCTTCTCCTCGACAATATGGGCCACCTGTTTTTCGATGATCTTGAGTCGTTCCAGATTTCTGCCGATCCGTTCAAACGGGAGCTTAGCTGCAGGAATCCGTTTCTCTTCAAGTCGGCGCTCCATTATGCGGAGCGAGGCCTCTATAATAGCGAGAGGAGTCTTGAGTTCGTGGGAAAGGTGGTGGAGCATCTTGTTTTTTACCCTGTTCAAGCGCTCCAGTTCTTTGTGAGAGATGGTGAGACTCTCATAATACGAAGCGTTCTCCAGGGCCAGCGCCACGTTGCTGGACAATGCTGTCATTATCTCCACATCTTCGTCCGTAAATGATCCCCCGACCTTGTTCAAGGCGTAGAGTACACCAAGCCGTTTCTCCCTGGTCTGCAACGGTACGCATATCATGTTTCTGGTGGTAAAGCCCGATTTGTTATCTACCTCCCGGTAGCGGCGGGGATCGTTTGCTGCGTCGTGTACCAGGGCCGGTTGGCCAGTGCTGAACACCCAGCCGCAGACCCCCTTATCCTTGGGAATGCGGATTTCTTCGCTGGCGGATGCCAGAAAGCTCTCCTTGTCCTGAACGCTTCTCCAGTAGAAGTCATCTCGCTGACAGTCGTACAGCAATACCCCGGCGCCCTCGCAATCGAGAACCTTCTGGACTTCGCTAACGATTACATCAAGGAGATGGTCCACGTCGGTAGTGGATGCAAGTGCTTTGGAAGCGTTGAACAGCAAAATCATCTTCGCTGGATCGATATCTACTTCAGGGCTTGTAACCGCAGCACCCCGCGTCGGTTCAGTCGAAGTGTCGGATTCAACGCGCTTTGTTTCCAGAGATTCACTACTCATGGGCCGGATAATAGGTCAGGTTGGATAGCTGAATGTTTTCACTGCCTTGTTAATGACTTCGCGTGATGCCGCTTTTCAGCGCCCGGAAATGACTCAGTCAACCGGATGGACCGGATACGTTGGTGCGCGGAGAGTCAGCGAGCGACCCCCCTGACGTATGTCTTGAGAACAGGCTGGGAATCCCGAGCATCTGACAACAGTTCCTTGGCTCGCGCGGCAATGCCCTTTGCGTCGAGTCCCAGGTCGGAAAGCAGCTCGGATCTTGTTCCATGTTGCACGAAGACATCCGGCACTCCCATCCTGGCGGTTCTGACGCCTGTTAGGCCTTCGTCGGCCAAGAGCTCCAGCACGGCACTGCCAAATCCACCGGTTACCACTCCCTCCTCTACAGTCAGCACCTTTCCTGCGTCAGCAGCCTTCCCCACAATCAGGCGTTTATCCAAGGGCTTGACGAACCGGGCATCCAGCACACCCGCGCGAACTCCCTCCACGGCCAAAAGACGGGCCGCTTCAACAGCCGGGGCAACCATCGACCCCACGGCAATTATTAGAAGGTCGTCACCTTGGGCGAGCATTCGACCCCTGCCTAATTCAAGTGGCGTCGGATCCTTCTTCAATGTCACACCCCAGCCGTGCGCTCTCGGGTAACGTATTGCCGACGGACCGTCCAGGCTCAGCGCGGTGGCTAACATGTCCGCCAATTCGTTTTCGTCGGACGGTGCCATGACGGTCAAGTTGGGGATGCTCCGAGTAAAGGCGATATCGAAAACCCCGTGATGCGTGGGGCCGTCTTCTCCCACTATGCCTGCGCGGTCCAGCGCAAACACCACCGGGATGCCCTGCATGCAGACATCGTGGATGATGTGGTCGTACCCTCTCTGTATGAACGTGGAATAGATAGCCACCACGGGTCTGAAGCCCTCCAGAGCAAGACCTGCGGCAAAGATCACTCCGTGCTGCTCAGCTATACCCACATCAAAGAATCTTTCCGGAAACAACTGGGCAAAGTCCGCCAAACCCGTGCCGTACTCCATTGCTGCCGTAATAGCGACGATATCGTCCTGCTTGGAGGCGAGCTCCACCATGGCCTGGCCGAATACTGTGGTGTAGGTCGGCGGACCTTCTTTCTGTCTAACTTTGCCGGTTTCGATGTCAAAGGGGCCTACCCCGTGAAAGCGGCTCGGGTCCTTTTCCGCACTGCAATAGCCCTTGCCTTTGCACGTGATGGTGTGGATCAGAACTGGCTCCCGGAATCTCTTGACGTTGTTGAGTGTGTCGATCAGGTGTTTTATACGGTGCCCGTCTATGGGCCCCACATAGTTGAAACCCAGCTCTTCGAACAATCTGCCTGGCGTCAGGAAGCCCTTGAGCGCATCCTCGAACTGCTTGGCCAGAACGTACATGGATCTGCCCATAACGCCCGGAATATTTTTCAGGATGCTTTTCACTTCCTTCCGGAAGCCGGTGACCAGTTGACCTGTCATGATGCGGTTCAGGTATGCAGCCATCGCCCCCACGTTGGGGGAAATGGACATCTCGTTGTCGTTAAGGATAATGATGAGGTCCTTCTTGGCTGCACCAGCCTGATTCAGGCCCTCGAACGAGACGCCGCAGGTGAGCGAACCGTCGCCCACTACTGCTATGACTTTATGGTTTTGGCTGTTAAAGCATCTCGCCTGGGCCATGCCCGCGGCCACACTGATCGCATTGCCGGCATGCCCCACATCGAAGAAATCGTAAGCGCTCTCGGATCGCTTGGGAAAGCCCGCCAGACCTCCTTTGGTTCTGAGAGTATGAAAAAAGTCTCTCCTGCCCGTCAGAATCTTATACGCGTAGGTCTGATGCCCGACATCGAACACTATCCGGTCTTCAGGGGGAGAGAAGACCTTCAACATGGACAACGTGAGTTCAACCACGCCCAGGCTGGATGCGAGGTGGCCTCCTTTCTCGGAGACAGTCAGGATAATAAGATCGCGCAGTTCCTGAGCCAGTTGGGTGAGTTCGTCCGGAGAAAGCCCCTTGAGATCTGCAGGCGACTCGATTTGCCGGAGTATCGGGGTTGTCAGGGTGCTCATCTAATGTTTCTTCTTCTCATCACAGTTCAGCTTATTCTTTCGCCCATAAATTTGCCCATCTGAGTAAGCACATGGGCTCTGTCCCCAAGCGGCCGCAGAGTATCGAGAGCGGAGTCCACCAGGGAGCGCATCATCTCTCTGGATTTCTGTTTCCCAATGAGCCGCGGGTAGGTAGCTTTTCCACGTTGCTGGTCCTTCTTGACAGCCTTTCCCAAGATCGCCGGGTCGCCTTCGAGGTCCAGCAGGTCGTCCTTGATCTGGAAGACTATGCCCAGATCTTCACCAAATCGCCCCAGGATTTCAATCTCTTCCCGCGTGCCATCTGCCAAGAGGGCTCCACTGGTCAGAGCCGCGCGAATAAGCGCCGCGGTTTTTCCACGGACGATAGCGTCAACGGTCTCGATCTGCACCGACAGATCCTCACTTATGATGTCAAGTGCCTGCCCGCCTACGAGACGGGTAGACCCCGCGGCAAAAGCAAGCTCACGAATCACGGCCAGAAGCCTGTCATGACGGTATAGCCGGGCGGTCTCCGCAGAGCTCAGAATGCCGAAAGCCATTGTCAAAAGCGCGTCACCGGCCAGAATGGCCACTGCTTCTCCAAACACCTTGTGAGCCGTCGGTTTTCCCCTCCGCAAATCGTCATCGTCCATTGCGGGCAGATCGTCGTGAATCAGCGAGTACGTATGGATGCATTCCAGAGCTGCGGCCAGCGGCAAGACAGCCGTTTCGTCACCCCCGACCACTTCGGCCGCGGCCATGGCAAGTATGGGTCTGATTCGTTTTCCCCCTGCAAATAGGCTGTACCGCATGGCACGATGCAATTGGGACGGTTCATTATCCTCTCGCGGCAACATATCGTCAAGGGCGTTGTCCACCATCGTGCGCTTATGGGACAGATATTCTTCGATATTCAATTTGCGTATCTCATTCTTCCGGCCGGTCGAACGGCACCTTTTCCATATTGGCCAGAAGCTCTTCCACGCGGCCTTCGGAGCGATTCAATATCTCGAACAAACGCCGCGAAAGACCAATGCCCTCCTCAAAGAGCCTGAGACTTTCATCCAGGCTCAGGCCTCCTTGTTCCATCTTATCGACTATGAGCCGGAGTTTCTCGAGGTGCTTGTCGAAGTTCTCCGGCCCTTCCTCTTTTTCTCGGGCCTTCTTCATCATTGTCATGGTTTGATCCGGAACTGACTCATGGAAGCGGCACGGGTGTCTATATTACTTGGCCTGCTCTCCAGTGTCCAACTCACTCAGAGCCCTCTTTGCAGCCGCATTGCCGGCGTCTACATTCACTGCCTTTAGAAAGCAGGACCTCGCGTCCTTGTTTCGCTTGAAGAATTGGACATGTATGAATCCTTCAACATAATAACCCTGCGAAAGCTTCTGTGGAAGAACCCCCGCGAGTCTCTCTCTGATCTTGTTGGCGGCCTGCACTTCCTCCAGCGCAGTCTTGACGTAATAGGCGGGGAAGTTCTGATACAGACGCGCCTTGATTTTGGTCTCAGCGAGGGCGAACAGTACGTCGGCGTATAACGCGGTACCTGTCAAACCCGCGCCATCCAGGGAATCTCGGGCCTCTTGCAAGAGATCCATGGCCTCCAGGTAATGAGTCTTCTCCACGAGAATCTTGGCTGTATTCACCAGCCTCTGAGCCAGTGCTTCCGGTGGCCCGGAACCGCTCACTCTGCCGGAAGAAGCCAAAAGACCGGCCGCGGCGACGAGTACCACCAGCCATGCCCCTTGCCTGCGTTTGACCAAAGGGGGACGGGAATGATTGCTGCGAATTGTCATCACCCGAGTATAATACAGACGCGTCCAAACCGGGGGAATACTCTCGAATAAAAAAAGCCGGGACCCGGTCCACTCGACCGGAAACCGGATTACAACACGGGAAGCTTCCTTGCCGATCAGTAGCCCCTTCGCTCAGATCCCCTTGTCCGTCGTTCTAACGGACAAACTCAAATTCTACCCTTCTCCCCATGCGCTCCGGCATAGTCCCGGGATCCTGTAACACCGACTGGGTCATGCCGTGGGCTACTATCCCTATCTGAGGCGCTTGAACACCGTAACTCGTCACCAGGAAATGGGCTACGGCTTCGGCCCGCTTGCGCGAGAGTTTCAGGTTGTATTCCGGGGTCCCCTTTCCGTCGGAAAAGCCGTGGAGGATTAGACGCGCACCAGGATTCAGTTTCAAAGTTTGCGCGGCCTGCTCGAGCGAGCCCAGATTGGAAGCATCGGCCTGAGGGTCCTTCGACCGGACTGAAAAGCTGTTGTGGTCAAATGTGACCGGAGCCAAGGATTGCGGCGCAACAGCCGCCTGAGACATGGGAGGAGGACCACACGGCGTTACCAGGTACTGTTTGGCCCACGCGTACCAGGGTGCCGGTGAATTTATTTCATTGGCATTCATGTACGCGCCGCGGCCTCTTTGGGCTATTCCCCTCAGGTAATAGCTCCCATCCTGCGCGTTGCCTACCTGGACCGTATGTATCTCGAGATCGGGGTTATTTCGCGCTATCTGGTCCGCGATTTTTACCGGATCTTGTTTGCAGGATTCTAGTCCGCCTCCTACGACAACTATGATGCTCTTTCCCGAAACCCCCGCGACATCGTTAGCAGCGGCTCTCAGTCCCGCAGAAAGTGCGCTCACCCCATAGGATACGCTTCGTGGGAAGGCATTGAGGAACCGCTCGGGATCCCAAGGCTGGATCGCCAGTATACTCTCGGTATTCTCGCATTCCATGCCTACCTTGAGTCCATAGTGCCTCAGCCCCACGTTAAAGAATCCGTCCGCTGTGAGAGGCAAGGCCTTTTCGAAAAATCGCATCTGTTCGAGAACTTTTTGGTACCGCTCCTTTTCTTTCATATACCCTGAAGCGTCGAAAAGTATCAGAATATTCGGTACCTTCCTGCAGTCATCCGCACGCAGCGGCGACGGTCCGACAAATACCAAGATCAGGGTTAGGCACGCCATCACAACCCGATGGAACCAATCCCTGAACAAGGCTGACATGAATCTCCTCCTCGGTTCGAGCCGCAGCGCCGCGCCGGGACTCGCTGATTTCGGTGGAATTAGCAGAGGATGGGAATATTGTCAAGAATTATAATAAAATACCCTCCGTTGCATCAAGGGGGGAAGCGGCCTCGCAACATGCCATCGCCTAGCCTACATGGTTCAGCCTTGACAAACACCTGTAGGCCTCTATCCTGATTTCATGAAAGAGCCACGTTCAGATTCTGGCCGAGTTGAGCATCTATGGATTTTGGCCATTGCTGTTGCGGCCTTGGCCGGCTCAGTAGTGCTTAAGCCATCTCACCAGGGTGGCCTGTGCGTGGAGATCCCTTTTTTCGGTACGGGAATAACCATGCCGGAGACCTGTGCGAGCCGTCTGTTTCTTGGGCTTTCCTGTCCCGGCTGCGGCCTGACCAGGAGCTTCGTCGCCACGGCCCGGGGAGACATAACGGCAGCCTTGTTCTTCAATCCCGTGGGACCTGCTCTGTTCCTGGCATGCCTGCTTCAGATCCCCTATCGCATAGTGGAATACGGGGGGTGGGCGGAACGCAACCCAGGTTGGATGCGGTTGAAGAGCGGTTTTGATTTAATTACGTGGGCTATCGTCTTGGGGCTGATAGCAAACTGGGTGTTCCGGTTCATTGCGGCTGCACTGTGAAATCTACGCGGTACGCGGCAGAGCTGCTGGATCGTGTCGTGTACCGGAGGCAACATGCTCGAGAATCTCCTCACCGTGATTTTCGTATTTGTCGGGGTAACGGCCCTGGTCATTGCTAACGGCTATTTTTGGAGATGGTTCTATTATTGCCCCACCTCCCAAGACGAGACAAGATACTTTCGAGCCCCGGATGGTTGGCGGCTGGCTCTGCACCACTACCAAGCCAAAGGCGAGCTCAAAGGCGCACCCGTGATCCTTTGCCACGGATTGGGTGCCAACCGTTATGCCTTCGACCTGGCTGGATCACCGTCCTTGGCGCCGTTTCTTGCCCGGCACGGTCGCGATGTATGGGTGGCGGAACTGAGGGGCTCCGGCATGAGCGACCACCCGGGGCTTTGCTACTCGCAGGTGCCCTACAGATGGGGTTTCGAAGATCATTTCCGCACGGACCTGCCTGCCGTAATCGACGAGGTGCTGAAAAAGGCCGGGGCCGCTTCGGCGCATTGGGTCGGCCACAGCATGGGCGGCATGATAATACAGGCTCATCTGGCGGAACACGACGAGAGCCGCGTAGCATCAGCGATATGTCTGGGATCGCCAACACGCCTGAAAACCGTCCCAATGACCGGCCTCAAGCTAATGGCGAAACTGAAATGGACCATGCAAATTATTCTGA
>Ga0172371_10011849_pt1 | contig 11563 bp, 9 predicted proteins | sample Lak12m_FD_114543 | JGI IMG/M metagenome (GOLD analysis project Ga0172371, IMG submission 114543) | Freshwater microbial communities from Kabuno Bay, South-Kivu, Congo - kab_022012_12m | ecosystem: Environmental > Aquatic > Freshwater > Lake | place: Democratic Republic of the Congo: South-Kivu...
AACATGTTGCTGAACGTCAGTACCGCCTGGCCATCCATGGTCCGGTAGGTAATCAGCGCGCAGCCGACCAGCGTGAGCAGCGTCAGTGCAGCGGTCAGGCCACGCAGGCGGCGGCCGATAAAGCCGTCGACGAGCAGAATGACGCAGGCCATGCCCACCAGGAACAGCTCTGCCGCAGCCGGGTAGAAATCGGGCGTGATGAAGTTGTTGAGCATGGTTGTCCGCCGGTTACAGCTTGCTCTGCGCAACGTGCCTGAGCAGGTTATCCACCGAGGCATGCATCACGTCGGTGAACGGGAAGGGATACAGGCCCATGGCCAGCACGCACAGCGCGAGCAGCGTCAGGAACAGGAATTCGCGCCCGTTGATGTCGGCCAGCGCAGCAACGCGCGCGTTGGCCACCGCGCCGAAGACGACGCGCTTGTACATCCACAGCGTGTAGGAGGCGCCAAGCACCAGCGTGGTGGCCGCTATGGCACCCACCCAGAAGTTGAACTTGATGGCGCCGAGCGCGACCATGAATTCGCCGACGAAGCCGGACGTCGCCGGCAGGCCGGCATTGGCCATGGCGAACAGCATGAAGAAGCCGGCAAACTTAGGCATGGTGTTCACCACCCCGCCGTAGTCGGCGATCTGCCGCGAATGCATGCGGTCGTACATGACCCCAACGCAGAGGAACATCGCCCCAGCGACGAAGCCGTGCGAGATCATCTGCACTAGCGCGCCCTCCAGACCGATGGCATTGAAGAGGAAGAATCCGAGGGTGACAAAACCCATGTGGGAGATCGACGAGTAGGCGATCAGCTTCTTCATGTCGAGCTGCACCAGCGCGACGAAGCCGATATAGACGACGGCGATCAGCGACAGGGCAATGACGAGCGGCGCAAAGTAGTGGCTGGCATCCGGCGCGATCGGCAGCGAGAAGCGCAGGAAACCGTAGGCGCCCAGCTTCAGCATGATCGAAGCAAGCACCACGGAGCCGCCGGTCGGCGCTTCGACGTGGGCATCCGGCAGCCAGGTATGCACCGGCCACATCGGCACCTTGACGGCAAAGGCGACCAGGAAGGCGAGGAACAGCAGGATCTGCGGCGTCATGCCGATCTTCAGCTGATGCCATTCGAGCAGGTTGAAACTGCCACCGGAGGCGAGGAACAGCCAGATCAGGGCGATCAGCATCAACAGCGAGCCGAGCAGCGTGTAGAGGAAGAACTTGAAGGCGGCATAGACGCGATTGGGCCCGCCCCACACGCCGATGATGATGTACATCGGGATCAGCGACACCTCGAAGAAAACATAAAACAGCACCGCGTCGAGCGCGCTGAAAATGCCGTTCATGACGCCGGACATGATGAGGAAGGCGCCCATGTACTGGGCCACCTTGTCCTTGATGACCTCCCAGCCGGCGATCACGACGATCACCGTGATGAAACTGTTGAGCAGGATGAACAGGACCGAGATGCCATCGACACCGAGGAAATATTCGATGTTGAAGCGCGGAATCCAGACGCTCTGCTCGACGAACTGCATGCCCGCCACGCTGCTGTCGAAGCCAAGGTAGAGAGGAATGGTCACCACGAAGCCGGCCAGGGCGGCCACCAGCGCCGCCCAGCGCGCCAGGTTATGCGCATTGCCGGCGGCGAACACCACGAAGGCGCCGAGAATCGGAACCCAGATGGTCAAACTGAGAAGATGCGAACTCATCGGCTTTGGTCCAGATGTGCTGTCAGGCTCGGTTCATCCACAGGGTCAGCAGCACGAACACGCCGATGATCATGGAGAACGCGTATTGATAGACGTGGCCGGACTGCAGCAGGCGCATGACGCTGGCGAACCAGCCGACCAGCCGCGCCGAGCCGTTGACCGCCACGCCGTCGATGAGGGTCTGGTCGCCAGCCTTCCACAGACCGCGCCCGATGCCGCGTGCCCCGCCGGCAAAGAACCACTCGTTGAATTCGTCGAAGCCGTATTTCTTCTCGAGAATGGTCGCCAGAAATCCGGCCTTACGCTTGATCACGGCAGGCAACGCGGGACGCGCAATGTAGAGGAACCAGGCCGTCGCCACGCCGGCAATGGCGAGCCAGAACGGCAGGGTAGTCACCGCGTGGAGCATCATCCCGCCAACGCCGTGAAATTCCTCCTGCATGAGGGCGAGGCCGGGGTGCGCAGCGGCATCGATATGGATCGCGCTGCCGAACCAGCCGCCGTAAAGCATCGAACCGATCAGCCAGCCCGAGGCGATGGCGGGAATCGACAGCAGAATCAGCGGTACTGTCACCACCTTTGGCGATTCATGGGGTTCGTGGGCACCCTGGCCACCATGACCGTGCGCGTCGTGGCCATGGGCGGCAGCGGTGCGGAAGCGTTCCTCGCCGTGGAAGGCGAAAAACACCAGGCGGAAGGAATACAGACCACCGACGAAGACGGCAGCCAGCGCGCAGAAGGCGGCAAAGCCGGCGCCCGGCAGATGGGTGAGACGCACCGCCTCGATGATCGAGTCCTTCGAGAAGAAGCCGGCAAAAGGCGGCAGGCCAGCATTTGCCAGCGCCCCAATCAGCACGGTGGCATAGGTAATCGGCATGTACTTGCGCAGGCCGCCCATCTTGCGCATGTCCTGCTCGTGGTGCATGGCGATGATCACCGAGCCGGCGCCAAGGAACAGCACCGCCTTGAAGAAGGCGTGCGTCATGAGATGGAAGATTGCCGCTGAATAGGCCGAAGCCCCCAGCGCCATTGTCATGTAACCGAGCTGGGAGAGCGTCGAGTAGGCGACGACACGCTTGATGTCGGTCTGCACAATGGCGACCAGCGCCATGAACAGCGCGGTGATCGCGCCGATGATCAGCACGAATGACAGTGCGGTGTCGGACAGCTCGTAAAGCGGCGACATGCGCGAAACCATGAAGATGCCGGCGGTCACCATCGTCGCAGCGTGGATCAAGGCGGAGATTGGCGTCGGGCCTTCCATCGAGTCGGGCAGCCAGACATGCAGCGGGAACTGCGCCGACTTGCCCATCGCACCGACAAACAGGCCGATGCAGATCGCCGTGACGAGCGGCCAACCGGTCACCGTCTCGGTGAGTTGCGCCAGCCGTCCAGCCTCGCCAAACACTGTGACGTAGTCCAGGCTGCCGGCATAAGCGGCGATCAGGCCGATACCGAGCAGGAAGCCGAAGTCGCCGACCCGGTTGACCAGGAATGCCTTGAGGTTGGCATAGATCGCGGAGGGCCGGTTCGACCAGAAACCGATCAGCAGGTAGGACACCAGGCCAACCGCTTCCCAGCCGAAGAACAGCTGCACGAAGTTGTTGCTCATCACGAGCATCAGCATCGAGAAGGTAAACAGCGAGATGTACGAGAAAAAGCGCTGGTAGCTGTTGCGTCCGGCGAGGCTCTCGGCTGGCCAGTTATCCTCGTCGTGCGCCATGTAGCCGATCGTGTAGATATGCACCATCAGCGAGACGAAGGTGACGACCACCATCATCACCGCGGTGAGCGGGTCGATCAGGAAACCGATCTTCAGCGAAAGGCCGCCGGATTCCAGCCACGTGTAAAGATCGCCGTTGAAGGTCACACCCGCCATCACTTCGGTCAGCACCTGCACGGATGCCAGCAAGGACACCGCCACGCCGAGGATGGTCACCCAGTGCGCGCCCGCCCGGCCAATGCGGCCGCTGAACAGGCCGGCGATGATAGATCCCAGCAGCGGAGCGAAGGGCACGACCAGATAGAGCAGTTTCATCGCGCCTTACCCTTTCAGACTGTCGAGGTCATCGACGTGGATCGTCGATAGGTTGCGGAACAGCACGACGAGGATCGCCAGACCGATGGCCGATTCCGCCGCCGCGACCGTCAGAATGAAGAAGACAGTCAGCTGGCCGGTCAGATCGTTGAGATAGTGGGAGAACGCCACAAAGTTGAGATTTACCGACAGCAGCATCAGTTCGATGGCCATCAGCAGAACGATCAGGTTCTTGCGATTGAGGAAGATGCCGACGATGCTGATGGCGAACAGGATCGCCGCCAGAATCAGGTAATGCGACAGCGCTGGCGTCATGACGATGTCCCCCCCTCCTTGGCTGCCGCCGGGGCAACCGGTTCCTCCTCGTCCTTTTCGGCCGGCAGGCTGACCAGGCGCACCGCCTGTTCTCGTCTGACGGCGATCTGGCGGGACGGCTTCTGGTACTTGGTTCCCTTGCGACGCCGCAGCGTCAGCATGATCGCCGCGATGATGCCAACCAGCAGGACCACTGAGGCCAACTCGAAGGGATAGACATATTCGGTGAACAGCAGGCGGCCGAGTTCCTTGGTATTGCTGTGGCCGGCCGGCAGGCTCTGACCGGGCAGCGCCTCCAGGCCAAAATACTTGCCACCCAACACCATGGCCATCTCGACGACCATCAGCACGGCGATCAGCGCGCCGATCGGCAGGTAGCTCCAGAAGCGGTGGCGCAGGCGCTTGATGTCGATGTCGAGCATCATGACGACGAACAGGAATAGCACCATCACCGCCCCGACATACACCATCACCAGCATGATGGCGAGGAACTCGGCCTGCAGTAGCAGCCACAGCCCGGCGGCGGAGAAGAACGCCAGCACCAGGTTCAACGCCGCATGTACCGGGTTGCTGGCGGTGATTACGCGCAGCGCGGCCAGCAGCAGCAGCGCCGCGAACACGTAGAAGATAAAGGTCGTAAAGGCCATGATCCGGGCTTACCGATAGGGCGCGTCGAGGGCACGACGGCGGGCGATCTCGTCTTCGTAGCGATCGCCGTTGGCCAGCAGCATCTGCTTGGTGTAGAGCAGGTCGCCGCGCGTTTCGCCATGGTATTCGAAGATATTCGTCTCGACGATCGCGTCGACCGGGCAGGCTTCCTCGCAGAAGCCGCAGAAGATGCATTTGGTCAGGTCGATGTCATAACGGGTGGTGCGGCGCGTGCCGTCATCACGTTCAGCAGACTCGATGGTGATCGCCATGGCCGGGCAGACCGCCTCGCACAGCTTGCAGGCGATGCAGCGCTCCTCGCCGTTTGGATAGCGGCGCAGGGCATGCAGGCCGCGGAAGCGGAAGCCCTGCGGCGTCTTCTCCTCCGGGTATTGCACAGTGATCTTGCGGGCGAAGAAATACCGCCCGGTCACTGCCATGCCCTGCAGCAGATCCTTGAGGAACAGGCTGCCGATGAAGTCCTTGAGTGCGCCCATGATCGTCAATTCCAGAGGCTCAGGGGAGACATCATCCAGACGCCGATGACGACGATCCAGACGAAACACAGCGGCACGAAGATCTTCCAGCCCAGCCGCATGATCTGGTCGTAGCGGTAGCGCGGGAAGGTGGCGCGCAACCAGAGGAACATGAACAGCAGGACGGCGATCTTGAGCAGCAGCCAGCCGATGCCGTCGGGCAGGAAGCCGAAGGGCGAGAGCCAGCCGCCGAGGAAGAACAGGGAAGCCAGCGCCGAAATGAGGATCATGTTGGCATATTCGGCGAGGAAGAACAGCGCGAACGTCATGCCCGAATATTCGATCATGTGACCGGCGACGATTTCCGATTCACCCTCGACCACATCGAACGGCGCGCGGTTGGTTTCGGCCACGCCGGAAATCAGGTAGATCATGAACATCGGCAGCAGTGGCAGCCAGTTCCACGACAGCAGGCCAAGCCCGAGCCCGGCAAAGCGCCCGTCGCCCTGCGCCGTCACGATGGCGCCGAGATTCAGGCTGTTCGACACCATCAGCACCGGAATCAGCGCCATGCCCATGGCGATCTCGTAGGAGATCATTTGGGCGCCGGCGCGCATGGCACCGAGGAAGGCATACTTGGAGTTCGATGCCCAGCCGGAGATGATAATGCCGTAGATGCCGAGCGAACTGACCGCCAGCAGGAACAGCACGGCGGCATCGATGTCGGCGATGGCATGCTGGGCATCGAAGGGCACCACTGACCAGGCGACCAGCGCCGGTGCGAGGGCCATGATCGGACCGACAAAATACAGCACCTTGTTGGCGCGCGTCGGGGTGATGATTTCCTTGAACACCAGCTTGAGCGCATCCGCGATCGGCTGCAACAGTCAGAGGGGGCCGACACGGTTCGGGCCGATGCGCACATGCATGTAGGCGATCACCTTGCGCTCGAAATACGGCAGATAGGCCACCGCCGCGACCACCGGCACCAGCACACTGACAATCTTGAGCAGCGACCAGATCGCCGGCCAGACCGGGGCGACGGTCTGCCAATGACTGCCCAGGGCGGACTGGAAGAACTGCATGAATTGCGCTTCCATCAGGCGGGCTCCACAGTCAGGTTGCCGAACATCGGTCCGAGGGCCAGCGTGCTGGCATGCGCGGCGGCGATCCGCACGCAGCCATCGGGGACACTGACATCGAGCCTTGCAGCGATCGATATCGCCGTCCCGCCGGCGCCGACTTTGACAGCCGCACCGTCGGTGATGCCGAAACGGGCGAGCGTCGCCGCATTCATTTGCGCCACCGGCACGGCAGCATCCCGAGTCGCTTGCAGGCTCGGCGCGCGTCGCACCAGCGGATCGGCAAAGTGGATCGGCACATCGGCGATGCGCTGGAGACCATTGCCGCCGGAGGCCGACAGATCTAACGCACCGACCTGAACGGTGTTGTCGAGGCCAGTCACGAAATCCATCTTGCCGCCGAGCAGTTCATCACGCACCTGCTCCGACGATTCGTAATCGAAACCGGCCAGCTCGAGCAGGTTGGCGAGCACGCGCAGCACCTTCCAGGCCGGCCGCGTCTCGTCCTGCGGCCGCACGACGGCGTAGCAGCTTTGCACACGACCTTCGGTATTGACGAAGGTGCCCGAAGTCTCGGTAAAGGGCGCGATCGGCAGCAGGCAGTCGGCATATTCGAGCATGGCCGCCGACTTGAAGGGCGACAGGACGATCACGCTCGCCGCCTGTTTCAGTGCAGCCAACGCTGCGGCACCGTCGGCGCAATCGAGTTCCGGTTCGGCACCCAGGATCAGATAGGCCTTGCGCGGCGCGGCAATGAGTCCAGCGGCATGGCGTCCGCCTTGCTGCGGAAAAGCTTTCGCGACATAGCCGCCGACACTGTTGGCTGCCTCGCCGAGGAAACCGAACTTTGCGCCGAGCAGCTGCGCGAGTTGCTGAGCCAGCCGGTGCAGCGTTGCGGCCTGCGGGTGCTGCTGGGCGAAGTTGCCAAGCAGGATGCCGACGCGGGAGCCGGAAAGGAGACTGGCAGCGACCTGTTGCGCCGTCCCGCTAGCGCCGACTTTCTCGAAATCGGCCGGCAGGGCGGCATTATTCAACTGCGCCACCGCCTTGATGACCTCGGCTAACGCGCCGGGCAGTTGGGCCGGGGCGACGATACTCTTGGCAAACAGATTGATCAGCAGATCATCATCAGCGGCATGCAGCACGGAAATCTGCGCGCCCTTTTTGGCCGACTGACGCAGGCGCTGGGCGATGAGCGGGTGATCCTTGCGCAGGAAGCTGCCGACCACCAGCACGCGGTCAAGGTCGCCGAGTGCGGCGATCGGCATGCCCAACCACGGAGCGCCGGCGCGCTGCCCGTCGAGACTGAAATCGCTCTGGCGCAAACGAAAGTCGATGTTGTCGGACCCCAGGCCGCGCAGCAGCTTCGCAGCCAGCGCCATTTCCTCCACCGTCGCATGCGGACTGACGAATGCGCCGAGCGCATCGGCGCCCTGGTTCTTCGCGACATCCCGTAGTGCATGGGCCGCATAGTCGAGAGCAACGTTCCACTCGACTTCCTGCCAACTCCCGCCCTGCTTCACCATCGGTCGGGTCAGGCGCTCCGCACTGTTGAGCCCTTCATAGGAGAAGCGCTCCTTGTCCGAGAGCCAGCACTCGTTGATCGCTTCGTTTTCCAGCGGCAACACGCGATAGACGCGGTCGTGCTTGACCTGGACGACCAGATTGCTGCCCAGGCCATCATGCGGGCTCACCGACTTGCGGCGTGCCAGCTCCCAGGTTCGCGCCGAGAAACGGAAGGGCTTGGAGGTCAGCGCACCAACCGGACACAGGTCGATGATGTTGCCGGACAACTCGGAATCTACCGTCGCACCGAGGAAGGGCATGATCTCGGCGCGATCGCCGCGGAAAGCCTGACCGAGCTCCATGCGACCGGCAATTTCCTGGGTGAAGCGCACGCAGCGGGTGCAGTTGATGCACCGGGTCATGTCGGTCGCCACCAGCGGCCCGAGATCCTTGTTGGGAACCACGCGTTTTTGTTCGGCAAAGCGCGCTACCGTGCCGCCGTAGCCGACGGCGAGGTCCTGCAGCTGGCACTCGCCACCTTGGTCGCAAATCGGGCAGTCGAGGGGATGATTAATGAGCAGGAACTCCATCACGCTCTTCTGCGCCTTGACGGCCAGATCGGAATGCGTGAACACGCGCATGCCGGGTGTAACAAGGGTAGCGCAGGCCGGCATCGGCTTGGGCGCCTTTTCCACCTGCACCAGGCACATGCGGCAGTTGGCCGCGATGGAGAGTTTCTTGTGGTAGCAGAAATGCGGGATGTAGATGCCGGCCGCATGGGCAGCCTGGATCACCGTGCTGCCCTCCGCCACCTGCATCTTGCGGCCGTCGATTTCGAGTTCTAGCATGACGCACCCGCCATCAAACGCGTGTGGAATGCACTGCCCGCCTTCTGAATCTCCGGCGGCACCAGGCACTTCTTGTTTTCGATGTGGTAGGCGAATTCGTCGCGGAAGTGCTTGACGAAGCTTCTCACCGGCAGCGCTGCGGCATCGCCGAGTGCGCAGATGGTACGGCCCATGATGTTGGCGGCGACATCATCGAGCAGATCGAGATCCTCAGGCCGCCCCTGGCCGTGTTCGATACGATGCACGACCTTGTAAAGCCAGCCGGTGCCTTCACGGCAGGGTGTGCATTGACCGCAGGACTCCTCATGATAGAAATAGGACAGTCGTTCGAGTGCCTTGACCATGCACACGGTTTCATCCATGACGATGACGGCGCCGGAACCAAGCATCGAGCCCGCCTTGGCGATCGAGTCGTAGTCGAGCGTGCATTCCATGATGATGTCAGCCGGCAGCACCGGCGCCGAGGAACCCCCAGGAATCACCGCCTTGAGCTTGCGACCGCCGCGCACGCCGCCGGCCATTTCGAGCAGCGTGGCGAAAGGCGTGCCGAGGGGCACCTCGAAGTTGCCGGGCTGGTTGACATGGCCGGAGACCGAGAACAACTTGGTGCCGCCGTTGTTCGGTTTGCCCAGGTCGAGGAAGGCCGCGCCGCCATTACGCAAAATATATGGAACCGAGGCGAAGGTCTCGGTGTTGTTGATCGTCGTCGGCCGGCCATACAGACCAAAGCTCGCCGGAAACGGCGGCTTGTAGCGCGGCTGACCCTTCTTGCCTTCAATCGATTCGAGCAGGCCGGTCTCCTCGCCGCAGATGTAGGCGCCATAACCGTGGTGAGCAAACAGATCGAAATCGAATCCGCTACCGAGGATGTTCCTGCCAAGATAGCCGGCCGCGTGCGCTTCGCCCAGGGCTGCTTCAAAACGCTGATAGAGCTCGAAGATTTCACCGTGGATGTAGTTATAGCCGCGCGCCGCTCCCATCGCGTAGCCGGCGATGATCATGCCCTCGATTACGGCATGCGGATCGAAACGCAGGATGTCGCGATCCTTGAATGTGCCCGGCTCGCCTTCGTCGGTGTTGCAGACGACGTACTTGTCGCCAGCAGCGTTCTTCGGCATGAAGCTCCATTTCAGCCCGGTCGGGAAGCCCGCCCCGCCGCGACCACGCAGCACCGAGGTCTTCACCTCGGCGATCACCTGTTCGGGCGACAGCTTCTCGGCAAATACCTTGCGCAACGCCTGATAGCCGCCGCGCGCCTCGTAGTCAGCTAGATGCCAGCCGCTGTCATCCGCCAGCCGGGCGCCCGGAGCGGGCCAACCGGCCGTCAGCAGAGGTTTGATCGCAGCGAGGATGGCCATGATGTTATTCGCACTCCGCCAGCAGCCGGTCGATCTCTTCCGGTGTCATGAAACAGCGCATGTGGATGTTATTCACCAGCAGCACTGGCGCGTCGCCGCAGGCGCCCATGCACTCCCCCTCCTGCAGCGTGAACCGGCCGTCGGCGGTGGTTTCGTTGAAGTCGATGCCGAGTTTCTGTTTGAGATACTCGGCGGCATGCACCCCACCCGATAGTACGCAAGGCAGGTTGGTGCAGACGGTGATTTTGTACTTGCCGACCGGCGCCAGGTTGTACATATTGTAGAAACTGGCGACCTCGTAGGCAGCCATCTCGGGCATACCGAGATACTGCGCGACAAAGGTGATGGTCTCGCGCGCCAGCCAGCCCTTTTCGGCCTGAGCGAGGTGCAGCGCCGCCATCACGGCCGACTGCTTCTGCTCCGCCGGATACTTGGCGATCTCGCGATCGATCTTTTCGAGAGTGATAGCGCTCAGCATGACCTCACCTATCCACGTCGCCGAAGACGATATCGAGGGTACCGATGATGGTGATGGCATCGGCAATCATATGGCCGGTAGCCATCTCGTTCAGGGCCGCCAGGTGCGTGAAAGCCGTCGACCGCAGCTTGACCCGGTAGGGCTTGTTCGCGCCGTCGGAAACCATATACACGCCGAACTCACCCTTGGCATGTTCGATGGCGGCGTAGATTTCGCCGGGCGGTACATGGATGCCCTCGCTGAAGAGCTTGAAGTGGTGAATCAGCTCCTCCATGTTCGCCTTCATATCGGCCCGCCGCGGGGGGGCCACCTTGTGGTTATCAGTCATCACCGGACCGGCACCTTTGGCAGCATCGTTGCGCAACCACTCCACGCACTGCTTGATGATGCGGTTCGACTGGCGCATTTCCTCGATGCGCACCAGATAACGATCGTAGCTGTCGCCGTTGTAGCCGACCGGAAGATCGAAGTCCAGCCGGTCATAAACCTCGTAGGGCTGCTTCTTGCGCAGATCCCAGGCAAATCCGGAGCCGCGGATCATCGGGCCGCTGAAGCCGAGCTGTAACGCACGCTCGGGCGACACCACGCCGATGCCGACGGTACGTTGTTTCCAGATGCGGTTGTTGGTCAGCAGCGTCTCATACTCATCGACGTAACGAGGAAAACGCTCGGTGAAGTCCGCGATGAAATCGAGCAGCGAACCCTCGCGCGCGGCATTCAGTTCCTTGACGGTCTTCTCGTTCTTGAATTTATTGACCGTGTATTTCGGCATGCTGTCGGGCAGATCCCGATAGACGCCACCGGGGCGATAGTAGCCACCGTGCATGCGCGCCCCGGAGACCGCCTCGAGCATGTCGAAGATATCCTCGCGCTCGCGGAAGGTGTAGAGCACCATCGCCATCGCACCGATGTCTAGCGCCTGCGTGCCGGTGAGCAACAGGTGGTTAAGGATGCGGGTGATCTCGTCGAACATGACGCGGATGTACTGGGCGCGCAGCGGCACTTCGATGCCCAGCAGGCGCTCGACCGCCAGCACAAACGGATGTTCGTTGATGAACATCGAGGTGTAGTCGAGCCGGTCCATGTAGGGCAGCGACTGCACCCAGGTGCGAT
>Ga0172371_10011850_pt1 | contig 11562 bp, 5 predicted proteins | sample Lak12m_FD_114543 | JGI IMG/M metagenome (GOLD analysis project Ga0172371, IMG submission 114543) | Freshwater microbial communities from Kabuno Bay, South-Kivu, Congo - kab_022012_12m | ecosystem: Environmental > Aquatic > Freshwater > Lake | place: Democratic Republic of the Congo: South-Kivu...
AAAGCCAATTCTGGAAAAAATGTCTATAATTTGGTTTTTTACAATGGATACAGGGTGTCTTGATCCCACTTTAAGGGGAAAAGGTTCCATGGTCAGGTCTTTTTCTTCAAATAATTTTTGTATTTTATTTTTACTAAAATAATCTTTATATTCCTCAACCTTTGAAGTAGCTGTATTTTTCAATATATTAAGGTGTTTCCCTACTTCTTTTTTTACTTCAGCATCTAAGTTTTTAAATTCATTAAAGAATTCATTCATGATACCTTTTTTCCCTAAGTACTTGATTCTGAATTCCTCAAGCTCAAATTCCGTATGTGGTGTGAAATTTTCAGCATCAGAAATCAATTTTAAAATTCTTTCAATCATAAAGATTTTTTTGTTTTGTATTAATAATAAAATTTTACATTTGCAACCCTTTTTAAAGGCCAAATGAGTTTAAAATTCAATAAAAAAACATTGTTTATTTCAAAAAAAAGGCCGAAAATACGATTAGTTGGAAGCATTTTTGCTTGTAAACAACGAATTTTTAATAATATTTCAGATAAAAAAAGCATTTAACTGATATGAGACAGCTTAAAATCAGCAAGCAATTTACAAACAGAGAGAATAAATCGTTGGATAAATATCTCAATGAAATTTCAAAAGTTGAAATGATTTCTCCTTCTGAAGAAGTTGAGCTTGCAATCAGGATAAAAAAAGGTGATCAGAAAGCACTGGAAAAACTGGTAAATGCAAATCTCAGATTTGTTGTTTCTGTTGCAAAACAGTATCAAAATCAAGGACTTACACTTGGTGATTTGATAAATGAAGGCAATATGGGTTTGATAAAGGCTGCTCAGCGTTTTGACGAAACACGTGGTTTTAAATTTATTAGTTATGCAGTCTGGTGGATTCGTCAATCCATACTTCAGGCATTGGCTGATCAGTCACGTTTAGTACGATTACCTTTGAATAAAGTAGGTAGTTTGAGTAAAATATCTGCTGCTTCGGTGTCGCTTGAACAAAAATTTGAAAGAAAAGTTTCTGATTTTGAAATAGCTGATTCTTTAGAAATAAGTCCGCAGGAAGTTGCAGCTACATTGTCATCATCAAGTAAACATGTTTCGATAGATGCTCCTATTAATGAAGATGAAGATGCCACCTTGTTAACAATTTTACCAAATGATTATGAACCGGATCCGGATAAAGGTCTGATTCATGAAAGTCTTCAGGTTGAAATAAACAGGGTTGTATCTATTTTGTCTGATAAAGAACGCGATATTATAAAATTGTTTTTTGGTCTGGAAGGAAATCCTCCTCATAGTTATGAAGATATCAGCGATAAGGTGAATTTAACTCGTGAAAGAGTTCGTCAAATAAAAGAAAAAGCTCTTAAAAAGCTTAGGAAATCAACAAAAAGCAAAATCCTGAAAGCATATTTAGGATAATGTTTTTCCTTACTTTCAATTAGGTCGTTAAAACCTGAATTTATATATACTGTATATTTTTCCAAAATTTAATGATTTTACCGAAAGATTTTAAACCATTTTGGTCTTATACTTGTTAACTATCAAGTTTCTCAATTAAAAAAACTTAAATGCAATATACAAGAATATTAGTTTTTGTGTTTTTTATTTTATTTATAAACACAAGCAGAGCACAAAATCCACGAATGAACCAAAATGCACCAAAAGATGGAAAAATCTTTGGTAAAGTGATTGATGAAACCAATAAACATGGTATTGCCTATGCCAGTATTGCTTTACACCGAAGCACCGATTCAGCCTTAGTTGATGGTACAATTTCCGATCAAAGTGGCTATTTTCAGCTTGAAAATCTGGCTTATGGTAAATATTACCTGATGATAACTTTCATAGGATTTGAAAAGAAAAACCAATCAGGACTTGTTTTAGGGCCACAGCAAAAAGAGCTTTATCTTGGAAATATAGCATTACAGGAATCAAGTTTGACTGTTGATGAAGTAGAGGTTACTGCTGAAAAACGCAATATTGAATATAAAGTTGATAAAAAAATAATTAATGTTAGTCAGGATTTGGTGGCTGCTGGTGGTACAGCTGTTAATGTACTCGAAAATACGCCTTCTGTACAGGTTGATGTTGATGGAAATCTGACTTTACGAGGCAGTGCAAGTTACACTGTGTTAATAGATGGTAAACCTTCAGTCTTGTCAGGTAATGATGCATTAAAACAAATATCAGCTTCCTCAATCGACAAAATTGAAATTATTACCAACCCATCCGCAAAGTATGACCCTGAAGGTTTGGGTGGTATTATTAATATCATTTTAAAAAAGAATCTTTCCGAAGGATTTAATGGAATACTAAATATTGGTGGTGGCATGTTCAGAAATTACAGCAGCGATGGAACATTTAATTACAGAACACGAAAAGTTAATTTATTTGCTGGTTTTGATGTAAACAGAAGAGGTGCACCTGGAAATTGGATTAGTAAGCGTGAAGCATATTTCGACACTTTGACTTTGTTTACAGATGCTTTTTCGGATCGTGCAAGAATAAACTCAGGTTATTCAGCAAAACTTGGTCTGGATTATGAAATAAATAAAGTCAATTTTATTACTATTTCAGGAGAGTATAGCTACAGGGATTTTGGATACACTTCTCAATCACAATATCACGAATTTACTCAACCTAGTATTTATAACTATTACTATCTGGTTGGCGGGGAAAATAGCTTTGGCCACAACAACCTGAATGCAAGCTTGTTTTATCAGCACAAGTTTTTACAAAAATTTCATGAACTTACAGTTTCTGCCAATTACTCAAATTTTACTGGTGATAATTATGAATATCTTGACAGGATATATACTGATTCTTTATGGATACCATATAGTGAATTAATTCAGGAAAGGGCTCTTTCTTCAAATTTTGGGAAAGATTTTCGTGTAAAGGCCGATTATACAAAACCTTTTGGAGAATTGAGCAAGCTTGAGGTAGGCGTACAAGGTCGCTGGAACTCAGGATTATCAGATTACTGGTATGAAACATTTGACACAGTTTCCACAACCTGGATTGAAAATCTTGAACGCAAAAATGATGTCGATTATTTCAGTAATATTATGTCGGCCTATTCTACTTATTCAGGCAAATTACTTGGTTTTGAATATATGGTTGGTATTCGTTCTGAATATTATCAAAGAGAAATAAACCAAAACATTTTAGATACAATGTATGCTTTTTCAAAATTTGATTGGTTTCCATCATTTCACATTTCCCGACAGTTACCTAAAGATCAGCAAATACTACTAAGTTATAGTCGTAAAACCAATCGTCCTGATGAAATGTCTTTAGATCCTTTTCCACGTTATATGGATAAAAACAGTATCAGAATGGGCAACCCTGCTTTAAAACCTGAATACATGAATTCGTATGAGTTATCTTATCAAAAACGAATTAATACCATATTTTTATCAGCAGAAGCTTATTACAGGGAAACTACAAACAAAATGAGCAGGGTACATTTTTTAACAGATAGTAATATTATGATCATGCGATCTGAAAATATTGCCAGAGATTATGCAGCCGGCCTTGAGCTTTTATCAACTTTTGATATTAAAAAATTTGTTGTGGTAAACATAAGTGGTAATTTGTATCAATATCATCTTGAAGGTAACTTTAATAGCTCTGATGTAGTAAAAGACAATTTTACCTGGAATGCACGAATTAGTTTGTCAACCCGTTTACCTTGGGGTACACGTATTCAATTAAGTACATCTTATCGTGCTTCAAGCATTACATTAAATGGAACGGAAAGAGGTAGCTTAAATTCAAGTATCGGATTAAGACAGGATTTCTTCAAGAAAAAACTTTCAGTAGCATTGCAGATACGTGATTTTCTCGGCTATTCAGGGTTTGGATTTGAATCTGAAGGAGAAAATTATTATTTATATACAACATTTAATCGTGCATGGCCTATCGTTGGTGGAACATTAACCTGGACTTTCAACAACTATAAGAAAAGAACTGACCGAAATCTGGAAGAAAACAACTACAATCAGATGGAAATGTTCTGATTTTCAGTGGCTGTTTGAATGATAAATAGTCCCGCTTTTATTTAGTAAATCACCTTTTATTTTGTAGATTAATATTCCGTAAGGTAAATAATCAGCATTAATGGATACTTTACCATATTCAATTTTTTGTACAAGGTGGTATATGTTTTTTCCTTCTAAAGAAAAAATATCAAGGAAAACACTTTGTCCATCATAATCCTTGAAATAGAATTCCAGTAAATTGTCTGTAAAAGTAGTATAAACAGTATGATATGGCTCATAAAACATACTACCCGAAACAGAGTCTTTATATTGTGGGAAATAGGCTCTCCTGAAAAGTGTGGAGTCAAGAATAAAAGGATTTTTATTTCCCTGTTTTGATGCAATAAAATTATTTCTCCAGTATTCTTCAGCATCAACAGGGTCAAGGTAGTGCCACTGATACAGGGTGCTCATTTGCTTTTGCCAAAAGATGTTATCAAGCTGTGTTGAATAAATAGTATATATATACACCAAAGCACGGGCAACATTTCCTTTGTGATCTTCTCTTGGTTCAAACCATCCGTCATTATCTTTTTCACTGTATTCATCAATAAATGATGTAGGTTTTATCGTTAATGCTTTATCAAAACGATACCATGTGTCAGTTTCAATGTCGGCAATTTCTTTAAATGGAAGATTTCCTCTTGAAGAATTTACCAAACTTCTGGTCGGAAACAAATGATGCATATCGCATTTGGCATTTGATGGAATTTCATTGGTTGAAGCACCCATACTCTGAGGCCATGTGTGTTCACAATCAATTCCTTTATTATAGGCTTCGGTTCTCGGATTGGCAGCTAATGGATTGATATATACTTTTAATCCTGAATAAACACACCTCAGGCTATCATTATTATGCTTTGCAACGGCACCCCAAAGTTCATCCCTTGCATTGTTGTAAGATAATACACTTGCAGGTTTATAATTATTTGAAATTAGTGTCACCAAATCCTGACCTTTTTTTTCTTTATAGATATCTTCCTGGTTTTGACCAAAAGAGTATAAAAATAAACAACTTATCAGCAAAAAAGCACTTAAAAACCTTTTCATTTAAAAGTCAGGGTTTAGTATTTTATAAAATGGTTATTTTATCTCTATGTTATGCGATTTTTCAAGTTTATTAAATCGTAAATAAGATATCACTCCAACAATAAAAATTACCGTAAGAGTATAATATACAAAAGCAGGAACAGGAACAGGGTCACCTGTAGCATAGGAATGCAGACCAGAGAGGTAATAATTGACTCCAAAATAGGTCATAATCACTGAAAAATAACCAATTAACGATGCAAGGTTATAAGCATATACTCCCCGAAGTCCGGGAATAAAACGCATGTGCAATATAAAACTATATACCACAACAGTTACCAATGCCCATGTTTCTTTTGGGTCCCAACCCCAATATCTTCCCCACGATTCATTCGCCCAAACACCTCCTAAAAACGTTCCTATTGTCAATAAATACAAACCAACAATAAGTGTTATTTCATTGATAGAGGTCATTTCGCTGATTCTTTCCCTTAATCTGGAATAATTATTTTTTGTCATTAATATCATCACAATCATACTAAAAAATCCCAATAATGCTCCTAATGCCAGAAATCCATAGCTTGAGGTGATTATTGCAACATGTATAACCAACCAATAAGATTTAAGTACAGGAACAAGGTTGGTTACTTCTGGATCTAACCAATTGAGGTGAGCTACTGATAATATCATTGACGAAAGCAATGCTGTAGCAGTTAATGCAATCGGACTTCTTTTTACAAAGATAATTCCTGCCAAAACAGTTGCCCATGCAATAAATATCATTGATTCATAAGCATTGCTCCATGGAGCATGACCTGAAATATACCATCTGATACCTAAGCCCATTGTATGTAGTGCAAAAGCAAGAATAATGATTCCTGCAGAAACAATAACAATCCATTTTAAGCGAAAACGAGGAATTAATAAACCCATAAAATGCAGGATGAGCAGGAGAAATCCAAACATTCCATAAAAACCTTCTAACTTGTTAAATAAATTCCATTTGTTATATTTTAACTCAAGCTTGATTTTAGCTTTTGGTGGTATAACCTCTTTGCCATTTTTTTCCTGAAACAGCTTCAGAGCATTCAACATTTGATCTGCTTCTTTCCAGTTATTGCTTTTTGAGGCTTTTTTAACTGCTTCAGAATATATATGTACAAAACCCATTACAAATTTTGCTTCATCTCCCATAAAAATATGTTTTGCTTCAGACGGAGCATACCATTTGTTGTTCTGGTCATTTTTATCAGGAAATATTTTCAAAAAATTATTAATGAAGATTAGATATGTGATATTAAGTCTTTCGTCAATGGCTATGACATCCTTATCAAATTTGTTTCTTTCAGCAGGTTTCTTTTGGTTTGCTTCTTTAACATAACGTTCAAGCTTATAGGCATCTTCTTCCAACGAGAAATCAACAATTTGTGTAAAAGATACTCTTTTGGTGGTAACACCCAGTATTTTTTTTACTTCTGGATGCGAGATTTTTATCATAGGCACATTTTTCCAGTGATCAGGGTTTGTTATCATGCCTAATAACACCTGATCTGGTGTTAATCCTTCCCATGAAGTTTTACGTGCAATTTTTCTCAACACTTCTGAGGCAAGCGTATTGATTGGTTCTATACGGCCAGCATGATCCTGAACTAAAATTTCACCAAATTTTTTTGCATGACCAACACTGGGTGCTATATATTTTTCCACTGTCTGCGGAGTATTGACCTGTGCTTTTGCATTTGTATTGAAAAATAAAAATCCAATTAGAAAAATGATAAATATAGAAGTAATTTTTGTTGTTGCATTCCATTCTTTCTTTTTCAACAATGCTGAAAATCTGCTTTTTTTGTTAAATAGCGATAAAACCATTCCAAGTGCAAGAAGAATATAACCAAGATAGGTTATCCATGTACCCCAAAAGTCATGATTAACCGACAATATAGTTCCTTGTTCATCTGAATCGTAAGATGACTGAAAAAAGCGGTAACCTCGGTGATTTAATACATTATTCATAAAAATACTTGTTTCTTTGTTGATATTCTTGTCTCTATCAATTAATGTAACCTTACTGGTAAAGGAGGAGGGGCTTTCAGAGCCCGGATAGCGTTCCAATACAAAATCGTTTAATTTTAATTGAAAAGGCAGGTTGATCATTTTTGAACCATAGGTGATATTGAGTGCTAAATCTTTAAATTCAAAGGAAGCAGCTTTTGTAGTTGTGCCTGAAATATAATAAAGCACACCTTCTTTTGATTCTCCATTGACATTGGCTTCAATCATCAGTGCATCATAATGACTGGCTTCTTTACCTGCACTCAGTAATTCAATTTTTGCTGAGGGTAATACCTCATTTACAACAAATTTTATTTCACCAAGACTATAAATCAGCATTTTCTTCAATTCTGTTATCGAGTCGGCAATCAGGCTATCTGAAACATCTTTCATCATATCGTAAGTACTCATTCCAGCTAAGGGTACGAAATACATATTGTCTTTTGAAACACTCATATTTATTGCACCTTCAATATCATTGTTGTATGAAAATATCAGACCTGCTGCCTCACGACTTTCCTTTTCCGGGATAAACAAATCTTGTCTGTTGCTACCATCAAATAAAACAATATGCATCATGGGAACTCCATCTGATGATTCCACTAACTTTTCATACGCATTTTGAACATATTTTTTGACTTTTACCGTAATTTTATGATCACCATGTTTTAATCTCATATTCAGTTTATTGCCTTTAGTATTGGCTGCCATATATTCTTTTTCAGCTAAAAATGATTTGCCGTTTTGAATGATTTCAGCTGACACATATTTTGTACCTGACATGATGTAATCACTTGATTTTCCCTCTCTAATATGCATAGTGCCCTCATACCCAAAAAAACGTGTAATGCCTGCACCTAAAATGATGATTATAAATGCCATATGAAATATAAAAATCGTGAGTTTTTCACGTTTGTACATCTTTCTTGTGATGACTGATCCTATCAAATTAACTGCTATTAGCAGTAAAAGCAACTCAAACCATAAAGAATTAAAAACTATCACTTTAGCAGCACTGGTACCAAAATCATTTTCGATAAATGTTGCGGCTGCTATCACCACTCCGAAAATAACCAGCAACATTCCTGTTAATTGCATTGAAAACAATAAATTTCCTATCTTTTTCATGATTTATTTTTTTTGCAAAAATACTTCTTTATACAAATTGTTGATTAATTATAATTGGCCTAAATATTGATAAAAGAAAAGATTGACTTAAAATATTTGAATGATGAAGAATTTTACACATTTAGCAGTATTTAGTATTTTTATCATTTTGTTATTGATACTTATCAGTTATCAGGCTATTACTTATTCTGGTGGTCCAAATGCTGGTCTGACAAATGCTCCGGGAGAAAATAACTGTACAAGTTGTCATTCAGGAAGTCTGATAACTTCAGGAAGTAACTGGAGTAATATTGTTCTTAATACTAATATTCCAGCAACAGGATATTTGCCTGATTCAATATATAACATCACCTTGAGTCATTCACAAAGTGGTATAAATACCTGGGGTTTTCAAATAACATCACTGATTTCATCCAACAATAACATGGCTGGAAACATTACCATCACCAATTCAGCAAAAACTCAAAAAAAGACATCAGGGAGCAAAGAATATGTAACACACACAAGTTCAGGCACTTCAGGAAGTGGGTCAAATAGTTGGACCTATTCTTGGAAAGCACCATCTACAAATGTGGGGGATATAAAATTTTATGCAACAGTAAATGCAGCAAACGGTAATGGCAACACCAGTGGCGACCAGATTTTTGCAAAAACATGGACTTTCAGTGTTAGTTCACTCTTACCTACTGCTACTATTAATGCCTCAAAAATCTCTGTATGTGTTGGCGATACCGTATTTCTTACAGGAGGAGGAAATAATAATCCTACATCCTTTTCATGGACAATGACTGGAGGAACTCCTTCTTCTTCTTCAGCACAAAATCCTTATGTAATTTATTCAACATCTGGCACAAAAACAATTTCTTTGGTAACATCAAATACAAAAGGAAAATCCTTGCCTTCCACAGTAAACATAAGTGTTAATGCACTGCCTTCGGCTAATATTTCTGTTAAAGGGAAAACCAATCTTTGTCCAGGTGATTCTGTAATCTTATCTGCACCTTCTGGCAGCGGACTCAATTATTTATGGAATACAAATGAAAAAACACAATCAATTATTGTAAAAACTCCAGGTACTTATAATGTAGTTGTTACAAATAGTTCAGGTTGCAAAGCTACCAGTCAGAATATCACTATCAATGTATTTACTGTAAATCAAAACATAATAACGGCTTCAGATGACAGCATTTGTGCAGGTAGCAATATTACTTTAACCTCAACAACAGGCTTTGAAACGTATTATTTTTATAATGGTAAAACTTTGTTGACTTCTGGTAAAAGCAATCAATGCAGCAGTTCTAATATTGCAAATGGAAATGATCTTTTTTCTGTTGCTCAGGATGCCAATGGTTGTTTTTCCACAAGCAATAAAATTAATGTTTTTGTAGGTTCACCACAGTCGGCACCTGTTGTTAAATGTAAAAATACTACTACAAGCAGCATTGAGTTTGAATGGAGTTCTATTGGCAATGCTCAGTTTTATGAAGTTAGTATTGATTCAGGAAAAACATGGAAATCAGTAGGTTTAAATACTTCATATCTTGTTTCTGGACTGGGTTATAGCACTCTGGCTTCTTTACATGTTAAGGCTTTTGATAATTCAATATGCAAATACAGTGAAATAGGTTCATCACTTTGCCAGACAGACCCGTGTTCACCTGTTGTTTTTACTATTGATGCCGATACCTTGATATGTAAGGGAGATTCTGTAAAAGTTATTCTGTTAGGTTTATCAAATGCAAAATATTCTGTTGAGTTCAACTACTCAGGATTTAAAAAAGACACTATATATTATGTTAAACCTGATGAAACAAAGACATTTAGGGTTGAAGTAATTGATTCTAATTCTTTAAATTGTCCTTCAATGATTAAAAGCCTGAAGATTCATGTTGAGAAACAGAATATTTTTCTTACTAATAATATGAAAAACAATAGTTTGTGTGATGGACAGGAAGTTGAATTTTCAGCAACAAAAGGCTTTAAAGAATATTCTTTCTTTTTAAATGGAGTAGTTTCAACAACAGGAACAAATTCAGAATTTGTCACATCCAACATGAAAAACAATGACCAGATTTATGTTAAAGGTATTTCTAAAGAAGGTTGTGAATATCAGTCAGATACACAAATAATTACTGTTTTTAATTTGCCGTTGGTAAGTTTAATCAGTAACAAAATCAACAACACTATTTGTAGTGGAGATACTATTAAATTTAACGGAACATCAGGTATGTTATATTATGCTTTTGTGAAAAACAATAGTGATACGGTTCAATCAGGGATAAACAATGTACTTGAATTTTATGATGCAAAAAACAATGATCAAATCATGTTATTTGCACAAGATCAGAATGGTTGTACTGGTATAAGCAAGGTGGAAAGTGTTAAAGTTAATAAATTGCCAAATGCAGGATTTACCTTCAGTCAAAACTTTATGCAATTCAACTTTTCCGATACTACCAAAAATGTAACTGGCCGGTTATGGTCTTTTGGAGATATGAGTACCGATACCTCAAAAAACCCTGTTCATACTTATCAGTCTGAAGGTAAATATAGTGTTAAATTAAATGTTAAAGATTTTAATGAATGTACTGCAACAATAAGTCAGGATGTCAATCCTGCTGTTAATTCTATTGATAATCCAACAAAAGCATTGCCTGTTTTTAATGCGTTTGTAAGGAATTCAGATAAACTCTTACTTGTTAATTTTTCATTATCCAACACATCAACTGTTAAAATTAATTTACTGGACATTAATGGGAAAGTCATTAGCAGGCTTGTTGATGCTAATTTTAATAAAGGAATTAATTACTTTGAATATAGTGTTGGTAAATTACCTTCAGGTACTTATTTAATTGTGTTTGAATCTGAAAATATTGTCAGAATGATAAAAATTGTTTTGCAATAAAATGATTATTCAGTTAGCAATTTAAATCCAACAAGCAAACCATCAGTTGTAGTATAATAAACCACCTGATTTTGAAAAATCGGTACAGAATCAACAGGGTCAGGTATAGTAAAGGTACTTTCTTTTTTCCCCTTTTCAGGTGATAAAACAAAAATATTTTGAGCTCTTTCGATAATGTAAATTCTGCTATTGGCAATAATAGGAGCAAACATTTCTTTTTCACTTTTTAATTTAATGCGCCATTGTTCGACACCTTTATCAGCAGTATATGCAATCACTTCCTGAGAATATGTCACTATTAACAGATTGTTTAATATTGATGGTGTATTATTATAATTTGATGTGATGTCTGAATTAATGGTCTTCTTCCATTTTTCTTTACCGGTTATTAAATCAA
>Ga0172371_10011851_pt1 | contig 11562 bp, 14 predicted proteins | sample Lak12m_FD_114543 | JGI IMG/M metagenome (GOLD analysis project Ga0172371, IMG submission 114543) | Freshwater microbial communities from Kabuno Bay, South-Kivu, Congo - kab_022012_12m | ecosystem: Environmental > Aquatic > Freshwater > Lake | place: Democratic Republic of the Congo: South-Kivu...
GATTGCGTGGAGCCGGGACGCGATGTGGCCAAGAGGTGCGATGAACGCGCCGTAAGACGAGCCGACGCCTATGTGACGGCCGAAGGCTGCGATGCCGGTCAGTATGCCGGTCATTGCGTCCTCGCAGATTCCGCCCGTCGAAAGCACTCGCGATTCCGGGTTCTTGCCCGCGTGGAAATACCCGGCCGGAAACGACTTTGCCGCGGCCCGGATCGCAGTCGAGTCCAGCAGGTCTGCCGCGGCTACCAGCACCGACCCGCTTCCCTCGGCGCCCAGGACCTCCAACGACAAGGCCAGGGCCTCGCGCAAAGTGATCTTCTCTCCCGGCACCAGCCGCGACAGCGCCGGCGACCGCTCCAGCCCTGCCCCCGCAAGCGCAAACGTCTTCTGGATCTGCGGTGCGCGGGGGCGAGGCGCACGGGAGCGTGCATCCAGCCGGCGCCTCGAATCGCGAAGCATCTCCGCCAGAGCCGAAATCGCTCCGCCGCTTCTTTCAAGCGCTGCCCTGATCACCACCAAGGCTTCGAAGTAGCAGACCTCCATTTCCTCCGGATTGGAACCGGCTTTGCACCGTTGCTCGCCGGGCGTGCAGCCCGGAAAATTGAGCCCCGCGTCTTCCGCCGCTTCCGCTACCGCGTCGATGAATCCCTGCGAGCAGAACTTGTGTCCTGATCCGTGCGACGCCTTCCCCTGGATTCCGTATTTCCATCCCTTCACGGTCCTGTATACGATCGCGGTCGGTTGCCCGTCGTCCAGCTCCGAAGCCTTCCTCTGTGCTTCCAGCACCTGGCTGACGTCGTGCCCGTCCGCCACGCGCACGACGTTCCAATCGTGAAACAGGGCGAACTCCGCGGGGTCCCATTGCACGTAGTCGCCGGGTTTGTCTCCGTCTCTGCAAACAGCGTCCGAGTCGATCGACGACTGGTTCCAATCCACGTGCACGGTCAGGTTCGACAACCCCATGGTGCCCGCGGCAGCGAATGCCTCCGCTACGCGGCCCGGAGTCATGCCACCTTCGCCTTCGATCACGTGCACCCGGGGACCGTCCTTCCCATAGTAGTCTCTCGCTGCCAGGGCCAGCCCCACCGCCGAGCAGACGCCGACGCCGGAAGCTCCGGTAGCGACTCTCAGGAACGGCGTGGCTGGGGTAGGGTGGCCGTCCAGTGCCTTGGCCTTGTGCTTGAGGAAGAGCGGGCTCTTCGAAACAGGGTTGCGCCGGAATCCCAACAGATCTTCGAGGCGAAGCCGGTGTGCGGCGGACTGCGGGAGCAGGTCCGGAGCGTGCAAGCGAAGGACCTCGTCGCGCAGCGCCCAAAGCGCATAGAGCCCCAGAGCTTTGTGCCCCGCGGCGTACGTGACGATGTCGGCTTCGTGCCTGTCCGGGTCGGACACGTCGTATTCCAATGTACTGAAGATGATGGCTGCGGCAGCGCGGCCGGAGGAGATGGACCCTCCCGGGTGTCCTGACGTGGGTGCGTAGTTGTACATTGCAGCGCAGAGTGCCCTGTAGACCCTGTCGAACCGCTCCAACGCGGCGACGGCCCCGTCTTCGGCAGCGTCCCCCATCGGCGCCGAGCCGCATGCCCCAGGCCGCTCCCCGGCCTCTGGCCGCGCCGTCGCGGCGGTTTCGCTTCCCACCTCCAGTGCAATTCCCCTTCGATGGCTGAGCGTGTGCTGCATCAGGCCCTCCTCCTCCCAGAACAATTGGCGAGATGCAGAGCTTTGTCAATCCGCGCGTTGCAGAAAACTCCCCTTGTGTCGACAGGTCCGTTACGGAGAGATCAGCTGCAACTTCGGGAAGTAGGTGCGATAGCGTGCCGCGTCGCGGGTGAGGAGGCGAAGGCCGGAAACCGCAGCATGAGAGCCGACGTAGAAGTCGGGAAGCGGTGAGCGACGGGCGCCGCCGTTCCTGCGGTAGCGGCGAAAGCAGTGAGCGGCAAGGAAGGCAGCGTCCCACGGGAGGGGGAGACGGACCAGATACGCTTCGGGCAAAGCCTCATCGAGGTCCTCCACGCGGGAGAAGCCGACCGCGACCTCGGCGTAGATCAGAGGATTGATGAACAGGACCGATTCCTCCGCCGCCTGCTCCAAGGCGCTCGACGACCAGGCATACCAGGTCGGGTCCTCGGTCAGGACGTCGATGAGCACATTGCTGTCGACCAGAGTCCCGCTCACTTGCGGCCCCGCGTCAAAGCCATGATCTGGTCCGTGGAGAGGCGTCCACGAATCCTGCCCGTCAGGTGCTGAACGAGAGCACGTCCTCGGCGCTTCTGATCAGGCATTTTCCTGACGCACACAGTGTTCCCCTCCAGTACGAATTCCACTTCGGAATCCGGCAGCAATCCCAGCTTCTCCCTGATCTCGATCGGAATCGTTACCTGACCTTTGCTCGTTACCCGCATACGCCCTCCATATGGTATTACTCATACCGGTATTACTCTACCAACGGCCTGGGTTTGCGTCAAGCCCGAGGGGTGTCCCAATGTCTCACTTTCACTTGCATTGCGCGCCCCTGCATGCTACATAGTTACAGATTCGCCCGCGTAGGGTGAGATGACGTCCTGTGGGAGGAAATATTATGGCAGATGCCCTCGGAATGATCGAAACCAAGGGGTTCGTAAGCATGGTGGAAGCCTCTGATGCCATGGTGAAGGCAGCAAAGGTCGAGCTGGTCCACTACGAGAAGATCGGCGGCGGCTACGTGACCGCAATCGTGCGCGGCGACGTGGCCGCAGTGAAGGCCGCAGTCGAGGCCGGCGCACGGCAGGCTGAGCGCGTTGGCGAGCTCGTGTCGGTACACGTCATTCCCAGGCCGCACGCGAACATCGACGCGGTGCTGCCGCTGGGTCGCCGTCCCGAGGACATCGGGAAGACCAAGGCCGGCAAGTAGCCTGACTTCCGTCCCATCCAGAACACTGCGCCAGCGTGACTGGCAATTCGGGGGGAAGCCATGCTCATGGGTAGAGTAGTAGGTTCAGTCGTTTCCACGCGCAAGGACGAGTCGCTCGTCGGACTCAAGTTTCTCCTTGTGAAGCAGCTCGACGTGGACTTGAAGGAAACCGACAAGTTCGTCGTCGCGGCAGACGCGGTCGGCGCAGGCATGGGCGAGGTCGTGCTGTTCGCTTCAGGCAGCTCCGCTCGGCAGACCGTGGCGACAAACAACCGCCCGGTCGACGCTACCATCATGGCGATCGTGGACTCGTACGATATTCTCGGTCGGCTCACGTACAGCAAGGCCGAAGAGGACGCCTCCGGTCGGTTCGACCCGGTCGCCTGATGCACTCTGAGAGGGTGAGGCCATGCAGCTAGACGATTCCAAGATCCAGGAGATCGTGGAGAAGGTGTTGCAGCGCGTTCAACCCGCTTCCGGGGCGCCGGCAGGCACGGCAGCAAGGCCCGCTGCAACGGGGGCGCCGGCAGGCGCGGCAGCAATGCCTGCCGCACCCACGATCCATGTGCCCACCGCGGGCCGCTACGGGGTCTTCCCCGACGTAGACTCGGCAGTGTCTGCGGCCACGATGGCCTTCCAGCAGCTCCAGGTGCAGCCGCTCGATCTGCGCCACAAGATAATCGAAGCGATGCGCGAGGTGACTCGTCGCAACGTCGCGGAGCTTTCGCAACGGACCGTTGACGAGACCCGCATGGGCAGGGTCGAAGACAAGATCAACAAGAACATGCTGGCAGCGGACAAGACGCCGGGCGTCGATTCGCTCCAGCCTACGGCGTGGTCGGGAGACAACGGGCTTACCATCATGGAGCGGGCCCCGTACGGCGTCATCGGCTCCATCACCCCCACCACCAACGCGACCGAGACCATCATCTGCAACGCGATCGGGATGATCGCAGCCGGAAACGCGGTCGTATTCAATACGCACCCGACCGCAAAAGGCATCTCGGGTTTCTTCATTCGCATGCTCAACCAGGCGGTGATGGCGGTAGGCGGACCCGAGAATCTGCTGACGGTGGTTGCGGAGCCGACGATCGCTTCCGCAAACCAGCTCATGGAGCACCCCGGCATCCGTCTCCTCGTGGTCACCGGCGGTCCGGCCGTCGTGGACGTCGCCATGAGCAAGAAGAAGAAGGTGATCGCTGCCGGTCCCGGCAACCCGCCCGCGGTCGTGGACGAGACCGCGCACCTCGATCGTGCCGCTCAGTCGATCGTGCGGGGAGCGTCGCTGGACAACAACATCGTGTGCGTGGTCGAAAAGGAGATCCTTGCCGTAAAGTCGATTGCGGACAAGTTGAAGCAGCACCTTTCGGACAGCGGTGCATTCGTGCTTCGCGACTCGCTGATCCCGCGGCTGGAGAAGCTGGTGCTTGCCAAGGGCGGGCCCAATAAGGAGTTCGTCGGCAAGGACGCGAAGTACATCCTTCGGGCAGCAGGAATAGACGTCTCGGGCGATCCGAGGATCATCCTGTGCGAGGCGGATGAAAGACACCCGTTCGTGCAGGAGGAGCTGCTGATGCCGGTCCTGCCGATGGTGCGGGTGGGGACGGTGGACGAGGCGATCGTGATGGCTCGCCGTGTCGAGCACGGCTTCCGCCACACCGCCGTCATGCATTCCACGAATATCGACAATATGCATAAAATGGCGAGAGTCATGGATTGTTCGATATTCGTCAAAAACGCGCCCAGCTACGCCGGCCTCGGTCTGGGAGGCGAAGGGTACGCGTCGTTTACGATCGCAAGCCCGACGGGCGAGGGGCTCACCTATGCGCGGCACTTCTCTCGGGAACGCCGCTGCACGCTTAAGGACTCGTTCAGGATCGTGTAGCGACATGTTCGAAGCCCTGGCCCTCATCGAGGTATCAAGCATCGCCCGCGGAGTGGTGGTGTCCGATGCGTGCCTCAAGAAGGCAGCGGTCACGCTGCTTGCTTCGCGGCCGATATCGCCGGGGCGCTACATAACGCTTTTCTGGGGCAGCGTGGCCGAGGTGCAGGAGTCGTTTGACGAAGGGGTGCGGGTCTCAGGGGACACGCTGGTGGACAAGCTGTTTCTTCCGGGAGCGCACCATTCGCTGCTGGAAGCGATCACCGAGGTGGGGAAGCTCCCTGCGATCGGTGCGCTGGGGATCGTGGAGACGTTCACAGTGGCTTCCACGCTTCTTTCCGCGGACGCCGCGTGCAAAGCAGCGGACGCAAGGCTGTTGGAAGTGCGGCTTGCGACCGGCATGGGGGGCAAGTCCTACTACATGGTGACGGGTGAGCTGCACGACGTGGAAGCGGCCACGGAGGCGGGTGCGGGGCAGCTTTCGCAGAGTCAGCTCCTGAGGGTGGAAGTCATCCCGAGGCCGGCGCCCGACCTCGTGGATTTTATTTGGTGACAATGGTCCGGCAATGCGCTTGACAGAGGGTAGTCACCGTGGTACATCCAGACGGATCACGCAGGCGTGAAGCGGCGTGGCAGTTGATTGTCGAACCTTCTTGATGAGGGAGCCAAGAAATGCAATTCATCGCTGAAGCATTCGCCGAAGGTGGTTGGATGATGTGGCCGATTCTGGCGGCGTCCGTGTTCGTGTGGGCAATCGCCGTCGAGCGCATCATTTATCTGTTCTTCCGTGCGAGTGTCCCCACAGAGGCATTCCTGAAGACCATGGAAAAAGCCGTCGTCGGTGGTGACCTGAACCGGGCCATCAAGCTGGCGCTCATGCCCAACGCCCCGTTGGGCCGCATCATCCACGCCGGCCTCACCCGTGTCTCCCGCGACAGCTCCGAGGTCCAGGCAGCAATCGACGAGGCAGCGCTGCGTGAGCTTCCCAGGATCGAGCGCCGTACCGCATACCTGGCCATGATGGGGAACGTCGCAATGCTCCTCGGCCTCCTCGGGACCATCACGGGCATGATCATCTCTTTCGGCGCCGTGGCAAACGCAGACTCCAGCCAGCGTGCGGCACTGCTCGCCCGTGGTATTTCGGAAGCCATGAACTGCACCGCGTTCGGACTTATCACCGCCATCCCTGCGCTGCTCTTCTACGCCGTGCTCCAGGGCAAGACGCAGAGGATCGTGGACGATATCAACGAGGGTTCCGTAAGGATCCTCAATCTCGTGCTGGCCCACAAGGACAGCTTGGCGAAGAACGCTCGCTCCGAGTCTTCGGAAGCGTAGCCCACCCTGACCCGGGAGGGAAGCGACCATGGCTGGTGGCGGAACACCAACACCAACCAAGGGAGGCAAACGGAGCGTTGACTTCGTAGTCAACCTGGTTCCGACGATCGACCTCCTTTCGGTGCTCATTTCGTTCCTGCTCATCACCGCTGTGTGGACCCAGCTCGCACGCATCAACATCGACAACGTGCTGAACAAGTCCACCGTCAGGCCCAAGCAGCAGCAGCAGGAGAACAAGCCGCTGCTCATTCTGCTTGACGACGCGGGGATCCGCATCAAGTTCGGCGGGGAGAAGCCGCAGCGGGTCGAGATGGGGGACGGGCTGCTGACCCGGTTCAGGGCAGTAGCCGTCACTTACAAGAACCGCGCTTCTGCCGAGCAGAAGGTCGTCGTGTCCGCTGAGGACGGCGTGCACTACAGCCTGCTCATCGAGGTCATGGATATCTGCCTCGACGTCGGGTTGAGCTCGTTGTCGGTAGGCGATCCGACCTCGTTCGGTAGCTGAGGCCAGGAGGCCAAGATGGCAGTACGAAAGCCGAAGAACGTGCTGGGAACGTCCATCAAGCTGAAGTTCGCGAAGAAGGGCGGGCACGGGAAGTCGTCCCCCATAGCGGACCTGAACGTCACACCCATGGTGGATATGCTCACCATGCTGGTCATCTTCCTTCTTATGACGTTCAGCGCCAACGGCGAGATCCTGTTCATGACCAAGGACATCTCGCTTCCCAAGGCGTACAACTCGGTCGTGCTGGAACGTGCACCGGTGGTAGCCATTTCCGCCGCTTCGATCGCATTCGACGGCGAGCCGGTCATGAAGACTGCGGACGCCAACGAACGATGGTACGCTGACTGGAAGCTGACGCCGCTTATCCGCAAGCTCCAGAAGGTTCGCAAGACGCTGGCCGAGACAAACCCCGACAAGCCGTTTGACGGGCAGATCATCATCCAGTCGGACGGGAACGTCCCGTTTGCAGTCATCAAGATGGTCATGCTCTCCAGTGCAACCGCGGGCTACATGAACGTGAACTTCGCGGTGCAGCGCAGCGCACCCGGCGGAGCAGGGGAAGGGGAGAAGGCCGAGTAACGCCCCGACCCGGAGCGGCGCCCTGCCCCCGGGCCACTGAACAGGAGTCATCGTGTGGTCCTTCTTGCGGCACCGGTTCGGACTCTTTCTCATAGCGTGCCTGGGCGCAGGCGTGGTTGTGCTGACCGCGTATCTGTTTTATAGATATCGAGCGACTACCGGCGATTTGTATGAGCCCCACTTCATCGGCCTCAGGGTGGGCGAGGTGCCGATCTACTCTCCTGACCAGCGCCCGGTGGACGTGATGAACGGGCTTCCGATCTCGGTTTCTTGCGAAGTCGTTCCTGTGGCCCCTGGGCACACTGCGAAGTTTCGCCTCTCGGGATACAAGGAGCCGATCACGACCGACAACGGCACCGCCCTGGTAGCGTTTGAAGGCGCTCCGGGTACGACATACGACCTTACGCTGGAATACGAGGTCACGGACCCCGCGGGTGAGAAGAGCGTCGTGGACACCAAGCGGGCTACGGTCAGGCTGATTCCAGCAGCGCGGTATCTTCGTGTGCGCTCCTTCGAGACCGCCAAGGAGGAAGCGATCCCGACGCTGACAGTGCCTGCGGAAGTGATCCCCTACGCGGAAGCGGCGCTGGAGATCGAGGGCCCGCCGGAGGACTACTCCGTGCTGTTCTTTGTTCAGCGACTTGGCGAGGACATGCCTGTGCTTCAGATCCTTGTTGATGAGAAGGCCCCTGAAGCGTTCCGGGCCAACGTCGCGCCGTTGAAGAAGTACCGCGAATGGGGAGGCAACGTCGGTGGCTTTGCAGCGTGGCCGGGAGGTTACGAACCGGGCACCACGAAACGGCCGCCGCCCATTCAGATCGGAAATGAAGAGGACGTGCGCGTGGCTTTCGAGGTGTTTTCAGTTCTGCTGCGTACCTCCGACGTCGAGGCTGTCTTGCGCAGCTCGATCCGCTTCAAGGACGTGGAGGGTGGAGCCCCCACGTTCTCATTGGGCGACGTGGACATGGCCTACTTGAAAACCACAGCTTACAAAGGCTGGGTTTCGCCCCCGGTCGTGGTGGTGCGTGCTGATACCATGCCCAAAGAGACGACGACCGAGTGGAAGGTGGAATAGAGGAGAGGTGCAGTGATGGTGTCACGATCGTTGCTTGTGCTGGCGCTGGCTCTGATGCTTTGCCTGCCGCTTTGCGGATGCAGGAAGGGAGCATCGCAGGCGGAGGGGGACGCTGTGTCGGGGGACGCCACCTCCGAAGACGACGTGAAGAGCGAGAAGAAGGCGCGCAAGGGCGCCAAAGCCAGGAAGAAGAAAGGCAAGGGCGCCAAGGCCAAAGGCGACAAGAAGGAGCGACGCCACGCCAAAGCCGGCGGGAAGGGCGAGGATGGTGAGGACGAAGCGGGCGCGGTCGAAGGCAAAGGAGAGCCGAAGAGCGGAGGCATGGACGCAGACGGCGCTCGCCATCCGGCCGGGGCAGGCGTTGCCGATCGCGGCGGGGCAGGCGCTGCAAATCGAGGCGGGGCAGGCGCTGCAAATCGAGGTGCGGCAGGCGCTGCCGATCGTGGCGGGGCGTCGGAAGGTGCAGCGGGGGTTGGTGCGATTGAGGACGTGACAGCAGGTGGACTTGCGGGCGGGTTGGCAGGCGCTGGCACGGGCGTCGCGGGTGCGGGAGCAGCGGGCGCAGGAGAGCGTGGGCTGCCGCCTGCGGCCGGCGTCGGTCGGGGACTGCCGCCGCCTCCTTCGCTAGTCGCGGTCGGCAGGCTGCTGACCGTCGCGGACCTGTCGATGATCCTTCCGGAGAAGGGCTGGATATCGCAGGGGCCGATCCAGGGCCAGGCGCCTTCGGAGGTATACAACAGCATGATCTACGTCAAGCCGGGGACGAGCAGTTTCGTGTCGGTCCAGGCGTGGGACTTCGAGACGTACGCCCAGGCGGTCGAGAAGTGGAACGAGCTGCTCGCCACGTTCCCCAATGCGGAAGAGCAGAAGAAGATGTTCACCGATGTGGTCTTCTTCTCATACCGTAACCAGGTCTCGACCCTCGCTTTCGTCGAGCCGGATCACCAGATGGTCATCTCCGTATCCTGCCACAGCCAAGCCTGCGACGATACGGGTCTCTACGATCTCGCCAAGACGGCTTATGCGCGGGCTCACTAGGCGCGCAGCAGCATTTCTGTTCCCGGGGCTGTTGCAGTACACCCGGTCTGGGCTTCGCACCACCTTGGCGCCATGGTTTGCGTCCGCAGCGGGCGCCGTCGGCGCGGTCGTGGCGGTGCATCTCGGCATGTTCGTGCTGGACGTCGCCGTGCTGTGGATCGCGTACCAGGCCGTTGTCGCAAGTGTGTTTCAATGCGTGTTTCGATGGGCGGGAGTGCTGGAGCGTTTCCCTCCGCCGACGGAGCGAGTGTACCGGCGGAACCGCCGCAAGTGCGGTCTGGCGCTCCTCGTGGCTTCGCTTCCGCCCGTGTGCGCGTTGGTCGGGATGGTTGCGGCCGTAGATGCCACCCGAGTCGAGTCCGCCGCGTCGCTGCCGGCAATGTTCGAGGGAGAGATCGTCACGTTGGCCGTGCTCGGGCCCGAAGAGAAGCTTGAGCGCGGTAAGCTCGTCGCGTTCGAGTGCGGTAACTCGACGGACCGCCAACCCTCCATGAATGGCGTCAGCTTACTTGGCCCGAGGCTGCAGTTCGGCCGCGTGGTTGCGCTACCCGGCGAGACTGCGTTCGTAAAGGCCGACGCCGTCTGTGTTGGCGACAAGTGCTTCGGCAATCGGTCGTTTGGAAGGATGCTGCCAAGAGAGGAAACGACTGCAGAAAGAACGGAAGCGGCGCAAGCGGAGGAGGTGGACTCGCCGGGATCGCCGCCCGATGTTGCAGCGGAGGTGCTGGGCCGGAAGCTCCACGTGATCATCCGGCCGACGGCGGGGCCGGACGCAGAACCGGAGCAGGAGCTTGTGCCTCCCGCTCTTGGAGAACAGGAGTACCTGCTGCTTCCCGACAACCGCTCTGTAGGCATCGATGGCGGGTGCCCAGACCCCGTGGTCGGAAGGGAACGCATTGTGGCGAGGCCGGATCGTATCCTCTTCTCAAGGCAGATCCAGCGCATCGGTGCAAGAATCGAATAGGGTCTCTTACTGCTTCGGCTCGACCTTGCCGGGCGGGGCGGGGGCTCTTGGCGCGGGGGCCTTGGGTGCGGGGAGAGCGGGCGCCGTGGAGTACTGCTTCCGCATCTCCTGGAAGCGCTTGAACTGCTTTGCGGTGAGGGGCATGTTGACTGTGTCTCCGACCCGGATCTTATCGATCGACGGAAGCTGGCGGTTCACGCGTTTGATGTCTTCCACGCCGACCTGGCCCCACTTGGCGAAGAGGCCGACGGTCTCGCCGGACTTGACGATAACCGGGAACACGTCCTTCGCATCGGCCTCAGGCACGTCGGCATCAGCTTCGGCTTTTGCTTCAGCAGCCTTCTTCGGCGACAGAGTCGGCACGATGAGCACGGTCCCGGGCGAGAGACGATATGGGTCTCCGGCCTGGTTGTGCATCACCAGGAACCAGAGCGGAATCTCGAAGCGACGCGAAATGCCGTCCAGCGTGTCGTTCTTCTTCACGATATACTCGAGCGCTTTCACGTCGTTCTTGTCGTAGATCTCGTTCTTGCGTTCGGTCCAGTACTCCTCGCGCTTGCGCTCGAAGTCGCTGAACTCCGACGCGGTGAGCGACAGGATGTACTTCTGTCCAAAAGCCGGAAGCTTGTCCTGGTTGATGATCTTGAGCTCTTCCATCGGGATGCCGCTCCAGTCCTGGTACAGCCTGATCGTCTCACCGGGACGGGCGATGATGAACCGCTCCTGCCTGGCCTGCGCGGCGAGCTTCTCCACGGATACCTCCTCCGCGGGCAAGAGCGAATGGGAGTCCCCCTCGTCCTTGATTACCACGCCGCCGGGCGCGGCCGGACTCGTCTCTCCTTGAGCGTCGGCCAGGGCGATTTTCACCTTGTCCACGTTCTTGTCGGAGCACGAAAGGAAGACGGACACGGTCACCAGAAAGACTACGGTGGAGAGTCTCACCATGGAGCTACTCCTGCTTCGGTTGGTCGCCTTCGGACTTCTTCTCTTCCGGGGTGTCGTCGGAATCGTTTTCGGACACCGCTTTCTTGAACTCCTTTACCGACTTGCCGAGCGAGCGCGTCAGCTTGGGCAAGCTGGAACCGCCGAACAGCACCAAGATGATAATGAGTATTACGATCAACTCCCCGGTGCCGAGGCCGAACAGCGTGGCAGGCGGGAACAGGCACAGATACATGAATCCCCTCCTTGAGAAAGCGACTACTTTGTGGCATTGTAGACCGGTCTTTTGTGGGGCGCAAGGTTCTTATGGGGCACTGGACCACTACGTTGTCAGGCTTGGCTGGGGCAGCAA
>Ga0172371_10011852_pt1 | contig 11562 bp, 11 predicted proteins | sample Lak12m_FD_114543 | JGI IMG/M metagenome (GOLD analysis project Ga0172371, IMG submission 114543) | Freshwater microbial communities from Kabuno Bay, South-Kivu, Congo - kab_022012_12m | ecosystem: Environmental > Aquatic > Freshwater > Lake | place: Democratic Republic of the Congo: South-Kivu...
CGAACTCGCCCCACTGCGTGCGCGTGAAGAAGCCCCATTCCAGGGCGTACTGGAGCCGGTCATCGTCGAGGCCGGGGCCTCGACGGGCCCATTCCGTGCCCGTGCGGCGGATGTTCACCCGATCGAGGATCGTCCGGTGCCAACCCCGGTCGTCGGCGTGCTCGCGGATCACGGCGTCCAGCTCGCGCCAGTTGTCGGTGGTGATCGGCTTGCGCCAATCGTAAAGGTCCCGCAGGATCATGCGCAGGCACCAGGAGCAGCTCGTGTTCTGAATGAGCGGCAGCAGCGGGACGGCCTCCTGAATGCGGGCGTGGGCCTCTTCTTGGGTCGGCCAGCTGGGATACTGCGTGAGCCGGGCCCCGCTGGGGCATCCGGCCGAGTAGAGATCGCTCACCACCATGTGGTAGAGGAGAATGTCGTGCAGGCCCCGGGCCCCGAGCCGGCCGCCGACCAGGTGGGTGTGTACGTCGAACATCGGCAGCTCGGCGAGCGCCTGTTCCAAATCCTCGGCGAGCGATTTGGTGGAGGTTGTCATGACAGTCGTTCAAACTGTGGAGAAAGCGTTGGTAACTGGCAATCATCGCCCCGTGGGCACAAGATGACCTGTAGGGAACGCCCTCCGCGGCGTTCCGCGAGCCGACGTTGTGGCACCCATGGCGATTCGCGGAACGCCACGGAGGGCGTTCCCTACAGGGATCTTCTCGGAATCATGCACGGTCATTCAGGAAATCTTCGACGACGCCGCGCGTGGGGATGCCCGCTTGCCCACCGCGACGCGTCGCCTTGAGCGCCGCCGCAGCCGAGGCAAACCGCACCCGCGCTTGCAGTTCGAGCCCCCGGGCCAGCGCCGAGGCATAGGCCCCGTGGAACACGTCGCCGCAGCCGGTGGTGTCGACCACTTCGACGGTGAACGCGGGCTGATGCCGCGCCGCCGCGGGGGCGTCGCTCCCCACGTACCAGCACCCCCGGTCGCCGCAGGTCACCACGGCCGCCTGCCGGCCCGGCGACCACAACCTCCGCACGGCCGCCGCGGGATCGTGCTCGCCGGTCAGTTGGGCGGCAAAATCGCGCGACACGATCACATGGTCCACCTCGGCGAGCAAGTCGGCAAAGCCGGCCTGCTGGTCGCTCTCCAGGTCGGCGACCACCGGAATGCCGGCCTGCCGGGCGATCCGAGCGGCTCGCGTCATCCCCTCCACGCCGAAGTGATCGACAAACAGTACCCGCGTCGCACGGATCACCGCCTCGTCGGGCCAGTCGGGCTCGGCGCCGAAGGTCCCTTCGAGGTTGTAGAGGATGGTGCGGGTCTTGGTCGACTCGTCGACAATGATGATCGAGTGGATCGGCCGGGCCTCGGCCCGCCGCCGCACGTGCCGGGTGTCGATCAATTCTTCGGAGAAGCGTTTCAGAACGAACCGCGAAAGCTCGTCATCGCCCAACACGCCGGCAAACGCGCACCGTGAGCCGAGCCGCGCGGCCGCCACCAGGGCGGTGGCGGTCAGCCCGCCGCAGTGGCGCTCGCAGCGCTCGACCGGCATTTTCGAATCGGCCGCGGGATAGCCGGCCACGTACAACAGGTCGTCGATGGCCACGCAGCCCAGGCCGAGAACATCGTATTCGGCGTTCATATCGCCAGAACGTCGCACAAGGGCCGAAGCGTGTCAAGCCCCCAATCCCTTCGTGCGCCTCGGCAGTCCCGGGAGGACTAGCGGGGCCCGCTGCACTCCGGTATCCTGGGCACAGCACCCGTGGGGCGGGCTTTCCAGCCTGCCATACTTCACCGGCAGTCTTGTCGGCCGCCCATGGCAGGCTGGAAAGCCTGCCCCACGGGCCAATTGCGGGACTCACTTGACTGGGAAGCCGACATGAAGATCGTCGAAAAGCCGTGGGGACGGGAAATCTGGGTGGCCCACACCGACAAGTACGCCTTCAAGATCATCGAGATCAAACAAGGGACCCGCTCCAGCCTGCAACTCCACGTGAAGAAGCACGAGCACATCTACGTCGATCGCGGCGTGCTCCAAATGGAGTGGGAAAACGAGGAAGGCCGCATGGAAACGCTCACCCTGCGGCCGGGCGACGTGATCGAGAACAAGCCCGGCCGAAAGCACCGGGCCACGGCCATCGAGGACGTCCGCCTCATGGAAGTGAGCACGCCCGAGCTCGACGACGTGGTCCGGCTCGAGGACGATTTCCGCCGCGAGGGGACGTCAGAACCGTGAGAAACCGTAGGGTGCGTGCTTTGCACGCACGCGACGTGGAGATGGATCACACTCAAACCCAATCCGTGCGTGCAAAGCACGCACCCTACTACCTATGTCCGAAACAATCGTCGTCTTCGGCGCCGGCGCCACCGGGCGCGGCCATGTGGGCCTGCTGGCATGGCAGGCCGGGTTTGAAATCGTCTTCGTCGACAAGAGGGCCGCGTTGGTCGAGGCCCTCCGCCGCGCAGGCCGATACACCGTGAAGCTCTACGGCCAGCAGGAGCAAGAGATCCTGGTCCGCGGATACCGCGTCCGCTTCTCCGAGGACCGGCAGGCGATTGCCGACGAGATCCGCGACGCCGTGCTCGTGCTCACGGCCGTGTTCGATCAGAATCTTCCCGACGTGGCTCAAACCATCGCCCTGGCCTGCTCCGCGTCGAGGAGGGCCGAACGAACCAAGCCGCTCAACTGCATCGCCTGCGAGAACATGATGGACAGCTCCTCAACCCTCGGCCGCCACGTGCGCGGGCTGGTCGAGGGCGAGGACCTGGCATGGTGCGATGCCTGGGTCGGCTTCCCCGACTGCATGATCAGCCGCGTGGTGCCGAGGCCCGAGCCTGACCCCCTGGTGATCGTGGCCGAGGACTACAACGAGTGGACCGTCCGGGCCGAAGCGTTCAAGGGCGAGAAGCCCTCGGCCCTCACGGCCCTGGAACTGGTCGGCAACCAATCGGCCCGGCTGGAGCGGAAGCTCTTCGTACACAACGGCGGGCACGCGGTGTGCGGCTATTTCGGCTTCCACCGCCGCCACAAGTACATCCACGAGGCGGTGGCCGATCCGGTGGTGGCCGAGCACGTCGTCGGGGCCCTCGACGAGTTGGGCGAGGTGGTCCGGCGCAAGCACGGTTTTTCGGCCGAGTCGATCCACGAGTACAAGCAGGACCTCTGCCGCCGTGGGGCGGTGCCTCAGATGCGCGACGAGATCCTCCGCGTGGTCCGCGACCCGATCCGCAAGCTCTCCCCGCGGGAACGGCTGGTCGCGCCGGCGAAACTGGCCGTGGACTACGGGTTGCCGCGGCGGTGGATTGTCGAGGGGATCGTGGCCGCCTTGAAATACTCCCACCCCGGCGACGCCCAATCGCTGGAACTCGCCCGGCGCCTTGCCCGCGATGGTCTCACCGGCGCGCTCCGCGATGTGTGCGAGATCGAGCCGGACTCGGCGCTGGCCGCGGAAGTCCAGGCCGCCTGGGATCGTTGGCCCGGGTGGCATGCTCTCACGACGCGAAGCGTCGGGTGAGCATGGAGACCGCTATCACACCTTCCATGCCGACCCTCGGCTGCGCCGAGTGACGGCATGCCACCCAAATAGCGAAGCACACCAGCCGCGCCCTGCCCGATCGAAGGCTAGTTATGGCTCGATCTTGGTGCCGAGCACTTCGAGGAACTTTCGGATCCACTCGGGGTGGGCGGGCCAGGCGGGGGCGGTCACGAGATTGCCGTCGATCACGGCGTTCGAGAAGGGACCATCGCCTCGTAGTCTTCTACATAGTCACCGACCAACATGAGGATTCGCTTGGACGCCATGGGTAGTCTCCTCCTTCAAATGCGGCCCCACCAGGCTTGCCCAAAGGCGATAGCCTTCGGCGTTCAGGTGGAGGCCGTCGGGCAGGAACAGCTCGGGCCGGGGCTTGCCGCCGGCGCCGAGCATGGTTTTTTCGACGTCGATGAAGACCAGCCGAGGGTCCTTGGCGGCGAAGTCGGCGATGAGCCGGTTCGCTGTGCGGACCCTGTCGATCAGTTTCCAGCGGGCCTTGCAGGGTTTGATCGCGACGTAGATGATCCGTGTTTTCGTCAACGCCGCGTGGATTGCGGCCACGAAGCGCCGGTAGTCGTCGAACACCTGCTGCGGCGTTTTGCCCGAGGCCAGGTCATTGTCGCCGGCATAAAGGACCACGGTCCGCGGCTCATAAGGGATGACAATTCGATTCGCGTAGCGGACGGAATCGGCCAGTTGCGATCCTCCGAAGCCCCGGTTGATCGCGTCCAAACCCGGAAAGCTCTTCTGGAGGTCCCAGAGCACGATGCTGGAACTGCCCACGAACACGATCCCGCCCTTGGCCGGCGCCTGCTTGCGGTCCTTAACCTCGAACGCCCGGATCGCCGGCTCCCAACGGTCCGCCTTGGCTGAGGGCGTCTGCTTCGCGGGTTTGACGGCGGGCTCCTGAAACGCCTTGCACGGCGATGCAATCGCCGCCAACAACAACAAACTTGCCGCCGCCGCCGCACAATACCGGGATCTCTGGGTCATCGACTGCTTCTCCACTCTTCCCGAACGCATTGCGTGGCATGCCGTCGCTCGGCGAAGCCGAAGGGCGGCATGGAGAACGCCGCGGCGTTTCCCATGCTCGCCGATTGTATCATCTCCACGGCCCGGCCGTCAGGGCCTGCTCGACCGCGGCCTGTTCCTGGACTCCTGGAATGGTCTGTAGGGAACGCCCTCCGTGGCGTTCCGCGACGCGGTCTTGCGGCATCCATGGCGATTCGGGGAACGCCACAGAGGGCGTTCCCTACAGGCTACAGGCGATTGTCCCCGCGACCGTCTTCGTGTACGCTGGGTGAAAACGTTCACCGTAGGGTATTCCGCTTGATCGGCTTGAGAAAGGGAACAACGATGCCTGCCATGCCATGTTGCCGCCAGTGGGGAATCGGGAGATCGGGCCGGGGGGGCGAGGTGCGTCGAGCCGCGGGACACCCGAGGCCGTCGACGGCGATCGGCGCGTTGGTCTTGCTCGCGACGACTCTCGGCACAAGCCTTGTCGCTTCGGCGGAGCTCGACCGGAACCGCCTGAAGCTCATCCGTCCGACCATGCAGGCGTTCGTCGACCAGAGCGACATTGCCGGCGCGGTGACGCTCGTGGGCCGGCACGACGGCGTGGCGAGCCTCGAAGCTATCGGCTACCAGGACCTCGACAAGAAGATCCCCATGCGGACCGACACGCTCTTCCGCATCGCCTCGATGACCAAGCCGATCACGGCCATCGGGATTATGATCCTTGCGGACGAGAAGAAGCTCTCGGTCGACGACCCCGTGGAAAAGTACCTGCCGGAATTCCGGGGAATCAAGTTGAAGACCGGCGGCGGGAAGCAGCCGGTCGAGTTAAAATCACCTTCCCGCCCGATCAAGCTCAGCGACTTGCTCACGCACACGTCCGGGACGTACGGCGGCCTGCCCCGCGCGCCGGCCGACCTGTACCTGAAGCGCGACCACACGCTCGCCGAGGCGGTGGCCCTTTACGCCAAGGAGCCGCTGGAGTTTGAGCCGGGCACGAAATGGGCGTACTGCAACGTGGGCATGGACACCCTCGGCCGGGTCATCGAGGTGGTCTCCGGCCAGTCGTACGAGGGCTTCCTGAAGGAGCGGGTCTTCGATCCGCTGGGGATGCCCGACACGTCCTTCTACCCGACCGCGGAACAGCGGGCGCGCGTCGCCGCGACGTACGACAAGAAGAACGGCAAGCTGGTCCGCCCGAAAGGCGACTTCATGGGATTGCCGCCCGGCGCGAAGTTCCCCATTCCTGCGGGCGGACTCTACAGCACTGCCAGCGACCTGGCCCGCGTCTACCGTATGATGCTCAACCATGGCGAACTCGACGGCAAGCGGATCCTCTCGCCGGAACGCGTCAAGGAAATGACCCGGGTGCATACCGGCAACCTCACCTCGGGCTTCACATCGGGGTTGGGCTTTGGTTTCGGCTGCGGCGTGGTGCGCGAGCCGCAGGGCGTGACCGCCATGCTCTCGCCCGGCACCTTCGGCCACGGCGGGGCCTTCGGCACCCAGGGCTGGATCGACCCGCAGAAGGACCTGATCCTGGTCATGCTCATCCAGCGAATCGGCCTGGCCAACGGCGACGCCTCCCCAATGCGCCGCGAATTCCAGGCAGTCGCCGTCTCGGCACTGACCAAGTAGCGGAGCCGGGGGCGGCCTCGGAAACGGCTTTTCGGGAAGACAGTAGGGTGGGTCGAGCGCAGCGAGCCCCACCCTACGATGTCTTGCCGGGTGTGCTCCGCGCGTGTATCGTTAGATCGAGGTGCCGAGAGTCGCGGGAAGTCTTTTCCCTGGGGAGAATGGACCGTGGAACAGCCAATTACCGTCTCGTTGCCGGACGACGTCGCGATGGCCTTGGATCAGGCAATGCGTGACGAGGGAATCTCGTCGAGCGAACTGGTTGGCAAGGCCCTCAGGCAGTACATCTGTCTGCGCAAGTACCGCTTATTGCGCGACCGCCTCGCACCCCAGGCCCACGCCCAAGGCATCGTTTCCGATCAGGACGTCTTGGATCGCGTCTCGTGAAGATCGTGCTCGATACGAACCTGCTCATAGCCGCGTTCATTGTTGGCCCGAAGGGCCGGCATAGGACAGCCCAGGGCAACGCCCTGGGTAACGGGAAACACGTTCGCACGGTTCAGCCCTGAAGGGGCGAAATAGGCTCTGTTGGAACTGTGTATCGCGCCCCTTCAGGGCTTGAATTGTCGTGGTTTCCACGTTCCCAGGGCGTTGCCCTGGGCTGTCCTATTGGAGCCCTTCAGGCTCCGGAGCCCGATAACCTTGCTACAGTGTCAACGAATTCAGGTTCGGCGTATTGGACATCGAGCAAGTGACCGGTCTTCTGAGAACGACCCTCGAAGTCGTTGTGCCGACCCCACCTGACCAGCGTGTCTGCCGCGACGCCGACGATGATACGGTGTTCGGGACTGCCATAGCGGCACGCGCCGACTGCATCGTAACTGGAGACGAGGATCTGCTCGTCCTCCAAGAGTTCCAGTCGATCCCGATCCTGCGACCGCGCGACTTCGGCGACTTCGAGACGCGCCGTGATTGAGGGCCGTTCGCCAACCGGAGATTGCGCGGCTGGGGTTCAAGAGCTCCCGTGGCGTTCGAGGAAGACGTGCACCGCCGGGACAGGATGCCCAGACGAAAGCGAGGGGCATCGTCGTTCAGCCGGGAAAGCCACGCCCTGACACGGCGTGCCACCCGATCGCACTTTGCTTGGCGGACAGCGCCCTCGCATTCAAGGTGCCGACTATTTCCCTGACCTTGGAGCAATTCTCCTGCATTTCATGAAGATAGTGTTCAGCGAAGGCAGCCCCCGTGCCAAATTCGTTGCGATCCATGTTGAAGTCGATCAGATCGAAGCGGTAGTAGATTCTGTGCAGGAGTGTCAAGGCTTCTGGTGCCTTCAAATCTCCAATACCCAGTGAAAGTTCAGTGGTCATGGACTCCCACAGCGCGGTGTAGATTCGGGAAAACGACAACTTCTGCTCCTGCTTCAAATTCACGAGGTAGTCACAGCGAGAAATACCTTCTTCCACCTTCCCTACAACGGCTGAGAGAAGTCCCATGGCTCGTTTCCAGCGATCCGCGCGATCGAAAAGGCGTCTGACGTATTCAGCCCCGACGGCTGACGTAAACCCAAGGATTGCACCCAGAAGAACCAAGAGTGCGTCTCTATCGGTCATCGTCAAACCTCCGTAATCTGCTCAGTCATCTCGAGCGGGTAGCCAAGGTGGCTGCACTGTGTTGTTCGCAATGCAACCTATTCTGTTCCTCCCGATTTTGCGGCAACGCACTTGCCTTTCGCTTCGTGTTTCATTTCCGCGTAGCGGCGGGCCAACTCGGCGACGGCGTCGGGGTGGTTGTCGACGTAGAGTTCGAGCCAGTAGCCGGGCACGCCTTTCTTGCACACGCGGATGCCGGCGGCGAGGCGTCCGCGGTGGTCGCCGCCGGCCCGGTCGGCGGCCACCAGGGCGGCCACGAGACGGTCGGAGAGGCTGCCCTTGGTGTCCTCATAGGCATTGGCCATGGCCGCGACCACTTCGCGCCCGGTGAGGGTGTTGCCTTGGCAGGCGTAGTAGCGGCCGGTCGCTCCACCCCACCAGATGCCCGAAGGATCGGCGTTGCTGGGGTTGCGGTTGACGGCCCGGCCCTGCACGTCGACGATCGCCAACTGACGCTTCTCGCGGTTCGCATCGCCGTGCAGCAACTCGGCGAGGACTTCTTCGGGCGGTTTGCCTTGGGCCAGGAGTTCGAGCGCCCGTTCGCCCCAGGGCGGATTGTGCCAGTGCTGCGTGCAGAAGGCGCCAACCCCGGCCCGCACGTAAGGAACAACCTTGCCGACGGCAGGAAACTTGCTGGCCACCGCCGCCCCGCACATGCCGGTCTCAGGATCGGCGGCGACGATCGAAAACGTGCCCGTGACTTGCGGCGGGGTTAGTGCGGGCGGGTCGGCTGCCCGGGCCGCCACGCATTGAATCAAATTGGAGAGCAGGACGGAGATGACTACTAGAAGACGATTCAAACGACCGTGCGTCGTCTTGCCGTCCTGAAACGCCGATCGTGAGCTTGGCATGGATCTTCTTCCATAAGAGGCACTTAACAGGATTCGGAATGCCCTCACCCCCTGCCCCTCTCCCGCTCGCGGGAGAGGGGAGCTTCCGTTGGGGGCTTCATTACTTGCCGTAGAACCACCCGATGCTGATCCGGGCCACGTGCAGGCCGTCGCGGGCGTGGTAGCCGACCAGGGCCAGGTCGTTGCCGAGGAATTCGATGCACTGGTATCCGAAGTCGTCTTCCGGATCGCGGGCAATATAGCGGAAATGCTCGAACGAGCGGCCCTCATCCCTGGAAATCGCCGTGCTCAGGGCGCAGCGGCGATGGATCTTGGGGTCCTGCTTGTCGACCGACCGCTCGCTGATCCAGATGAACAGGAGATCCCCGGTCGACGGGATGCGACGCACTGTGGGCAGGCCGGCGTAGGGCATCTTCAGCTCCTTGATCGGCTCGCCCTTGGACCACGTCTCGCCCTTGTCGCTGGAATAGGCCCGCACGGGGAACCCACTGTAGGTGCGGGCGAACATCATGAGGCGGCCGTCCTTGAGCTCCACAACATCGGCCTCCTGCACCTCGATCCGCTTCCCGTCCCCGTACAGGTCGACCGTGTTCTTGCTGGCCTGCCAACTGTGGCCAAGGTCGTCGGAGAAGAAGCTCATTCCCACAAAGCCCTCGTGGTCGCTGGTGCTCGGCAGGTAGGCCTTGTACTCGGCCATGGCGAGGATCCGGCCGGTCGAGAGGATCGACAACCGGTCGTTGTGCACCAGCACGTAGCCGGCGTGCGGCGTCATGAGAAATGGCTCGGTCCAGGTCTTCCCTTCGTCGGCCGATCGGCGGTAGTAATTGTGCGCATAGTACGGGGTGGCGGGATGGGTGGAATAGATGTAGGAAAGAAGAATCTCGCCGTTGGGCAGGCGGAGGAAACTCGGATGCGCGTAATAGCCCTTGGCGGGTGGCTTCGGCATGGGGATCAGGATGAACGGGTCGCCCCACCCCTTCCCCATGTCCACCGACTTGACCGCCGCAATGCCCACGCCGTCGGCGGTGTAGGACATGAGGAGCGAGCCGTCCTTCAATTGGACGAAGTCGCCGGGCATGCCCCGCGGCCCGTGAGGGCCCTTGGCGACCTTCACCACCAGGCGGTCCTCGAAGCCCTCGCCCGCAGCCGCGATGCCTGCCAAGACCAACGCCAACGCCACGCCGCTCGCCACGTGTCGGGTCATGCTTTCATCTCCTCAACGTAGCGGTAGGTTATGCTTCAGCACAACCGAATGTGGGTCATGCTCCGCCGCAACCGGTTCCGAGATAACGTCGCAGGATTCCGGGACGAACCGGAGACTCCGAGCCGGGCCGTGTCGGCCCGTTCTGTGACCTCCAATCCCCCATTCGCCGCCCACCGCCGGGCCGACACGGTCCGGCTCGGAAGCCCCTGAATCATGGAAGCCCATTTTGAATATCACGATGCGTCCCACCCATGATATCACCCCGCACCCCTCCATGATATACTGGGAACTTCAGGTTCGTCGCCAACGCTTGTGCTTCGATCTCAGATCAAACCCCTCTGACGCGAAGGAGATAGGATGAACGCGATCCAACACCGCCGGTCCTTTGGTCTTCTGCGACGGCATCTTGCCGCGGTCCTGGTCTTGGCCACGGCCGCGGCGGCTTGGGGCCAGGAGAAGAAGGCGCCGGAGACCAAGTGGCCGCACGTCAACTTGTCGACCTGCTACGAGGTCGACGCGGGCTTCTTCCATCGGCCCGCCGGCCTGGAATGGGGCGACATGAGTGGGATCGCCATCGACCGCCAAGGCCAGATTTGGCTCGCCACCCGGGCGCCAGAGCCCGTGCAGGTGTTCGACGCGAAGGGCAACTTTGTGCGGGCGTGGGGCAAGGGCCTGGTGGGCTCGTCGCACTTCATTCGCATCGACCATGAGGGGATGATCTGGTTGGCCGACGTGAAGAACCATGTGGTTCTCCGCTTCACCCCCGAGGGCAAAGTGCTCCTTGCGCTCGGCACGCCCGGGCAGGCCGGCTGCGACGAAACCCACATGAACCTGCCCACCGACATGGCGGTGAGCCCCTCCGGCGACGTGTTCGTGAGCGACGGCTACGGCAACGCCCGCATCGTGCAGTTCGACACCAGCGGCAAGTTCGTCAAGCAGTGGGGCAAGGTGGGCTCCGGGCCCGGTGAATTCAACTTCCCGCACGGCATCGTGATGGATTCCAAGGGCCGCCTTTACGTGGCCGATCGCAGCAACAACCGCATTCAGGTGTTCGACCAAAGCGGCAAGTTCATCGCCCAGTGGCGGAACCTGCTGGTCCCGTGGGGACTCTACGTGACGCGCGGCCCCAAGGGCGAGGACGAGATCTGGGCCTGCGGCTCCTCGCCCATGCCGTGGCGCCCGGACGACAAGTTCCTGGGCTGCCCGCCCAAGGATCAACTGTTCATGAAGTTCGACACCACGGGCCGGCTGCTCCAGCTTTGGACCATTCCCAAGGGCGAAGACGGCAAGGAGAAGCCCGGCGAGGTGAACTGGCTGCACACCCTCGCGGTGGACGCCCATGGCAACGTCTTCGTCGGCGACATCAAAGGCCGGCGGGCCCAGAAGTTCGTGCCGCTGAAGTGAAGACGCGGAGATGGGGAGACACGGAAACGCGGAGAGCGACGGTAGGGCGGACCGAACGGAGTGAGGCCCACCGGAATGCACGCGAGGATTCGGCGTTCCGTCGCCCCGGTCCGTTTTGACTTCGGACTTGGGCGGGTGAAAAGTCGGCCCTTGAAAGATGCCGCCCGTATTCGGGTCTTGTTCCAGACGCCTCGGCTCTCCCGGCCTTCCTCAGCCCCGAAGGGGCGAAATAGGAAAGCCCAGGGCAACGCCCTTAAGTTTACCCACATCTTTCTCGGGCCAGTGCTGCTGCATGTTCGGCCATGGCTTGGAGTTTCGTCCAGCCACGCCAGAGCACGAGCCA